>Ga0307517_10011476_pt1 | contig 12276 bp, 5 predicted proteins | sample 23_EM_MG_FD_194515 | JGI IMG/M metagenome (GOLD analysis project Ga0307517, IMG submission 194515) | Populus trichocarpa ectomycorrhiza microbial communities from riparian zone in the Pacific Northwest, United States - 23_EM | ecosystem: Host-associated > Plants > Roots > Unclassified | place...
ACCACGAAGATAGTGAGTAATTGCTCTGGATTCACTTTTCTCAATAATTTGAGCTAACAACCACCCGGAGCAAATCCAACCATTCCCTTAGCAACATCATAGACCACCTCGTATGTCTTCTGTTGAACATTTCCAAAAATTGCTACATCTGTGTCATTACCATTATCTTTGAATGCTAAACACACCTCTTCCAGACCATTCGCAGCGATGAAGATCCCCGAATCATCAATATCCACTTCAACCCCACCTTCGAAGAAGATACTAATCTGAGGTATTGTAATATTGTCATTGGCATGCTTGCTGAAATCATAGCATGGTTGCAAACCGGATGTTCCTTTTGTCAAAGTATAGTTTGTCATCATTTCTTGAAAAGCCGAGCTGAGGGCAGAGTGTGCCGTGGATGGCAGATATGTCAGTGTTGTGCCAGAGTCAATTATCGTTCCAGCGGTCCTAAAAACTGATGGATCTATTGGTAGTTTGCGACCTCCAACACTAATTCCAGAAACGTCTAGGCCGTACAATTCCGGAATTTTTGAGGTTATTGGAGTGAATTTTGCAGCTTGTGAGACTCCACCACCGAAGCTGAGGTGACCAGTCGAGCTTGAAGATGCTGGTAAGCAATAAGAGAAGAGGTTTTTGTATGTTGAGGAAGTTTGTGATGGTAAGGCTACAGGGGAGCGGCCTAGTCCTAGCAAACCGGCTGTACCAGAGAATCTGCCGCCATTCCTTTCACCACAACCGATCACAAAGTTTTCGAACACGTCTGAGGGTGTAATGGTTAGCGTTTCTGTGGCAAGAAATCCGACAGTGTAACCAGTCCCGTATTTGACTCCATAAAGGCATGAATTTGAGGAAGAGCAACCCTGGGCGCTTTCTGCAGGGATGTTAAACACATGCTTGAAAATGAACCATATCCAAATAATGATTTAAAAATATATTGTCACCTCCAATTAAACCATATCTTTAACAATCACCTGGTTGTGGATTAATTTGATTGTTAAATCTAGAATTTGTTAAAGCAATAATACTGATTACCTTTACCAATTGACTTGCACGGTTCCGAGGAACACGAAAGGTTTTTGTAAGAGGTTGATTTGGTAGGATCGAACTTCTCATCATTCTGTGGAAAGCAACCCCCTGAACATGGCTCGCATTGGGTCCAAGTAAGGTCACTACCAGTATCAAATAAGAGTGAGAAATCTTTTTTTGGTGTGCCAAGACCGACGGTAACAGCATATCCGCCTCCAAAGTGAGTGGTTGGAACTCTAGTCTTCATCTCATTAAAAACACCAGTAGTGCTTGAGTTCATGGAATGCTTCGCTCGAATTGATTTCACTCGGAGTTGGTCTCGACGGAGGATTTCGGCTGCCGAGGGAAATGTTTTCGGATCTCCAGTCACCGTGCATGGACCATACTTGCTTACCACTTTTAGGGACGAAGCTTTGTTGAGAACTGAAATACAGCATTGAAATTGATTAAGAAATGTAAAAAAAATAAATAAAAAAACACTGATTTAAGTTTCAACTCTCAATAATATATAAAACACAATATTAAAAGACAATACAGAAAATGCTAAATCATGATATAACCTTTGTTAGAATGGTCGCAGACACTTGATGGCAACAGAGAATTGACATTAACATTGCGAAAGTAACCTTTTGTGATCTCATTTGCGGCAACGGTATGCCCTTTCTTCAGAGAGCATAAAGGGCAAAGAAGAAAAAGAAGAACATAGAGGAGAAAGACAAGAGAGATGGGAGTAGCCATGAGAAACAAATACTTTACTCTCTTGTCGCAGAATATGAACCCACATCATTTTCTTGGCTAGCCTCACCGGCCTTATATAAGCTAAATAATACGGATCAATCATAGCCGCGGGTTATGGAAAACAGACCTTAATAAAGCCAAGTCAAGGTAATTTGTCTCATTGAGGGTGACAATTCCAGCTACGCAAAATTTTTATTCTTCTTTATTAGCATGTTTTTGGTACTGCAGTAATTAAGGCTTGTTTTTTAAAATAATTTTGATAAAAAAATATTAAATTAAAATTTTGTAAATATTATTTTTGATGATTTTAATATATCAATGTTAAAAAAATAAAAAAAATATTATTTTTATAAATTAAAAAAAAACATTTTTAAAAAGTAATTTCCAACGTTACCAAACAAACATACTAATCAACTTTAGAAAAAGGCAAAACAAGACGATGTTCTTAATAGCTCTTATGGACTTGGTGGTTTTCCATTCCATCCAATTAGGAAGCTCCATCGAAATGAACAAAATAACTAGGATGTGATACATGATATTTTTCTTTTGCATTAAAATTAATTTGTGGGTCATTCATTAACTTACAAATTAAGATAAGAATAAATGAAGCATTGATAGCAACAAACCAAATTTAAAGTTTTTTTCTTTTTAGTTATTTAGAGGTTTCACTGTTATACATTTATTATACCTTAAACCTTAATGATGGATATATGAATATTACTCTTTTGTGTTGTAATCTTCATCATTATTATTATATATTGTCCTTTATATATATATATATAGAAAAGATTGGCTAACCAATATGTAAGCCTCCTAATTATTCTCAATTATAAAAAATATCTTTTCATGAACAGGATCAAGATAAAAATATAAATATATTTCGACTCATGAAATTCATTAGGGTTTTTTTTAAAGATAAGTAAAGTTTGGGGTTGGCTTTCCTCATGCTAAACAATTTATTTGTAATCGGGTTTGAAGTAAATCATCCATGTTTAAATTAGTACATTCATAATAAATTTTCTTTTCCACACATAGTTTTTAAACCTAGACCAGCCCGAGACCCGGTGGCTGGACTAGTTCGGGTTTGTTAAAAGACTGGCCGGTGCAACAACCCGGCAAAACATGGTCAACCCGGGTGAACCCAGACAAGACCTGTTTTTTTTTTTTCAAATGTGGTTTTTCTTCTATACCCCTCTTTTTTCATATTTTTTTAGTTGGTTATTAACACTTTTTTTAGTTGGTTATTAACACTTTTTTAAGTTCACTATATAAATATTAGAAAAATATTTTATTTTTTCAATGTGAAATTTGAAACCCTTTAGTATATATACTCTATGGTCCCAAGAAAAAAAGTTATTTTTTCAATGTGGGATTTAAAACCCTTTCGTATATATACTCTATGTTCACAAGAAAAAAATTATGTTTTTTTGAATGTGGAATTTGAAACCCTTTAGTATATATAATATATGTTTCTAAGAAAAAAGTTATTTTTTCAATGTGGGATTTGAAGCCATTTTGTATATATACTCTATGTTCACAAGAAAAAAGCTATATTTTTCAATATGAGATTTGAAGCTCTTTCATACATGTATTTTATATTCACAAGAAAAAGTTATGTTTTTTCAATGTGGAATTTGAAACCCTTATGTATATATACTCTATTGTTTTCAAGAAAAAAGTTATTTTTTCAATATGAGATTTAAAGTCCATTCGTATATATACTATATGTTCACAAGAAAAAAGTTATGTTTTTTCAATGTAGGATAAAAAACCTTTCGGTTTAAATACTTCAACTTAAAAAGGATAACATAATATCTTTTCAATGGGGGATTTGAAACTCTTTAATATATATACTCTATGTTAACAAGAAAGAAGTTATTTTTTTCAATGTGGGATTTGAAGCTCTTTAGTATATATACTCTATGTTCACAAGAAAAAAGTTATATTTTTTTAATGTAAGATAAAAAACTTTTTAAAATATTCTTTTAAACTTCATTATTTACAACATGTATAACCTATATTTACATGGATTTTTTCTTGATTTTTTCATATGAAATACTAAAACTTTAAATATTTTTTTAAATTTTTCTGGATTGATCCAGGTTGACCTGTGAAACCCGGGACCCGGCCCCTTGGTTGGGTTTTCCATTCCATCCAATTAGGAAGCTCCATCGAAATGAACAAAATATCTAGGATGTGATACATGATATTTTTCTTTTGCATTAAAATTAATTTGTGGGTCATTCATTAACTTACAAATTTAAGATAAGAATAAATGAAGCATTGATAGCAACAAACCAAATTTAAAGTTTTTTTCTTTTTAGTTATTTAGAGGTTTCACTGTTATACATTTATTATACCTTAAACCTTAATGATGGATATATGAATATTACTCTTTTGTGTTGTAATCTTCATCATTATTATTATATATTGTCCTTTATATATATATATATAGAAAAGATTGGCTAACCAATATGTAAGCCTCCTAATTATTCTCAATTATAAAAAATATCTTTTCATGAACAGGATCAAGATAAAAATATAAATATATTTCGACTCATGAAATTCATTAGGGTTTTTTTTAAAGATAAGTAAAGTTTGGGGTTGGCTTTCCTCATGCTAAACAATTTATTTGTAATCGGGTTTGAAGTAAATCATCCATGTTTAAATTAGTACATTCATAATAAATTTTCTTTTCCACACATAGTTTTTAAACCTAGACCAGCCCGAGACCCGGTGGCTGGACTAGTTCGGGTTTGTTAAAAGACTGGCCGGTGCAACAACCCGGCAAAACATGGTCAACCCGGGTGAACCCAGACAAGACCTGTTTTTTTTTTTTCAAATGTGGTTTTTCTTCTATACCCCTCTTTTTTCATATTTTTTTAGTTGGTTATTAACACTTTTTTTAGTTGGTTATTAACACTTTTTTAAGTTCACTATATAAATATTAGAAAAATATTTTATTTTTTCAATGTGAAATTTGAAACCCTTTAGTATATATACTCTATGGTCCCAAGAAAAAAAGTTATTTTTTCAATGTGGGATTTAAAACCCTTTCGTATATATACTCTATGTTCACAAGAAAAAAATTATGTTTTTTTGAATGTGGAATTTGAAACCCTTTAGTATATATAATATATGTTTCTAAGAAAAAAGTTATTTTTTCAATGTGGGATTTGAAGCCATTTTGTATATATACTCTATGTTCACAAGAAAAAAGCTATATTTTTCAATATGAGATTTGAAGCTCTTTCATACATGTATTTTATATTCACAAGAAAAAGTTATGTTTTTTCAATGTGGAATTTGAAACCCTTATGTATATATACTCTATTGTTTTCAAGAAAAAAGTTATTTTTTCAATATGAGATTTAAAGTCCATTCGTATATATACTATATGTTCACAAGAAAAAAGTTATGTTTTTTCAATGTAGGATAAAAAACCTTTCGGTTTAAATACTTCAACTTAAAAAGGATAACATAATATCTTTTCAATGGGGGATTTGAAACTCTTTAATATATATACTCTATGTTAACAAGAAAGAAGTTATTTTTTTCAATGTGGGATTTGAAGCTCTTTAGTATATATACTCTATGTTCACAAGAAAAAAGTTATATTTTTTTAATGTAAGATAAAAAACTTTTTAAAATATTCTTTTAAACTTCATTATTTACAACATGTATAACCTATATTTACATGGATTTTTTCTTGATTTTTTCATATGAAATACTAAAACTTTAAATATTTTTTTAAATTTTTCTGGATTGATCCAGGTTGACCTGTGAAACCCGGGACCCGGCCCCTTGGTTGGGTTTTCCATTCCATCCAATTAGGAAGCTCCATCGAAATGAACAAAATATCTAGGATGTGATACATGATATTTTTCTTTTGCATTAAAATTAATTTGTGGGTCATTCATTAACTTACAAATTTAAGATAAGAATAAAGGAAGCATTGATTGCAACAAACCAAATTTAAAGTTTTTATTTTTTAAGTTAGTCAGAGGTTTCACTATTATACATTTATTATACCTTAAACCTTAATGATGAATATATGAATATTATTACATGTATCTATATACGAAATATTATAGTTATATTCTTTTGTATTATAATCTTTATTATTACTATTATATATTGCTCTACATATATATATTGAAAAAATCGACTAACCAATATGTAAGCCTCCTAATTATTCTCAATTAGGAAGAATATCATTTCATGAACAAAATCAAGATAAAAATGTAACTATGCTTCAACTCATGAAATTAATTAGGGGTTTTTTTTTAATGATAAGTAAAGTTTGGAGTTGGCTTTTCTCTTGCTAAACAATTTATTTGTAATGGGTTCGAAGTAAATCATCCATGTTTAAATTGGTACATTCATAATAAATTCTCTCTTCCATGTATAGTTATTAAACCTAAACCAGCCTGGAACTCGGTGGCTAGACCAGTTTGGGTTTGTTAAAAGACTGGCCGGTGCAACAACTCGGCAAAACATGGTCAATCTAGGCGAACCCGGACAAGACCTGTTTTTTTTTTCAAATATGGTTTTTCTTCTATACCCCTCTTTTTTTATATTTTTTTAGTTGGTTATTAACACTTTTTAAAGTTCACTATATAAATATAAAAAAATATTTTATTTTTTCAATGTGGGATTTAAAACCCTTTAGTATATATACTCTATGTTCACAAGAAAAAAATTATGTTTTTTTGAATGTGGGATTTGAAACCCTTTAGTATATATACTATATGTTTTCAAGAAAAAAATTATTTTTTCAATGTGGGATTTGAAGCCCTTTTGTATATATACTTTATGTTCACAACAAAAAAACTATGTTTTTTTAATGTGGGATATTTTTTTTTTGTTTAAATACTTCAACTTAAAAGGATAACATAATATCTTTTTAATGTAGGATTTGAAGCCCTTTAATATATATATATATTCTATGTTCCTAAGAAAAAAGTTATTCTTTCAATGTGGGATTTGAAGCCCTTTCGTACATGTATTCTATATTCACAAGAAAAAAATTATATTTTTTCAATGTGGAATTTGAAACCCCTCAGTATATATATTTTATTGTTTTCAAGAAAAAAATTATTTTTTCAATGTGGGATTTGAAGTCCTTTCGTATATATACTATATGTTTACAAGAAAAAAGTTATGTTTTTTCAATGTGGAATAAAAAACCTTTTGATTTAAATACTTCAACTTAAAAGGATAACATAATATTTTTTCAAAGTGGGATTTAAAACCCTTTAATATATATACTCTATGTAAACAAGAAAGAAGTTATTTTTTTCAACGTGAGATTTGAAACCTTTTAGTATATATACTCTATGTTCACAAGAAAAAAATTATATTTTTTCAATGTGGGATAAAAAACTTTTTAAAATATTCTTTTAAACTTCATTATTTACAACATGTATAGCCCAGAAAAATTTTAAAAAATATTTAAAGTTTTAGTATTTCATATAAAAAAATTAAAAAAAATTCATGTAAAGGTTGATAAATTACAAGAATTAAGGGGGTTGAATGATAATTTTTTACTTAAAATCTAGCTTTTTTGTATAAATAAAAACTATTCAGATTAAAGAAAATTACTGTTCAAACTTTTTATTTATAGGCTCGATAAAAAAAAAATAACAAGGGTCATTATGAGTTATTTGAAAGAAAACAAAAGAAGGAAACTTCCCCTCCCATGTTATTGTCTATTTTTCATATGATACAAAAAAGAGATGACCAATTGGCTGCTCCTTGTTTTTCTCCACCTTTTGGAAATATTCACACTTCTTTCTCAATCACAAATTACACGTTATCGCGTTTTCTCTGTCGGCTACGCTCGGAGCTTTCACACAAAGAGGGGATTGCATGTGTATAGTGAGTGAGCGATTTGCACGTTCTCTATCCAATCAACGGCAAAACACGCCAATATATGAACATTCTTTTTCCACAATATTAATTTTTATGGGGAAAAATTGATGGGGACAAGGTTTTTTTTAAAATTTAAATTTAAATTATTTTTAAAGTTTCATTTAACAATATTTTTTGATATAATATGATGAAAAATTCAAATCTTACCAATCTAGTAACTCAAATTAATTAAAACAATTAAATAAAAAATATTAATGATTTATAAGTTTGTGCTATAAAATAATATAAAATTATTCCTAGCTATAACCTCATATAACTTCTTAGAATTAAGATAGGTTTCACTTTATTTCATCAACTCAAATTTCACAAGATTCGAATATTTCACGAAAGACTAAAACTTTCAAAGTCAAGAAAAGACATTTCTCAATTATTATTGATTAATATTTCACGAAAGACTAAAACTTTCAAAGTCAAGAAAAGGCATTTCTCAATTATCATTGATCATACATGTTCTAGTAATTCTAGAAGTCCTATAATTCCTTGAAGGATATGATAATATGGATTTTCCGTGAGAGATCAGTAATTGGGATGATTCTGACTAATTTCAGTATCTGCACTTTGTCGTGGGATCAAACTATTTTTTTATACAAAAAATAACATTTAGGTATTGAAATAAAATAAATAAAAACCTAAATTAAGAAAGTACATTTAACCGAAACTGCAATTCAGATTATATGATTAGAATAACATGTAAAAAAATAAAGAAAATGATAATATTTTTTTTAAATATATAAACTTTTTAAACTTGTGATCCAAGTCATTAGACTCAAAACACGAAATCTAAAAAAACCATGATATCCAATTCTCATTAAATTAAATATTGAAGGATGAAAAAATAAATAAATTCAACCACACAATTTTTCTTTAAATAGTAATTCAAAAAATGATAATGATACAAATTACTACTATTATTAATAATTAATATTATTATTATTATTACTATTATCATTATTAAAATTACTATTATTATTTTTATCATTATTAAAATATTATTATTGTTATTACTATTACTTTCATAGTGGATCCCCTTTCATAGGCGGCTGTTAATCTTTTATGAAAGAAAAATAAAATCATTGTCTTTATAAGTATAAAATCCTTGAAAATAATCTTGGAAAAAGGTTTGAAAATTGGACCTCGCATATGGAAAGATTGGGCTGTTGTTCTTGAGGAAAAATTGATTGAAAAGATATGTTTGAATCAAAATCTGCAGTGGATTTTAGAAGTTAAACTATGATTTATTGTAGATGACCTATTAGAGGATATGTTTCTTTCTTTTTACGCTGTCAAGATAATCAATTAGGATAAAAAATTAAACCCTAAAATATCATGAGAGCTAGCCATTTCTATCTTGCCCAGAAATCTACAAAATTTAAGAATAAAACAAAGTTGTTTAATTTGAATCTTCAAAGCGTGTTCTTCCTCAATTTAAACAAAGCGCACTGTTAAAATTAGGATTAGGTTTTTTCTAATTTAATCGTGCCAATTTCAGCCTAGTCCCTCCATTTTGACATCTTTTTGCTCTTTGGTCCCTAGACTCCCAATTTTTTCATTTTGGTCAATTTTCATCCTTTTCTCTTCTTTTTTTTTTTCATTTTCACCCTTGAATGAACTACAACATGCCCTTTGATTTTTCTATTGCTCTCATATGACTCCTTGTTTCTTCAATTCTTCATTTTAAAGCCAAATCCACTCCCAATTATAATCTTTCTTTACAATTAAGCCCCTAATTGATTTTCTAAATTGGTTATTCATTTCAAAATCATCTTTGAACTTCTAATTTATTTCAATCTTTGCCAAATTAAATTAAATTAAACCATTTTTCTTCAATTTATTTTCAATTCAATCCTTAGTTATAACCCAAAAATTCTCAAACTTTATTTTTGCTTGAGATACTCAATTATTGGTCCGATTTTAACTCGAGTTGTGTATTTTGTTTTTTTGGATTTTTTTGTTCTTTTTAATGATTTTCATGATTTATTTTTATCACACAAAAATTAAATAAAAATGACAAAAATAACAAAATGACTAAATTTACTGAAAAAAACATATATATATATATTTTCTAATTTTCAAAATTTATACAAAAAAAGGAGGTCAAGAATTGAGTTATTACAGTAGAAACAAGGTACTTACTTGCAGAAGAACTTATGATCATATTCAGATAAAAATTTATTATTGTTAAGGATCAATCATTTATCTTTAAAATTTTATTGTTTTTTTCTTAATGCAAAATAAAATAAAATAAAACTAGTCTTTTAGAATTCCAACAACATCACCTTGTTTATTTACACTTTTAAAAAAGGTCTACCAACTCAAGGAAATATTACTAAAAATTCATTTACAATAACAAAAAATAAATGAAAAACAGAGTTTAAAACCAAGAAAGATAATTTGAAAAATTAATTTTTATATTGTTCAAAGATAAACAACCTTATAAAAAAAAATTGTCTCGTCTAATTCATCATTATACAGCACACCAAACAATAAATTAATTATATCTGAGTTTATTAGTCTGATATGTACTTAGAGACTTTGAATCAATATATTAATCACGAAAATTGGGCTGGGAGGCCCCTCAACTGATAAAAAGACATCATAATGATGTTCTCACATGAACAGGCTGCCTAAATTGTGGGCAGACCCTCGCTGATTATCTAGTGAAAACTCCTTCAAGTGGCTAACGAAGACTAGAAACATAGGTTTGTGAAGATATAGGGTATCACAGGACAAAACGTGAAACACTTGCTAATGTTTTTTTACTATTTAAAATATCCCAGCAAGATTATACCCTGTCTGATAGGGTTGTAGGTGGCCATGTTAATTTCTACTAGCAAAATGATAATGAGATTTGAGACAATATCCTGCTTGTTGTAATATAAGGTAATATATAATCAATATGGGATATCCAACTTGATGTAATATAAAGCTAATATGAGCTATTATTCTTACCTACGATAGGTTTTTGCTGACAAGCAATCTCTAATTCATTCCATTTTACTTCTAAAATATCCTCTGGAATTGTAATAACCTCATTTCACCACAAGAAGGTCGTTATTGTTGATAAAGAAACTATAAATTCCACAGGATTTTTTAGCTTAAAGCACTCCTACTAGCTTCAACCCTATGAAGCATCTCCTAGCTACCGCTTCCTTTCAGCAAGAATACTTTTTTGTGCTTCTTGCATGTACAAAGCGAAGGAACAAAGAATTGAATCCCAGTCCCTTTGTAGAGAGCTTATTGCATATGCTGTATATAAAGTTTCTTAAGTTACTACACACACCTTCCTATTAGTTTTTCCTATATATTTCATTTCAGCTCGCATCCCCGTATAAGCTGATCTTACATTCATTTATTTGTAATGGAGCTACAATTGGTCATGATGGTTCTTGTTTGTCATTTCAGCTACAACCACCAGGGGCAAATCCAACCCTTCCTTTTGCACCATCATAGACCACTTGATAAGTCCTTTGCTGAACATTTCCAAAAATTGATGTATCACTATCATCATCATTTCCTGCGAAAGCTAGGCAAACCTTCTTCAAACCGTTCACTGGATACAAAATCCCTGACACATCAATATCCATCTCGACTCCGCCTTTGAAGGTCACACCAACCTTGGGTATCCTTACCGTGTCATATTTACTAAAATCATAGCACGTATCGAAAATAGAATACCCACTTGTCGAAGGATAATCTGTCATCAAATTTTGAAATGCTGAGCTGAGCTCGGAGTATGCTGTCGGAGACAGTCTCGTGATGACCGTGCCAGAGTCAATAACGGTTCCAGCTGAAAAAGCCGATTCATCTATTGATAGCTGGCGCCCTCCAACACTAAGTCCGGTTATGTCCAGGCCGTAAAAAGGCGTCGAGTCAAAGTCCGCAGACAAAGGAGTGAATTTCACAGACTTAGAGACTTGTCCACCAAGACTGAGGTAACCTTTGGAGCTGGAGGATGCCGGTAGGCAATAAGAGAAGAGCTTTTTGTATGTTTTAGCAGTTTGTGATGGCAAGGCTAACTTGGTCCGACCAAGTCCCAGCAAACCGGCTGCTCCTCCAAATAGGCCATTGTTTTGTTGCCCGCACCCAAATAAGAAGTTCTTGAACACATTTGATGAGGAAAGGGTTAATGTTTCTGTAGCAAAAAACCCGATTGAGTAGGAGCCGTCTCCATATTGCACCTGGTAAAGGCATGTCGAAGAAGAACAACTTTGGCTACCTTCTGCATAGTAGAGAAATATATACAACTATGCTTAAATACCACTCATGACTAAAATTCCAATCTGTATCTTATTGTTAACACCCTGCTACAAAATGAAAAATTAGGATTGAATCTCGTTCAAATGTATAAGGAGCATAGATTTAAAAGAAGAAAAGTTTTTTGTTATGTAATCGAACCAATAAGATGATAAAACACATCAATTAATTTATTGTTTATACGTCAGTCGTATAATTAAGAAAATTTCTACGATATATATAAAATTGAGTTTCAGAGGAAATCTTTGAGAATTATACAAATATTTTGAGAAAAATGCATTATAAATACATTTTGTACTCAAGCCTTCATTATTATTCGTA
>Ga0307517_10011477_pt1 | contig 12275 bp, 7 predicted proteins | sample 23_EM_MG_FD_194515 | JGI IMG/M metagenome (GOLD analysis project Ga0307517, IMG submission 194515) | Populus trichocarpa ectomycorrhiza microbial communities from riparian zone in the Pacific Northwest, United States - 23_EM | ecosystem: Host-associated > Plants > Roots > Unclassified | place...
AGAGACAAGATAAAACTTTGTGAGATCATGGTTCGACTTCCACCCCTTGCAAATATTTTCAAACAACTTCAAATATAGGGTTTTTATGACAATGCTTACCTTTTGCATTTCGCATTGTGCTTTTTTTTTTAAATTTTTTTTTTATTATTTTATCATTTTTTTTTAAATTGTTCTGATATATTAATATAAAAAATAATTTTTTATAAAATAAAAAAATATTATTAAAAATAAAAGTGTTTTAATTTCAGACATTACCCCTTATTTTAACAAGATATTTTGTATTTAAGAGCATGGTTATTAAATTTAATTTGAATTACATAGTAAATGAGTTAATTTGGATTAACAAAAACAACATTATTTTTAAAATAATTAAATAAAATTTTGACAAGATCAATGAAATCATCTTTTTAATTTTTTAAACTCAATTCGAGTGAAGTGTTTGGTATAACTACCGAGTTTGGTTACGATAAATAACAATAATTATAATATTCTAACATAATTTCTTTTTCATACTCTATCTTTACATTCACTCGAAACAAAACCAATCATCATTAAGCCAAACCTCAAAAGCACTTTAATGGCGATGTTTTAACTAAACAAAGCAATTAATTAATTAATTAATTCACTGATCCAAGTTCATCCAATAAAGTAAAGAAAAAGCAAAGCACCCCAAAAAGGCAGATCTATGGAGAGATCACACAAAAACAGGTGGCGGGTAACCTTTCATTATTACAAAACAGTAGAATAATAATTAATTAGTTAAAAAAAGACCCAAAATTTTATTCATTCCACTATAGATTCTCTAGATGCCCAAACAGGAACACTCACTTTCCCTCTTGTCCACCCTCGTTTCCTCTCTGTTTCCCATTTTCAAGAATTCAAATTCCTCACCCCCCAATCCCCAAAAAACACTCACAAATTCTCCATTTTTGAAATTCAATCCTCTCTAAATTCCCCATGGAAGAAGAAAATCCAGTTGCCAAACATCAAGATTCCACGTCAGGTTCCCCTGATCATTCTCAGGTAACTCTGTCATTCCTTCATTCTCTCACACTGTATTTTTTTTTCTTTTTTTTTTAAAATTTCAGTTGCTGATTTTTATTTTTCTCTTTAATCGTTTTTCTAGGTTTGTTCAAGAAAACCGAGCCTCAGTTCTCTAGAAATACCAGCAAGGTCACTAGAAACAGAATTTACGAAAATCGAAATAGCGCAAAGCCCTAGCTCAGCTAAACCAGGCTTGCCGCCGCGGCCGAGTTCAGCTAAATTTAAGTCGACAGTGAAGAGTTTGCTTCCGCAGAGAAGTTTAAAAGCTAAAAATTTAATACAAGATGGTGAAAAAACGGTGCTAATTGTTCCTGATACGCCGCCGTCTGATAGTCCTGCTGCTAAGCCTTCTACTTCGAGGTCGTTTTCGCTTAATAAAGTTCTGTTTCCGTTAAAATCGACGAATTCTTTGCCTGTTACGCCGTCTGCGAATTCCGATCCCGAGGCCCTGCAGGAGCGAAATGTTAATTCTTGTTCTGATTATGATGTAAGGATTTTATTTTTGTTATTATTATTGTTTTTTTCAGAAATTTGGAGAATCTAGGCACGATTACAGATTATTCAGTATGCTTAGAGTCGTATTACGGGACCTATAGGTAGTTATCATGGTAGGTCCCATGAGAAAAACTGTTAAATTTTTATTCCGATGATGTAAGCAGGAATTAGTCCGTATTTTTTGCGAAGTTACAGTTACAAAGCACGGCCTGGACTGGCGGGTCCATATGGTGACTCGCTGACCAGAGTCCGGTCAAGATAAGATTTTATTTGAATAGATGTTTTTACTAAAATGATGGTAGTTTTTGTTCTTTTTAAAAAATCTTGAAACGATGTTGTTTCATATATTTTTTTTTAAAATCATAGCTTAGATTGACCCACCGACCTGCGATTTGTGCTGGATTGATCCCTATTTTGAGTCTTATAAATTTCTGTAATGATTTAATTTTGTTTCCATGGGCGGGTAGTTGATATAGTGGGTCCCACTTATAGCTTCTTCGGTGTATAGTTTATTAGAGATTGTGGATTTGTTGAATTTTAGAAATGTGGAATGTGTGTGATTTTATACAGAAGGTAGAAGTTCAGCATCATATAAGACGTTCATTATCAGTTCCGGTGAATATAAAAGTTAGGAGTTTAAGACGGACAGATTCAGGTGGAGGTTTGTTTCGTGTGGTTTCAGCAACTCCACGTCCTGTGACAGCTGATAGCACGTCGACGAATGATGCCTCTACGACAGAAATTGGTAAATTTTGAATTATAAAAGTGATTTTTGAGCTATGAATAGTTTTTGACTTAATGTGAACTGTTGTTGTTGTGTTTGTGTGTGTTTAATATGCTAGCGATTGAAGATGATGGTGAAGATATTCCTGAAGATGAAGCGGTCTGTAGAATTTGTTTGGTTGAGCTTAGCGAAGGTGGTGATGCTTTCAAGATGGAGTGTAGTTGTAAAGGAGAGCTTGCGCTTGCGCATCAGCAATGTGCTGTGAAGTGGTTTAGTATCAAAGGAAACAAGACATGCGATGTTTGTAAGCAGGATGTTCAGAATTTGCCTGTAACATTACTAAAGATACATAATCCTCAAGCAACTGGTAGGAGGCCATTACCTGCACCTCAGCAGAGGGAAGTTGCTCGTTACAGGCAAGTTCAATTTTTTTCAACATCTAGTTGATTGCATATCGTCTTTTTTTTTTCCCACTAGATATGTAAGATTCAAAATTTCACCCTGTTGTTGACTAGTGCCTTTTGGTTCAGGCAGGATACTAGGTAAGGGCTGGGATTTTAGACATGCTGACGATACTACTTTCTTTCCTCTAGGGTCTCTGATGGCACCTAATCCAATGAAATGACAAACTGATATTTATTTAGAACAATTTATATCATTGAGGGTTGGGGGGTTGAATCTCTTGATCCCTTAGTTTCGAGATCAGGGCCGGGGGGTCACATCGAATTCATAGCTGTTATAAACCATAATTTATCTTAGTCGTCATTGTTTCTAGAATAATGATGTTAGCTCCTTTCTTGTTCAAAGTTTTATTCATGATTTATTAGGTTCATCTGGTCATATCAGAAATTTATCACAATTTTTTAGTGTTGCAAAAGGACATTGTGGTTTGTCAGCTCATGCCAATGACCTGGTGATGAAAGCATTAAACTCTCTTCAATTGGGTGGCAGCGCCAAAGTGATCCTTAGAAGTCTGCATATTATTCATTCTATAATTTGATAGTTCCTCACTCACCTCCACAGCATAGATCTCCTTCGCTTGAATTTGCTTTGATGTTTTGATTGGTACCTGTTTCATGCTTAACAGGGTTTGGCAGGATGTACCAGTTCTTGTCATGGTCAGTATGCTAGCATATTTCTGCTTTCTGGAGCAACTACTGGTACATATCGTCATCTTTCTAAATTTCTAGTATTGAACTGGGGTAGCATAGTAAATCCTAATGTGGTATGAGCAAAGCCATGTAGGGTTATTGCATAAATTTATCAGAAAATTCAGGTCATCAGGCTATTGTCAATTATTCGTCAAAAAGAAAGAAAAAGATCAGGGTATTGTCAGATGGAAAATAATATAAAAACTTAACTAAAAACAGTCATAACATGACAGGAACTCATATTGCTATCATTTATACATGAAAATAATTCGGAGATAGGTTGGATAATTGCACTACCATACCAGTTGATGTTCCAGTTCCACAGTACCTATTAGTGTCAACACAAATATTGTCTGGTAAAATAAATGATCTAATGAAAGGGCATTATCTTACACAAGGTAGTTTCACACGAATTCTCAGGTCACACATTCTCTTTTTGTATGATGCCTTTCTTAAAAAAACTAAGTGTTGAATTTAATGTTTAATTTTCGTGTATGATTAAACATTTAGGCTCTCCATGTTTCCTTATGGCCTTTTGCAATATGCATATCAATTTTCTAATTGATTGAATACATATAAATTCTCAATCCACATAACTCTTTAAAACCAATATTTTATGTTTTTTTATAAAAAAATTCTATTATGCTTATTGACAGTCTTTGCAATTTTATTTTATTTTCAATCTTTTCAGGTATCTGACTTGGGCCCTCGTGCTCTTGCCATTTCATTGCCTTTCTCTTGTGTTTTAGGTCTCCTTTCTTCCATGATTGCTACCACCATGGGTGAGTGTCACTATATCTTCTCTTTTTTTCCTTTAATCTAGTCTGTTCTAGATACACTATTAGCACCATACATTACACTACAAAATCAAACTAAATCTACAAAATCATGTTATTCTCATTGTTTCAAATTGTCTGCACATGATAAAAGATGTATTTATAAAACAAAACTCACTCATAGTAATAAAACCATTGGAGTGCTCATGATATCATATTGGCGGTTCTTTCCTTTTGCACTCCGTGATTTTCCCATTTCCAGTGGCAGAGAAAAAAAACTATTTTTTATTTATGGATTATCATGATTAAATGACTTTAAAATATGTGGTGGTGGCAGTAAACCGGAGTTACATATGGGCATATGCTTCCTTCCAGTTTGCTGTAGTCATCTTGTTCGCTCATATATTTTATACCGTGGTAAGCAAACTAAATTTCTTGCCTGAAGTATTCTGTGTGATATTCCTAATATGTCTTATGTCTCATGCTCCATTCTACTCTGGCAGCTCAATGTGAACCCTATACTCTCTGTCCTGCTATCCTCATTCACTGGTTTTGGGATTGCAATTAGCACAAATTCTCTTCTTGTGGAGTACCTGAGGTGGAGGTCAAGCAGGCTATTGCAATATTCTCATCAGCAAAACAACAGAGCTGTGCAGCAGGCGCAGCAACTGCAACAACAGCAGTCCACACAGACATGGCATCAAGAGCATCAACAACCCAGACAACAATCCGTAGAAGATTCCAATGTTGGTTCCACTGATAGCACAAGGCAACGAGAAGCTACAATTCCAAATTCGTAGTTCACAAAGATATGATGAAGACATTGATTTTCTGCGAAGGTAAAAAAAAAGAAAGATATTGAACTTGTCCATTTTGTGTTTTCCAAAATTGCTTCGCATAAAGGTGTCAAGTCCACTCATTGGTCAAATGCATTTCAAAGTTTCTATTTGGCCTATTAACCATCTTGAGCAGCAGTCCATATGCGATACTAGGTCACCGAGTTTTCCATCTAATAGTTTAAACTTTTAGGTTGGACCTCTGCCGTAACCAAGATTCAGGGTTTCAAGGTACTGGCACCTGTAAGCCAAATTATTGGAAATTATATATTGCATACAGCTATCACGTGTTGCGGATATGATTTTATGTGCTTATTCAAATCAATACAACCAATGCTTTTTTTCTCTCATGCAGGGGCCAGGCATTGCTTTTCGATTCAGCCATGAAATTCCACTCAACCAAAGAAAAAGAATGATTTACCCTGTTTTGGGGGCATATGAGAAGCCTATTTTTTTTTTTAGAATGCAGTGAGTCATTCCAAACAGTTGACAACCATGGTGAAGGTATGGCTGTCAAGTCGTGATCGAGATTAGTCAAGTTCCATCATGAAGGCTGCTGCGGATTCTGAAATTCGAGGAATGTTGGAAGCTTCATGCTGTATTGCTAACGAGATAACCTCATCGCCCTCGGAAAAAAAGGCATGAAAGGGATATATACACCTCGCTCTCATGTCACTGTCCAGCCATGGTCCTGGATTTTTAAGTGTGGGTTATGGTAAAGAGCCAAACTGACCAAGCGCATCTTCATTTTTGCTTCTCTGGATTGCTCTATTTATTCTTGTGATTTTCTATTTAAATTTTCCCTAGTGGCATAGAATCAAATAATGCTATTGCACATGTAAACTGGCGATCATTCATGACCCCACGTGCCACCTCCATGGGGGAGTGGCATGATAGTATCTTAAACTATAGGCATAGGCCTCTGGAAGAGATCCTCGTTGGCCTTCTATTTTCAAGTCTTCTCTACAAGCCCTGCAACTTTTTTTTTTTAAACTTTGCAACCATAATTAGGACGACCTCTGGCAAAATAGGGCTAATGGTCTGACCGAGGAGAACCTGCATATACAAGAGAATGGAGTAGGTGACACAAATTGAAACTCTTATAAAGGTCGGAACAAATCAAAACTGTTAGCCTGGAAAGAATCCCACATGTACACCTTCATATTTTCCCCTCGAGCTATACTGTTACTGCGTGCTTGAAAAAGTAGTGTTACAGGCATTTTACAAACGTTCAGTCAACCACCCACCCTCGAACAGGGGGGGTGAAACATGGAGGGGGTGATATTACAGGCTGTCTTGGCTTTTTAACTCTTTCCCTGGCAATTTAATTCAACATCTAGTGCTGAGACCTGGGCACTCCATGGGTTTTGCAAGTAGAATTCCTCTGCGATGCTTGTGGATTGCCACTAATCATGTTCCCCTTACATTTATAGGAATCCACTTCCACGGTTTGGTTTAGTCAGGGCCTCAAGAAGCCTGTACATCCACCGATCTAGCATTCCTGTGTATAAAACAGAAGCAAAAGTTAAAACTTATGGAAGCGACGAAAAGCAACACATGGTACACACGTGTACTGGAACTATGGATAGAAACGGCATCATCGGAGTCTAGCCTAGCCTGTAAGTTCCATTCCAAAAACCCACATGAAAACATTGATATCTTAGTTACTAAACTGATTTTCCAGTGTTCCCCATCACAGTAAAATTAGTGGGTCCTACTGGGTTATAACAATGCACAAACCTGTCAAGGCAAATGTACCCCCTAAAATCGCACAGAGCCGAGTGATAAAATGAAGAAAACTACGCCGTTCTTCTTTGATTGTGACGGTGATAGGTGACAAATCATACAAGAAGTACACAGCTGCAAAAACAACGGAAAACAATGGCAATCAGTGCTAAGAGCCAAGTGAAGGAGGGGGCAGTTGATCCTCTATACAGATTTTCAACCAACCTGGCCATGTCCTATCAAAATCTGTAATGGGAGAAAAGTACTCCGTAACAGAGAATTGATTGGTCGGCAAAACATCTTTGGAGATGTACCTGTACTCAGTTGGAACAATCTGCAAGATACAATAAAGTTACAAAATGTAGTCATATCTTGAGGAAAAACAATCAACTGAAACCTCCGGAATCAATACCAATGATATCTCATTATCATCTAAAACAAAAATGTTGGAAGAAATATTGGATGGACTCCTTTTCTTCTGGAACCTCACAAGATATAACACAATTATGCTAGTTCCAAATCTTCCATGGCAATTTATATAATCTCATTATAAGGGCTATCTAGCAAGGGAAAGAAAGGTAGATTTCTGCTTGTTAAAGAGACTGCTCGCTCTCAAGGACAAGATAGCTCCCAATGTGAGATTATTCCTGAATATTCAGCCCTTTCTAGCTGGATTGCCCAGAGAGGAAAAAAGATGTCTCGACATTCACTATTGATATTAGGTTTAGACAGCATATAAACTGCAGTAAAGTCTCATTGCACATCACTTCTAAAGTAGAGATCATATAAGTTAAGAAGTAGCCAGTCATCAGAAAGAAAGCTTGAAAATTCAAACCTTGATGTAATATTTGAATATTCCGCTTGTTTCACGCAGAATCCGTGCAGTCCCATCAAGAGGGTTGTGAATTCCAGGATATTTTGGTCCAAATGATAAGTCATGGATAATATGACTTACATTGACATGCTTAGCTCCATCAAAAATCTGAATGAAAACAGTAAGAGTCCTGATTGATAACTGTGGATGCAAAGTAACTCAATGTAATATATATAACACAGAAATTTCTAACAACATACTTCAGAAACAGCCACTTAATACAAAACTGATATAAAGATGCCCTGTTTAAATTGATCTTACAAACCAACTAATCCAGGTACAGTCCTCACTACATCTAAGAAAGACTATGACCTTTATATAGTTTTCTGCACTCTCCAGGGTAAGAAGATAGTACTTTGTATGTGAATGAATGCACACTCCCCATCAACCCAAAAGAGAAATTAAAAAAAGGGTAAAAACAAAGTATGCAGCCACCCATCCACCAGTCTCCAGCCACTTTCAAGAGTGGAGTTACAAGTGATACACTCGTTAACTAACAGCTCATTTAAAGTTTGGATCAAATACTGATCTGGAAACGAAAAGAATTTAATTTTTTCATTTTAGCATCGTAGTTGGATAGGTAAAAAAACAAACCAAGTGCTTCAAAGGCTGTTTTGTTACAAAAGAAAACTGAGTAAAAGAAGAAAAGGAACAGCTCTGACCATTTGAGCAACAAAAATGTTTAGTCCATGAACTGAAATATGAAAGTTGCCAGCAACCCTTTGGACATCTAGAACGCCATAAACCTGCAGAAGATGAGCAAACTTAGAATTTTCCCACCTTTCAAGGTGTAAAGTAACAATTTCATGAATATACTACAGGTGTTGAAAAGCAATACCCGACATCCTTCTCCATTTGCCAATGCTTGCTTGACCTTCTTGATCATAGTTTCAGCAGCATCATCAAAGCCATGGGTATGCTGTTCTTCATGGGAATCCTTGTGATGATCTTTATCATGATCTGATTAACGTTGTTTTGAGATATCAGCCACATTAATTAACTTGCTATGCTAAGGGAAAAAAATTAATCACCAATACTAAACATAAGACTTGTTAATAACTAAAGTAGCTTAGTTATTTGGACCAAATCTGATATGTTTGTTAGTTTCAAATTTCTTATCATTCCCTTTGATACCAAGTTCTAATAAAACCTTGAAAAAATCATGTTTCCCAGATGCTTCACACAGAGAATGATGCAAAAACTATCATGCTATATAAAGGTCATATAAAACAATTATGTAATAAATCAAAACTGGATCCTGAAAATGCAAATAAATTTCTAGCATGCCAGAAAATAGATGTTACCATGGTTGTGAGCTTCATGTTCCTTCTCTACAAGGTCTGATAAATATTCAGTGCCGGTGATATGGCCATGACTGTTCAAGCGAAGCTGTAAAAACTCTATCCTGGTTAGCAGCATGCCAAATAGCAGCTTCTATCATGCCATTAATGGATACAGACATGAGCACACATGGCTAGTTCATCTAAGACTCACATTCCAAGATGCTCATAACAGCTCTTTAGTAAAGTAAAAAATTTCTAGGAAAAAAAGGGAAAAAAAACATGAAAAAAGAAATTATCCTACTTTCCATATGTTTGTATCCAGATCCACTTCATGCTTTCCTGACATGTCAATTGCATCCACACTCAAAACTGCATATGTGGAATAAAAGAACCTTGAGAAAAGTGGGAGCATTGAATTACCATAAGAGATGAGATAAACAGATATCAGTAAGAAAACAGAAGTTGCTTCTAAGAAGGAAAGTGAATCACTAACCATCACAAGGTAAAGAGGGAAATGTAATATTAACGTGAATTGGAAGAATTTCTCCACGTTGCAAGTCTACAGACATCTGCAAAACACAAGAAACACCAGGAAACTTAGATCCTCATGAAATATAGCATAAAAAGCCCGGTCAATCAAGTTCAGCAAGAACCTATACAATTGGGAGAATGCCATGAGCCAACTTTTAGAATTACATTATAGTCTTGGTAAGACAAGAACTGCACATTCAAGCTCTTTTCTGCTCGAATTCTTTTGTTTAACTGACAGAAACCTCTTACTGCTTGGAAAACTATGCCTATGAATCACCACTGCAGCTTAGCTCAACAAGGCTAATAATGATCATTCTCTTTTGGAGTACATGTTAAAGATTAGATGTTCCTCAATTTACACAAAGCAAGTTTCTATCATGATATGTGGTTGTGTGGGTATTTCCTCGGCCATGACAGCGGAGGTCACCATATGTGGAGTTCAGGCAAGGGTTTGCCACACATTTTCAGAGTTGAGCTGTCCCAGATTAATTAATGCAAATGTTTCCTTGCGATAATTACAGGCTTTAAATCCAATTGGTGCTGAATGCAAGTTGTCCGGTTACTCAGAAAGGAGCGGGGGTGGATGAAAGCGGTATTATGGCATCATAATCCATGCTTTTTGAAGGTCTGTCTCAGTGCTGTAAGTATTACATAAAGAAATTTATGTACTTGAAAACAAAACGATGAAGGTCTAGAATTGGAGGACCTGGTGGACTCACATCATATCTAAGAGACAACCAAACATGCAGAAGGGAGATGAGGATTAAGCACTGACCTGATGGACCGTATATGTAGTAAGATAATATGCCAACTCATGGTAGAACAGCGTAGCCATTATAACTAGCCCAATGACGGAAACTACAAGAAACAAGAAGAAGCAAAACCAACATTGTAAAACTAACACTCAAAAGACAGTACAAACACTGAATCTAGATTCAATAAACACTCCTTTTCGTTTCCTAGATACAATATTGCATGCATGATTGCAATAAATGGTTTAAGTTCAAGAATTTCTCTTACATTATGATCCACCACAAACAAAGCTAAGAATGATCATTTATATGAATTTAACACATCTTTTATCGAAACCCATTTACAAACTTCTCATGAAAATTAGTTATCTTTGCATTTGTCCATCATAAATCACCCGCCACGCCACAACCACTCAATCTACACACCCCACTAGAACCTTAATTGACTGCAATATTGCCAATACAAACATTCCAAGCTTAAAACCCACCTCCACTGAGCGAAAAAAAGATAATTTCCTATCTCAAATTATGTAAAAAACAAAAAGAATTCAAAAACGTTAATTTACCAAGAGCCCCAGATTGTGTCTTTTGCAACAAATGCTCTTCCGCACGGGGAAACGCATCCAGGCTCTTTATAGCTTGTTTCACTCCCATCTTTTTTACCCTTTTACAACACCAAACTGTCAGCTGCATAAATCAATGGATCACAAAAAACCCACATCAGAAAACCTTCAAAGCTTGCTTCTTTTCTTGCAACAACTTTTTTAACATCGTAAAAATATAGAATTTAGTGAATTATGAGAAATGAAGGATCCCCAGTCAAGTTTATTGCAAATTAATAAATAAAAAATCCACCAAAGGGAAGGGTCCAAAACCAATATAAATGGTGAATTTTTTTTTTTGGAAATATAAAATAGAAGTGTGCGTCGGTGATAGATGGTGAGGAAACGTACATGAAGAGAGATTCAGGGGATACTCGGACAGAGAGAGAGAGAGAGTCAGAGATTCGGGTTTTACGAGGGAGTCGAATTGATGTCGTTTTGGTTGGATGTTTTTCTGATTGGATGGGCCTTTTGCATTGCAGCAAGGTTCCAATAGGGCTTCTGAGTTGCGTTAAAATTTGTTTTTATTGTACGGAGATATATTAAAAATATACATATATATTTTTTATTTTTAATATTTGTATATTAAAATTAAAATAAAATTTAAAAAATTAATTTAATATTTTTTAAAATAAAAAATATTTTTTAAAAACAAAAGTCATTATACTCTCACATTCTCACATTCGTACGTGATTGATAAAGTTGTGTATATTGTTTTTTTGAAGTATATAAAAATATATAAAAATAATATTTATTTTTAAGTTTTAATATCAACATGCATATCATAATCATAAAAAATATATATAAAAAATTAATTTAATAATATTTTAAAATATAAATTGCATTACATTACTAAACACACCTCAAACCTCAAAAAAATTAAAAGAAAAAGTTAAAGAATTTTAATAAAATCATCTCATCCTATAAGAGCCAACACGAAAAGCATTTTTTTTTTAATGAGTAGGGATGATATTTGAGAGTGTGGTTGTTTTTTAAAGTGTTTTTTACTCGAAAAAATATTAAAATAATATTTAAAAAAATTAATTTAAAATAAAAAAATAAAGAATTTTTTTAAAAAATACTTTTAAAATGCAAAAATAAAAAATAAAAATAAGGATAAGACATATGTACTATCTCGTGCATAATTGTAAAACATGTACTAGCATAGTAGCATGTGTTATTCTAAGATCTAGAAGCTAATTCGAGGCATGAATTTGGTTTATGATAAAATAAATAAATAAATAAATAAATTTAGACGACCCGGTCAAAGTTTAATCTTTAATTTATTAATTTTTTTATTAAAATAATATATTTTTTTTCAAGTGTTTGCTTACAACTTAATTTTTGTCTTGAGTTGGATTTTATGACTGCAATTCTCCAGTATAACTTAAACTATCTTTTATCTTGTATATATTTAAAATAATTGATTTGGATTGTTTATATTTAATCATATATGAGAATTATTGTAAAATTATATATATA
>Ga0307517_10011478_pt1 | contig 12274 bp, 10 predicted proteins | sample 23_EM_MG_FD_194515 | JGI IMG/M metagenome (GOLD analysis project Ga0307517, IMG submission 194515) | Populus trichocarpa ectomycorrhiza microbial communities from riparian zone in the Pacific Northwest, United States - 23_EM | ecosystem: Host-associated > Plants > Roots > Unclassified | place...
CGGCGGCGGCTACCCGGCCCCGGGCTACGGCCAGGGCGGATACCCGGGCGGGCCGGTCCCCGGCATGCCCCCGTTCGCGAGCTGGGGCGCGCGCCTGGGCGCGCTGCTGGTCGACATGCTGATCCTCAGCCCGGCGCTCATCCTGTACGGGATCGGCTACTCCGGCTTCGTCAGCGCGGCGACCAGCTGCTCCACCAGCAGCGCCTACGCCTCCTGCACCCCCGACTACCCGGGCTACGCCTTCCCGCTCATCGCGCTCGGTGGTCTGCTGTCATTCGCCGGCAGCCTGTTCTTCGCGTACCAGGAAGGCACCAAGGGCCAGACGCCCGGCAAGAAGGCGCTGGGCATCGCGGTGCTGCGCGAGGCCGACGGGCAGGTTCTCGGCTTCGGTATGGCCTTCGTCCGCCGGCTTGCCCACGCCCTGGACTCCTTCTGCTGCGCGCTCGGCTACCTGTGGCCGCTGTGGGACAGCAAGAACCAGACCTTCGCCGACAAGATCATCAAGTCTGTCGTGGTCAAAACCAAGTAATGATCCGATAAGAATGATGCGGCGTCCCCATCTCCGCACCCATCCGCTCGGAGGAAGACTCACGTGAGTTACCCGCCCGGTCCCCACAATCCCTACGGACAGCAGCCTCAACAGCCGCCGTACGGCTACCCGCAGCAGCCTGCCCAGCCGCAGGCCGGCTGGGGCTACCCGCAGCAGCAGCAGGTTCCGTACGGGTACCCCGGTGGGCCGGGCGGGCCGGGCGGCCCCGAACGCATGCCCCCGGGGCCGAAGGGCGCCCGGGTGCTGCTCATCGTGGTGGCCGTTCTGGAGGTCCTCTTCGCGCTGATCTTCTTCGCCTTCGCCAGCTGGCTGTCGGCCGCCGACGACACGGGCGAGTACTCCGACTACAGCGGAATCAGCTGGTTCGTCGGGGTGTTCGAGATCGCGATCGGCGCGCTGTGCCTGGCGATGGCCGCGAAGTTCAAGACCGGCGGTCCCAGCACGCGCGTCGGGGCGATCGTCCTCGGCTCGCTGATCGTGGTCATCAGCCTCGCCAGCCTCGTGATCGGCGGCATCCTGTCCGTCTTCACGCTGGTGCTGGGCATCCTGGTGATCGTCTTCTCGGCCAAGGCCGAGACCGCAGCCTGGTTCAACCGCCCCCGCTACTGAGGCGCTGCGCGCGCTGTACGAAAAGGGCCGCCCCCCGACTGCATCGGGGGGCGGCCTTTCACGTCAGTGGAAGAAGTGACGCGTCCCCGTGAGGTACATCGTCACGCCCGCCTTCTTGGCAGCCTCCACGACCAGCTCGTCGCGCACCGAACCGCCCGGCTGCGCCACGGCCTTCACGCCCGCCTCGGCCAGCACCTCGAAGCCGTCCGGGAAGGGGAAGAAGGCGTCGGACGCCGCGTACGAGCCCGCCGCGCGCTCCGCGCCGGCCCGCTGCACGGCGAGCTTGGCGGAGTCGACCCGGTTGACCTGGCCCATGCCGACGCCGACCGTGGCGCCGCCCTTGGCGAGCAGGATCGCATTGGACTTCACGGCCCGGCAGGCCCGCCAGGCGAAGGCGAGTTCGGCCAGCTCGTCGTCCGTCAGCGGCTCGCCGGTGGCCAGCGTCCAGTTGGCCGGGTCGTCGCCCTCGGCCTGCAGGAGGTCCTTCTCCTGGAGCAGCAGCCCGCCCTCGACCGGCCGGAACTCCTTGACATGGCACGGCGCCCCGGGCGCGCGCAGGACGCGGATGTTCTTCTTGCGGGCCAGCACCTCGACCGCGCCGTCCTCGTACCCGGGCGCGACGATGACCTCGGTGAAGATCTCCGCGACCTGCTCGGCCATCGCCACGCTCACCGGCCGGTTGACCGCGATGACCCCGCCGAAGGCCGACAGCGGGTCGCAGGCGTGCGCCTTGCGGTGGGCCTCGGCGACATCGGCGGCGACCGCGATGCCGCAGGGGTTGGCGTGCTTGATGATCGCCACGCACGGCTCTTCGTGCTCGTACGCCGCCCGGCGCGCGGCGTCGGTGTCGACGTAGTTGTTGTACGACATCTCCTTGCCGTGCAACTGCTCGGCGTTGGCGAGGCCGGCCGAGCCGTCCACGTACAGCGCGGCAGCCTGGTGCGGGTTCTCGCCGTAGCGCAGCACGCTCTGGCGCTCGTACGTCGCGCCCAGGAAGTCCGGGAAGGGGCTGTCGTCGGCCGGGGCGTAGCCATCCGCGAACCAGCTCGCGACGGCCACGTCGTACGCGGCGGTGTGCTGGAAGGCCTCGGCGGCCAGCCGCTTGCGCTGGGTGAGGTCGAAGCCGCCGCCGCGGACGGCGGCGAGCACGTCCGCGTAGCGCTCGGGGCTGGTGACGACGGCCACCGACGGGTGGTTCTTGGCGGCGGCACGGACCATGGACGGGCCGCCGATGTCGATCTGCTCGACGCACTCGTCGTCCGACGCGCCCGAGGCGACGGTCTCCTTGAACGGGTACAGGTTGACGACCACCAGCTCGAAGGGGGCCACCCCCAGCTCGGCGAGCTGCCGCTGGTGGTCCTCCAGCCGCAGGTCGGCGAGGATCCCGGCGTGCACGCGCGGGTGCAGCGTCTTGACCCGGCCGTCCAGGCACTCCGGGAAGCCGGTCAGCTCCTCGACCTTGGTGACCGGCACCCCGGCGGCGGCGATACGGGCCGCAGTGGAACCGGTGGACACCAGTTCCACGCCGGCCTCGTGCAGGCCGCGAGCCAGCTCCTCCAGCCCGGTCTTGTCGTAGACGCTGACCAGCGCCCGTCGGATCTCCCGCTTGCTCACGGCAACAGAACCTTTCGTCCCTCAATGCGATATCCATCGCGGGACAGCCGCCCCACGACGTCGACGAGCAGCTTTCGCTCGACTTCCTTGATGCGCTCGTGGAGCGCTTCCTCGGTTTCCTGCGGCCGGACCTCCACCACGCCCTGCGCGATGATCGGCCCGGTGTCCACCCCGTCGTCCACGAAGTGGACCGTGCAGCCGGTCACCTTCACCCCGTACGCGAGCGCGTCGCGCACCCCGTGCGCGCCGGGGAAGGCGGGCAGCAGAGCCGGATGCGTGTTGACGAACCGGCCCCCGAACCGGGCCAGGAACTCCTTGCCCACGATCTTCATGAACCCCGCCGACACCACGAGGCCGGGCTCGTAGGAGGCCACGGCCTCGGTCAGCGCCGCGTCCCACTCCTCCCGGCTCCCGTAGTCCTTCACCTTGCGTACGAAGACCGGCAGCCCGGCGCGCTCGGCGCGTTCCAGACCGGCGATGCCCTCGCGGTCCGCGCCGACGGCGACGATGTTCGCGCCCGCGTCCAGCAGGGCCTGGAGGTTGGTGCCCGAACCGGAGACGAGCACGACGATGCGGTCGGGCGGGGGATATGCGGCCACGGCGGGGTCCCGGTTTCTCGGCTTGGAGGTTCATACGAGCCGGAGGGCCCTCGGATTCCAGGGAACCCTACGAGGCCGCCGACCGTCAGCAACGATACCGGCACTGCGCCCGGCCCCCACGGGACGGGGGAGCACGCGGAGGGTAGCGTCTGCGGGGAGTAACGGCGTACGCGCGTAGCGGACGTGACGGATCCGACACACGAGACGAACAGCGGTAGGGGATGACGCGAGCAACCATGAGCAGCGGCAGCAACACGGAGCGTTCCCCGGAGCAGCAGGACAACCCCTTCGCTCCGCCGCCCGAGGACGCGCCCGAACAGCCGTGGCAGCCGCGCCTTCCCGACGGTGAGGGCGGGGCCGGCGGTGGCAGCGGTGCCGACGGCGAGCCCGGGGATTCGCGGCCCACTCCCCCGCCGCCGCCCCCGCCGCCCGCCTGGAGCGGCCAGTGGGGCGGCCGTCAGCCCGGCCCCCAGGACGGCGGCCTCGGCGGCCCGCGCCCCGACGGCTCCGGTGGCCCGGGCGGCTCCGGCGGCTCCCGCTTCGACCCCACCGACCCGGCGCAGCGGCGCGCCCGCTACTCCCTCATCTCCGGCATGTGGGGCCTGTTCTTCGCCCTTCTCGGCTGGACCTCCTTCTCCCTGCTGCTCGGCACCCTCGCCATCTACTGGGGCATTTCCGCCCTGCGCATGAAGCCCGAGCAGCGCGCCGACGCCCGCGCCGCCGCGGCCGCCGCCCTCTCCCGCGCCCCCGTCCACGACACCGACCCCCGGCCCACCCCGCCGTCGGGCGACCTCGCCCTCAAACCCCAGCGCACCGCCGCCCGCAGCGGCATCGTCACGGGCGGCATCGCCCTCGTCCTGGTCGCCGCCAGCTTCAGCTTCCACCTCGTCTACCAGGACTACTACGAGTGCACGCAGGACGCCCTGACCTCGTCCTCCCGTGACGCCTGCGCCAAGCTGCTGCCGACGCCCCTGCGGGACGTGATCGACAGCACGGGCTGATCCCGGATCCCGGCCCTCACACGCCGGGCGCGTCGCCCTCGTCCTCGTTCCGCAGCCGCCGCCACCGCAGCACCAGCGCCGCCGGGACGCCGACGAGCGCCGTCCAGCCAGCCGCTGCCGCCGCCGTGAGCCAGGCCGAGGGCCCGAAGCCGGCCATCGCGCCGGCGCCGAGCGGCCCTGAGGCGAGCGCGGCCAGCAGCGCCATCGCCAGACCGCACAGCAGCGCGGCCGAGGCGGCCACGCCGGTCGTGGCCCAGGCGGTGCGGCGGCGGGCGGCCGCGAAATACCCGAGCACCACCCCGGCGCCCACGGGAAGCACCAGCACCGCCCAGCTCAGCGCCGTGCCGTGGCCTTCCCCCGGCAGCGCGGACAGCAGCGGGAAATCCGGAAGTACGGGATACCCGAAGGCCCCGGCCGGGCGGACCGCGCTGCCGGCGCCGACGGTGAAGCCTGGGCCCAGGGCGTACGACGCGCCCCACACGGCCGCGTTCGGGACGAGCGCGACCGCGAGCAGCAGGACGGCCAGCTGTCCGGCCAGGGCCCCGCTCAGCTGCCCGAAGTCCTCCGCCGACGCCCCCGCGTGCCACGCGAGCGAGACGGCCGTGAGCAGCGCCCCGCCCCCGACGAGCACCGCGACGCCCGCCGTGGCAGCCCGCAGGGCGGCCACGGTCTCCTCGCGCGGCAGCACGCCGGGCAGCGGAAGCGCCGGACGCCCCCGCTCGGCCCACGCCCCGGCCCCGGCCGCGAGCGCGGCGAACAGCGGCAGGTGCGGCAGCGCGGAGAGCGCGTCGCTGCGCACGGGCCCGTACGAGGTGTAGAGCACGGCGCAGGCCCCCACCGCCGTGTAGCCGCCGACGAGCCAGCCGAGCAGGGACAGGCCGTCGCGGTCCTCGGCGACCGCGTCCGCGCCCGCCCGGAAGAGCAGCCACGCGGGGAGCGCGGCCAGCAGCAGGGGGGTGAGGGCGGCGGGGGCGGGCCCCCCGGAGAGCGTCTCGGTCCGCACCAGGCCCACGCCGTGCCCGAGCAGCCAGACGTCGGCCGCGACATGCAGGGCTCCCTCGATGCCGCCGCTGTCCGGATAGGGCGAGATGATCCACAGGAAGAGCACCAGGACGGCCGCCGCCCCCAGCCCGAGCCCGGCCGCCGCCACGCCCCCCACGAAGGCCGCCGGTCCGCGCTCGTTCAGGGACAGCCGGGGGCGCAGAGATCGCAGAGATCGCAGGGAAGGCAGGGAGGGCAGAGCGCGCAGGGAGGGCAGGGAGGGCAGAGCGCGCAGGGAGGGCAGGGACGGGATGCGGTCGCGCAGATGGCTGCTCACGGCAGCCCATGCTGCCAATAACACCCCTTTCGCCCCGGCAGCATGCGAATGACCGTCGTGTCGCTGAATATGACGCTATGCGGCTTATCGCTTCATCACACACCGAGCCATCGGCCCCCGCATCGGCCTTCGACTCCCTCCACTCGCACTGCGCCGTCGCCCTCGTCCGCCAGGTCGAGCTGCTGACCGGCAGGCCCCGGCTCGCCCGCCGTGCCGTACGCCACGCCTTCGGCCTCGCCTGGCAGCACTGGCCCGCCGTCGCCGTGGATGCCGACCCCGTGGGCTGGATCCGCGCGGCGGCCTACGACCGCGCCCTCGCCCCCTGGCGGCGCGTGCTCCCCGGCCGCCGCCCGCGCCGCCGCGTCACCAGCGGCCCCGACGCTGCCCTGCGCACCGCGCTGCTGCGGCTGCCGCCGGCTTCCCGCCGTACCGTCCTCCTCTACGACGGCCTGGGCCTGGACCTCCCCGAGACCGCCGCCGAGACCGCCGCGAGCACGCCCGCTGCCGCCGCCCGCATCCTGCGGGCCCGCGCCGCGCTCGGCGAGGACGCGGGTGCCCGGCTGGCCGAACTGCTGCGGTTGCCGGACGAAGCCCGCACCGCCGGGCAGCCGCCCGCCTCCGTACGGCGGCGCAGCGAGCGCCGCGTACGGCGCCAGACGCTCGGCGCGCTGGCGCTGACGGCCGCCGTGGCCGCGGCCGTCGGCACCGCCGCCCTCGTGCCGGAGCCGGCGCACCGGAGGGCCGCGCCCCCGGCGTCCACGTCCGGGCACGAGCTCTCGAACACGCAGGACGACGAACCGTTCCGCTGAACGGCGACGGGCCCGCCCCCCGAAGGGAGCGGGCCCGCTGGCGGTGAGGCGGAAGATCAGCCCTCGAGGATGGCGCGGGCGAGCAGCGCCGTCTCCGACGGGGTCTTGCCGACCTTGACGCCGGCGGCCTCCAGGGCCTCCTTCTTCGCCTGGGCGGTGCCCGACGAACCGGAGACGATGGCGCCCGCGTGGCCCATGGTCTTGCCCTCGGGGGCGGTGAAGCCCGCGACGTAGCCGACGACCGGCTTGGTCACGTTCTTGGCGATGTAGTCCGCCGCCCGCTCCTCCGCGTCGCCGCCGATCTCGCCGATCATGACGATCAGGTCGGTGTCGGGGTCGGCCTCGAAGGCCGCGAGCGCGTCGATGTGGGTGGTGCCGATGACCGGGTCGCCACCGATGCCGACGGCCGAGGAGAAGCCGATGTCACGGAGCTCGTACATCATCTGGTAGGTCAGCGTGCCGGACTTCGACACCAGACCGATCCGGCCGGGCTTGGTGATGTCGCCCGGGATGATGCCCGCGTTGGACTGGCCGGGGGTGATCAGGCCGGGGCAGTTCGGGCCGATGATCCGGGTCTTGTTGCCCTTGCTGGACGCGTACGCCCAGAAGGCGGCGGAGTCGTGGACCGCGATGCCCTCGGTGATGACGACCGCGAGGCCGATCTCGGCGTCGATGGCCTCGATGACGGCGGCCTTGGCGAAGGCCGGCGGCACGAACAGGACGCTGACGTTGGCGCCGGTGGCCTCGATGGCCTCGGCGACCGAGCCGAAGACCGGTACCTCGGTGCCGTCGAAGTCAACGGTGGTGCCCGCCTTGCGCGGGTTCACACCGCCGACGATGTTGGTGCCGTCCGCGAGCATGAGCTTGGTGTGCTTCATGCCGGTGGCGCCGGTCATGCCCTGGACGATGACCTTGCTGTCCTTGGTGAGGAAGATAGCCATGGTTCTGGAGTCCCTCTTCCCTTACTTCGCGGCCGCGAGCTCGGCGGCCTTGTCGGCCGCGCCGTCCATGGTGTCCACGCGCTGCACGAGCGGGTGGTTGGCGTCGGAGAGGATCTTGCGACCCAGGTCCGCGTTGTTGCCGTCGAGACGGACGACGAGCGGCTTGGTGACCGCCTCGCCCTTCTCCTCAAGGAGCGCCAGGGCCTGGACGATGCCGTTGGCGACCTCGTCACAGGCGGTGATGCCACCGAAGACGTTGACGAACACGGACTTGACGTCCGGGTCGCCGAGGATGATCTCCAGGCCGTTCGCCATCACCTGGGCGGACGCGCCGCCGCCGATGTCCAGGAAGTTGGCCGGCTTGACGCCGGAGTGCTTCTCACCGGCGTACGCGACGACGTCCAGGGTGCTCATGACGAGACCCGCGCCGTTGCCGATGATGCCGACCTCGCCGTCGAGCTTGACGTAGTTGAGGTTCTTGGCCTTGGCCGCGGCCTCCAGCGGGTTCGCCGCGGCGTGGTCGACCAGCGCCTCGTGGCCCGGCTGGCGGAACTCGGCGTTCTCGTCCAGGGAGACCTTGCCGTCGAGCGCGATGACCTTGCCGTCAGCGGTCTTGACCAGCGGGTTCACCTCGACGAGGAGCGCGTCCTCCTCGATGAAGACCTTCCACAGCGTCTTCAGGACCTCCACGATCTGGTCGTGCAGCTCCGGCGCGAACTTCGCCGCCTCGACGATCTCGCGGGCCTTCGCCTCGGTCACGCCCTCGATGGCGTCCACCGGGATCTTGGCCAGCGCCTCGGGGTTCTCCTCGGCGACGACCTCGATCTCGACACCGCCCTCGACGGAGGCCATGGCGAGGAAGGTGCGGTTGGTGCGGTCCAGCAGGAAGGAGACGTAGTACTCCTCCACGATGTCCGCGGTCTGGGCCAGCATCACCTTGTGGACCGTGTGGCCCTTGATGTCCATGCCCAGAATGGCCTCGGCCTTGACGACCGCGTCATCCGGGTCGGAGGCCAGCTTCACGCCGCCGGCCTTGCCTCGGCCACCGACCTTCACCTGTGCCTTGACGACCGCGCGGCCGCCCAGGCGCTCTGCCACCTCGCGCGCCGCCTCAGGCGTTTCGATGACTTCACCGGCCAGCACCGGTACACCGTGCTTGGCGAAGAGGTCCCTCGCCTGGTACTCGAACAGGTCCACGCGCGTCCGTCCTTGGTAATCGCGGGTTGCTTGTCTGCCTGAGCGTGCCGCCACGGGGTCGTCGCTTGACGTCTTCGTACGAATCCGGATCATTCGGCCCGGTCGTACGGGGGGCGCACACGTCGTCCGAGCACGCGGCATGTCCGTCTCGCAGGTTATCCCCGTGCGCGGTGCACCGGAAATTCGCAGCTCGATCGGGGGCGGTGAGAACAGTCACAGAGGGGCTCAGGCAGTGGGATCGGGTACCGGCAACGGACGCTTCTCGATGGCCGCCGCCATGATCTCCGGGAAAAGATCCGGTGTACAGGCGAAGGCCGGCGCCCCCAGGGCGGCCAGCGCCGCCGCGTGCTCCCGGTCGTAGGACGGCGCGCCCTCGTCGGACAGCGCGAGCAGCGCCACGAACTGCACGCCGGCCGCCTTCATCGCGGCGACCCGCTTGAGCATCTCGTCGCGTATCCCGCCCTCGTACAGGTCGCTGATGAGGACGACGACGGTCTCGGCGGGTCGGGTGATCAGGGACTGGCAGTACGCGAGCGCCCGGTTGATGTCCGTGCCGCCGCCGAGCTGCGTGCCGAACAGGACATCGACCGGGTCCTCCAGCCGGTCTGTCAGATCCACTACGGAGGTGTCGAAGACCACCAGCTTGGTGTCGATGCTCCGCATCGAGGCCAGCACCGCCCCGAAGACCGACGCGTAGACGACGGACGCCGCCATCGACCCGGACTGGTCGATGCACAGCACGACATCCTTCTTCACCGCCTGCGACGCCCGGCCGTGGCCCACCAGCCGCTCCGGCACGATCGTCCGATGGTCGGGCAGGTAGTTCTTCAGGTTGGCCCGTATCGTGCGGTCCCAGTCGATGTCCCGGTGCCGGGGGCGGTTCACCCGCGCCGACCGGTCCAGGGCGCCGCCCAGCGTCGCCCGGGTCCGGGTCGCCAGCTTCTTCTCCAGGTCGTCCACCACCTTGCGGACGACGGCCCGCGCGGTCTGCCGGGTCGTCTCCGGCATCGCCTTGTGCAGCGACAGCAGCGTCCCCACCAGGTGTACGTCGGCCTCCACCGCCTCCAGCATCTCCGGCTCCAGCAGCAGCGCGGACAGCCCGAGCCGGTCTATGGCGTCCCGCTGCATCACCTGCACGACGGAGACCGGGAAGTACTCCCGGATGTCCCCCAGCCACCGCGCCACCTGCGGCGCCGACCCGCCCAGCCCCGCGGTACGCGGCTCGCCGCCCTGTCCCCCGTACAGCGCCCCCAGCGTCCGGTCCATGCCGGCGTCCCGCCCTGTCAGCTCCTGCCCGGTGCCGTCGGCGGGCCCCCCGCCCAGTACGAGGCGCCAGCGCCGCAGTCGTTCGTCAGTCATGCCATCCCCTTTCGCCACCCAGCAGCAGCCGCACAGTCGGCAGCACCGCATCGGCCCTGGCCGCGTCGAGCCCCGCGCCGAACCCGGCCGCGTCACCGGCCTGCGGGGCCTTCCCGCGCCGGACCAGCTCCCCCAGCGTCCGCCGCACCCCCTGCTCGAACCCGGCGAACGTACGCCGCAGCAGCGGCAGCACATCGTCGAAGGCGCTCCCCGGCACCGACGACAGCCAGCCGTCCACCAGCCCCAGCAGCCGCTCGTCGTGGACGAGCAGCATCCCGCCGCCGCTCAGGAAGCCCTCCACCCACCCGGCCGCGTCCTGCGGCGCCGCGCCCGGCGACAGGGCGAGCCCCATCAGCCGTTCGGCCTCCTCCCCTTCGATCCGCCCTCCGTCGACCAGCAGCCGCGTCGCGCTTCCCCGCAGCACCCCCGGTACGCTCCCGTCCCGCTCGGCGAGCCCCCGCAGGACCGCCGCCCACCGCTCCCCCAGCTCGTCGGCGCCGAGCAGGCCCACGGCCTGGTGCACCGCCCGCACATGCCCCCGCATCTCCGCCGCCCCGTCCGCGTCGAGGCTGCCGCAGGCGGGCGGCAGGCCGATACAGACCCGCTCGGCCAGGCCGCGCGCGACCTCCTCCAGCGCGGCGGAGTCCGTGCCGCGCACATCGCCGTAGCGCACGGCCCGCACCAGGGCCGGCAGCGCCGCCGCGAGGTGTGCGACATCCGCGTCGAGGGCGGCGCGGTCGGCCAGCACCCGCATGACCGTCGGCAGCGCGTCCGGCAGGTCCGCGAGCAGGCAGCGCTCGGCGAGCCCGGTGACCTCGGCCAGCCCCGTCGCGCCCACGGCGGCGTCCTCGGCCTTCGCCGTCGCGGCGGAGCGGACCGTGGTGCCCCAGATGCCCGCCTCGGCCACCTGGACCGCCAGCTCGGGCTCCCAGCTCAGCCGCCAGGTCTCCCGGAAGGTCCCGGTCCCGGAGCGGGACGGTATGAGCTCGCCCCAGCCGATGCCGAGCAGCCGCAGCCGGTGCAGCAGCCGGCTCCGGCCGGCGTCCGTCTCCTTTCGCAGGTCCAGCTCCACCTCCCTTTCCGCCGCCTCGCTCTTCAGCCGGAGCCGGCGCTGCTCACGGGCCAGGTCGCGGGCCAGCGGCACGGCGGGCGCGCCGTCCGGCACCCGGCCGAGGACATCGCCGACGACCAGGCGGTCGCGTATGAGGGCAAGCGGTATGTCGGAGCCGTCGCACATCACCGCCCGTACGGCGTCGGTCGTCTCGCTCAGCCCGGCGAGCGGCCGGCCGCGCATCGCGGCGAGGGTGTCGGCGAGCCGCACCGCCTCGATGACGTGCGCGGAGGACACCGGCAGGTCCTCCTCCCGCAGGAGCCCGGCAACCTTGGTCATCCAGCGGGTCACCGGCCGGTCGGGGGCGGTGAACAGATGCCGGTACCAGCCCGGCGACGCTATCCCCGCCCCGTATCCGCTCGCCCTCGACAGCCGCCGGTGCGTCCACGGCACCCAGGTGATCTCGGCCTTCACCTTGGGCAGCCCCCTGAGCAGCGCCCGGTCGGCGGTGGCCGTGGTCTTCCCGGCCAGTGCCGGGACATGCCACGCCCCGCACACCACGGCCACCCGGTCGTGCTCGCGGGCGGCCTGCCGTATCCGCAGCCGCATGTGCGCCTCCCGCACCGCGTCCTCCGGGTGGCCCCCGTCCCCGTACGCCTCCCGCAGCGCCCCCATGGCCTCGCCGAGCGCCTCGAAGGCGCCCAGCGGGTCGCCCTCGGCCCCCCGGTGCTCCACGGCGTCCTCCCACCACCGCTCGGGGTCGTCGAAACCGGCCGTCTGCGCGAGCACGGCGAGCGGATCGACCCGGACGTCCTGCTCGGCGCCCTTCTCCTGTACGCCCTCCTCCTGGGCGTCCTCGCCCTCCCTCATCGCCAGCGAGTGCGCGGCCGGGAGGTCGATGAAGCTCACCGGCACCTCCCGGGCGAGCGCCCAGCGGATCGCCGTCCACTCCGGCGAGAACTCCGCGAACGGCCAGAACCCGGCCCGCGACGGCTCGTCCACGGCGTGCGCCAGCAGGGCGACCGGCGGTCGCATCCCCTCGTCGGCGGCCAGCCCCACCACCGCGTCCGCCTCCGGCGGTCCCTCAATCAGCACGATTCCCGGCTCGTACCGGTCCAGGGCCGCGCGCACCGCCCGGGCGGACCCGGGCCCGTGATGCCGCACGCCGAGAAGAGCGGTGGTCGCGGTGGTCATCGCGACACCTCCCGGCAGGCCCGGTAGAAGTC
>Ga0307517_10011480_pt1 | contig 12273 bp, 12 predicted proteins | sample 23_EM_MG_FD_194515 | JGI IMG/M metagenome (GOLD analysis project Ga0307517, IMG submission 194515) | Populus trichocarpa ectomycorrhiza microbial communities from riparian zone in the Pacific Northwest, United States - 23_EM | ecosystem: Host-associated > Plants > Roots > Unclassified | place...
TTTTAAATATATATACATATAACTTAAAACACAATGCATCTTTAACCCATGTAACAAGCTTTCGGCTAATGACTCCCAGACCAGTTGGTCTTAGGGCATTAGGTGTTGAGACACCCCTACGAGCTTAATAACTCGGGTTGCAGATACTAATACGTAGATAGTGCAATGTTTGATTCCCTTAAGCTTTTCTCCTTAACCCATGTAACAAGCTTTGGGCCAATAGCTCCCAAGTCAGTTGACTTTAAGGTATTAGGTGTTAAAATACCTCTTCAGGCTTAATTGTTTAAGTTAGGGAGGCTACGAAACCAAACTTATCTACATTTTTATTATCATCAATATTATCAATTTGTTGTTTTTTTTTGCAAATTATATACTATCCCTTTCCTTTAGTTGTTACCTTTAACAAAAGATCATAAATAATGTAATAATCCAATGTGCAACCCATAATCATATGTTAGAGTGTGTGTGTGAAAATGAAGGTTTAAGAATACTTGTTAAATGAGTCTATGAGCAGAATCAAGTGATAACAATGCGAGAGTTTGTAAACCTGAATATTTCAAGAAGTATTCTGATAGACCTTGATAAGACTATTTACTAAGATGCATCTCAAGAGTCAATAAAATTCCTCCTTACTCTGCCATCCTAATAACAGTTTTGTCAAATGGTTTTAATAATAGCAAAAAAAGTTAGTAAGTGTTTTTTTTAATTGTCAACTACTACTCTCTCCCCCCAACCAGAACGAGACATTGTCCTCAATGTCATAAGGTAGAAAGATAGAGTATAGAAGACATCATCTGAAATAACAAACACTGACAAACTTGAAACACACTTGAACAAATATAAGAGATAACAAAATAGAAAAATATTATGCTATTAATAAAACCAAAAGACACAAATTTTTACAAACTAAGACTCAAATCGTAGTTGTGATTGTGGCTCACATCTTCCCTTGGTTTTACGTACAAGAACGGCTTAAACGCTCTTTATGGATCGGGGATAGGCTTCCCATCCAGTTTTTTTAAAAACTGGCAAACAAGGTCTTTTATAGTCAGATTCCCAAGACTAAGTCGATCATGTTCTTTATGGAATTGTGGCCTTAAATCATGAATTGCATGATGCACATCTCCACTAGGATGCGTCTCAAGAGTCAATAGAAGATTATTTAAAGACCCCCTTACTCAGGCCATCGTTAATGAATTGTATTTTATCTTCACGATTTATAGATACCATTCCTAAAGAACGACATTGTGCATTACAAGTCCATCTGGCATATCGATGACAGACTTTCAGTCGTTCTGCACGATGTTTCTTTGCAAAGGTGCTTTTACCTATTCCAGGCATGTATGAAATGAAAGAATTGGAAGACTCACCTGATAATCGAACCTTTGCTTCAATCAACCAAGGAATATCTTCAGGAATTCCATGATTCATTAACAACCTCAATCTTGCACACCTAGCTCGGTAAATTTTTGTAATCGCATTTTGAGGCAAAACGGGAAAATACTTTTTCAATTTTTCAAGAGTGGTGTCCATTTTTTAGATGAGAAGTGGAAAAATGCAAAAAAAAGGAACAAGAAATTGAAAAAATATATACACAGATATCAGTTATCATGGGAAACTAAAAGAACCAACTTAAAAGTCACGGAGTACCGTTATCCGCCATTTGACCGGGGTGAGAGAGACTAGCAAAACAAGAGTCATACCAAAAAGAAACACAAAAATAATGTGAGAAAAACAAAATAATCAACCTTTATCTACAAGATCATTCAAACCAATGGATTCATTTTCACTAGGAAAATTATCAAAGTAAGCTTTCAAACGATGTCCATTTACCTTAAAAACATTGTCATTCTTTGGATTCTCAATATCAAAGGCCCTATAAGGATACACATGTTTCTCAATAAATGGATCGCTCCATCTTGATCTTAGCTTTCCAGGAAATAAATAGAGTCTAGAATTATAAAGCAAAACTTTTTGACTAGTATCAACTTTTTGACAATTTTCACAAGTTTTGTAGAATGCATGAGTGTCCTTGAACATGGTGGGCCAATAAAATCCATTTTGAAAGATTTTCGCACCTGTCTTTTTTTACGAGAAATGACTCCCACATGCTTCAGAATGACAAAGTTTAATGACACTACTTATCTCATTGTCAGGAATGCATCTTTGAAATATTTGATCAAGACAATATTTGAATAAGTTAGGGTCATCCCAATAAAAGTTTTTCACTTCGTTCAAAAACGTTTCTTTGTATTCGGTACTCCAGTGAGCTGGCAAATCTCCTGTTGCAAGAAAATTAATATTTTTAGCAAACTAAGGCATTGAACTAAGAGAAAGTAAGGATTCTTCAGGAAAATAATCATCGATTGGTGTGATGTCAGATGTCGAATCTATTGTCAATCTTGGCAAAAGATCCACATCAACATTTTCCGTGCCCTTCTTGTCTTGATTTCTTCCTGAGAATAAATCATTTGCAATTCTTCAGATTCATCAAACTCAGTTTTACTCAAGGTAGATTCAAATTGATCATAAACTAATTCTTCAATAAAATCTACTTCTTGTCAATCATTATCATCTCCAGGTTGCTTGCAAATGTTGAAAATGTTTATCTCCAATGTCATGTTTACAAATGATAGCTTCATCAGTCCATTCCTACAATTAATCAATGCATTAGAAGTTGCAAGAAACGGATGTCCTAAAATAACAGGAAATGAATTACATGCTTCAACAGGTTATGTGTGCAAGACAATAAAATCCACAGGATAAATGAATTTATCGACTTGTACTAACACATCTTCAACTATTCCTCTAGGCACTTTTAAAGATCTATCAACAAGTAAGAGAGTTACAGAAGTTGGTTTTAACTCACCTAGATTGAGACTTTGAAAAACTAAATATGAAAGTAAATTCACACTAGCTCTAAGATTAAATAAAGCTCTTTCAATTTTATGTTCTCCAATAAAGCAAGAAATTGTAGGACAGTCAGGGTCTTTATATTTCAAAGCATTATTGTTCTGAAGAATGGCACCTAATGGTATTTCAAACAAGTATAGTATAAACTCTTTATATTACTCAACTGGAAACCACACACAAAGGAGGTTCCAATCAGATGATTTATCGTTACTAGCTCATTATAAATTAGTAACATGATTATATTAATCATCTTATCTAAGTAACACCATACTTGTAAATATTGTCAGTTATTCATGATGTTAACTTATGTTAACAACAAATCAAGTTCCTCACATAACAACGATGTCGGCCGAAAACTATGAAGGATCAAGCATTTGATGTACCAAGTGTTATACAACACAAATCTAGATTAACCATTTAACAAGTAAGGTATTACAAATTGGTAAGATAAAAAGATAAGACATGTTAATGGCAAGTGTTCTTAGATATAAACATTGAAGTTCATGTTGAGTTTATATTATGTCTATTCTAACACCATTAGTGAAACTTTTTCACCTTGACATAATTAACTTAGCTAAACATTATGAAGAAGAGAAACATAAATAAACAATATAAGAACATAAACATGATATAAGTTAACTAAGTATAATAAAGAAAATGAAAAGGCATAAACAAGAGATTAATATAGCATGAATGAAAACTTGAACATTACAAAGAAAGAAAGCAAGAAGATGATCTTGATCTGAAAAATAAGATGACTAAATACATGGCAAAAGCCTCCTTTTATAAGCTAAATTTCAGAACTATTGATTGGTTGACTAAGAAAATAGTTAGTGGCCAACCATTGATTTGGTGGCTGGTTTTTGACATTGTTGGCTGCTAGTTATTGATATTGTTGGTTGGTTATTGATATTGTTGGCTGGCCAAACAGTTATTGCTAACATCAGAATTAGAGCTCCTCTTACCCATGAAAGTTGTGGGCAATTGTCTCAGCTTTCCAACAAAAAAAAACCAGAGCTCATTTGGACTTCTAGAACTCAAGATATGAGCTAAAAACCGAACAGTGTCTGAGCTGGAGGACAGATTCAGACTTCTCCGTTGATGCTAAGATTTGAACTTGAAAATGGCAGAATTGAGTCTTAGACTCCCCATGAAAGTTTTAGGTCTATGTCTTAGCTTTCTATACATATAAAGCAGACCTAAATCCAAGGTCTACAGCTCTAGTTATAACCCAATAACCGAATGGTGTTCCAGTTTGAATTGAACCAGCATCTCTTCTCTTAGCTTAGTCCTCTTTTTGTCTCTTCACTTTCAATAGTTAATCACATCAATCAATCCTTTGAATTGTAAGATATGCCTGTATTGAAAATAAGCATTTACCATAAATTAAAACTATTTTATATTATCAGATTTGTTATTATAAAACATGCTTTAGTTAGAGAATTTAATGATACTTTAGTGCAATATGAAGATATAAAGCCTTAATGAGAATGCACTTTTAAGTACTAATCAATTGCCCCTTGGGATTTTGTTATGGTTGAGATGGAAACTTACCTTTCTCTTGGAAACTGAGAGCAGATGTGAACTTTGTAAGAGCATCTTTTAGATCTGCCATGGTTTGAGCATTTTGAGTGTTGATTGTCTCCTGCTTTTCAATGAATGCATGCAATGTTTCCTCAAGATTTCTTCTATGAGGTGGAGCATAAGGAGGTGCATATCCATGAGAATTTTAGAAATTATGGAGTGCTTGAAACGGTGGTTGTGAAGTTTGTGCATTATTATTATCACTCTTCCAACTGAAATTTGGGTGATTTCTCCAACCAAGGTTGTATGTTTGCGAGTATGAGTTATGATTAGGCCTTTAGAAACTGTTTAAAGCATGGACTTGTTCATAGAGACATTCCTTAAAAGAAGGCAAAGTTGGACAATCATTTATTGAGTATTCATTGTTTTCACATATTTGACACACAATGTCTTGAACAAATTTTAATTGACCACTCTTTTTCAATTCTAGTGCTTCGACTTTTCTAGCTAAAGATGCAAACTTGGATTGGAGGTCATGATCTTCCCTAAGGTTAAACATTCCTCCACTAGATGTATGAGGTTGAGTTTCACTTGGTGCCTCATAAGTGCTTGTAGCGTCCTAATTTTACGCATTTTCAGCTAGCAAGTTTAGGTACTCCATTGCTTCATTAGGGTCTTTATCTTCAAAAGTTTCATTGCACATCAATTCAACCATTTGTTTATCTTTAGGTGTTAACCTTTCATAAAAATATGAAACCAATCTCCATGTTTCAAAACCATAATGAGGGCAAGTATTAAGCAAGTGTCGATATCTATCTTAGACATAGGCCTAAAACTTTCATGAGGAGTCCAAGATTTAAAAAAGCCGTTTTCAAGTCCAAATTGTAGCAACAACGGAGAAGTCTGAATCTGTCATGCAGCTCAGACATTGTTCAGTGTTCAGCCCATATCTTGTGTTCTAGAAGTCCAAATGACCTCAATTTTGTTTTCTGAAAAGCTGAGACAATGTCCTAGAACTTTTATGATTTAAGTTTATTCAAATTCGAATGTTATCAATGATATTTTGTTCAGACATGAAGATAAGGATTGTCACCAAGTCAAGATGTGGCCACCCACTCAACAATTAGTCATCAAATCAATAGTTTCAAATTTTGACCTATAAAAGAAGGCATTTGTCATGCATTTAGGCATCTTGGTTTTCAGATCAAGATCATGTTCTTGCTTCCTCTCTTTATATTTTTGTAATGCTTAAGTTTTGTTTATATTAACCTCTTGTTTATGCCTTTCATTTCCTTTCCTTTACTTAGTTAACTTATATCTTATTTATGTTCTTATCTTGTTTATTTATGTTTCTTTCTTTCATTATATTTACTTAAGTTTATTATGTCAAGGTAAAAAGGTTACACTAATAGTGTAAGAATAAGTATAGTATAAACTCAACATGGACCTTAATGTTTGATACTAACATGTTTTATATTTGTTATCTTGTTCATTTTTAATACTTTGCTTATTAAATGGTTAATCTAGATTTATGTTGTATAACCTTTGGTACAACAAATACTTGGCACTTTCATAGCCCAAGCCGTATGGTATAACCGTCACATGTGCTATGAAAGGAACTTGATTTGTTGTTAACATAAGTTATAATCATGAATGCCTGAACAACATTTACAAGTATTAGTATTATTCGAATAAAATAATTAATGTAATCATGTTAACAATTTATAATCCGATTTGAACCTCCTTTGTGTGTGGTTTCCTGTTGAGTAATAAGAGTTTATACTATACTTGTTTGAAATACCCTTAGTGGATCCTCTAACATTGACAATTGTTCTTATCATTGTTTAATCCTTACATTAATCTTTCATCTCAAAGTCCTCTTTAACTTCTTCTTATTATTAGCACTACTACTACTACTACTACTACTACTACTAATATTATTATTAGTACTATTACTATTATTATTATTATTACTACTACTACTACTACAGTATCACTATTATTATTATTGTTGTTGTTGTTGTTGTTGTTGTTTATAATTTATATAGTTAACCTCCTTATGGTTCGACCCTGGTCTTGCCGGGTTATTTATTACTTCGACACTCCTGCACTTGGAAGAAGACATCAATATTTTGGTCATGTCAATACTCTTGTAAAATTCACATCTGCTCTCAGTTATCATGAGAAAGGTAAGTTTTCATCTCAACCATAGCAAAATCCCAAGGGGCAAGCAATACAATGCAAATGCAAGTAATTCCAGAAGCCAATACATGGATCAAGTCAAATTAGTCATTTCTCTTCGCAGTGGTAAGGTTATTGAAAAACCCATTATTGAACCTTGTGAGAAAGATGATGAGTTAATCTCTGAGGGTAAGGAAGTGGTTGAATATGAACATTGCAAAGAAAAGACTGATTCTCCGCCAGCACTTTTATTTTCTCATGTTATGACCAAACAAAGAAAAGTCAATCACAACTCTGACATCTTTGAAACTTTCAAACAGGTAAGGATCAATATACCTTTGTTAGATGCTATTAAATAGGTACCTTCTTATGCTAAATTTTTGAAAGACTTGTGCAACTGAATGTGAAAAAGAAAGTCTTTTTAGCCGAACAAGTAAGTGTCATTGTCTTTTTAGCCGAACAAGTAAGTGTCATTCTTTAAAACAATAATGCTTTGAAATATAAAGACCCTGGTGTCATAACCTAATTTTTTATCCTTTTTATTTTAATTATTATTATTACTTTTATTTTATTTACCGAAAAATGATAATGAAAAATGAAAAATGATAATGAAAAAATAAAAAAAAATGAAATAAATGAAAAATGAATTAAAATTTGGGTTAAGGGCAACATGTTTAGAAGTTTAGAGATTAATTAAACTCTTGACTAGTTTAATTAATCAAATCAATGGCTCAATTGGAGAATTGATAAGTTTTTAGACTTAATTAAACTTGGAATTAATTTAATTAATGGAATTAGGGACTTAATTGAAGAAATATCAAAGTTTGGGGTTTAAGTGGGGTCCAAATTGCAAAAATTAAAATCCAAGGACTAGCTTGAAAATGGCATCGAAATACAGGGGTCCAATTACAATTTACCCAGGGGCTTGATTGCACGATTTCAGAACTTCAGTGACCAGATTGAAAATGGCTATTCCCATCACACAAACGGCGTCGTTTTTAAAAGATTATTCATCGCCTTCTTCGCCTTCTTTCCCAGGAACCGTTTCTGGAGTAAAGGCTTGAAGACCGTTTCAAATGCTTGGCATTCTCTGGCTATAAAGCCAGATAAGATGAGAGAGCGCAGGAGAGGAACTGGCGGGTGAAAAAAGAAGAAAACAGAGGAGACACTAGGGGGAAGGTCAGGAGAAGAACAAACACAGACGGAGAAAGAGAACCAGAGAAAAAAAAAGCAGGGGGCAGACCACGAACAGAAACAGAAAAAACAGGGGACACACAGACGAAGACGGAGAAAAAGAGAGGGACCGAGAAAGACAGGGGAGACCGAGAGAGAGTGGAACCGAAAACATAAACCAGAGAAAATAAAAACCGGAGGCAGCAACAAGAAAGCAAGAAAACTAAAAAGATAGCAGAAAAAGAAGAAGGACCCAGAATCAAGACCACCAGAGAGAACCGGCATCATCATCATCATCATCATCATCTTCGTTCCTTCATCTCTAAGAAAAAACCCAGAAGCAGAGAGGAGACGAACGAACAGGAGGAGGAAGGAGAGAATAGACAAAGATTATACAGGGCGTGAACGAACTGAAACAAACCAGAAAATAAAAAAAACAGAGAAGGGAACAGCCAGCCACCACGCCTTCGTTATCGTCTTCGTTCCTGCGTCCAGGTAAGCTTCCCGCTCCCTTTCATTTATAGTTGCACAAGTACAGTGAGAAGGTAAAATTACCTTCCCACTGTGCACAGCATGCGTGAATAATTCACGCATGCGTGCCTCAGCTAACCAGGTCCCTGGCTTGGACCAGTGACCAGGCCGGGCTGGTTAGGCTCAACCCAGTTCATATTGGCTAGGCTCAGCCCAGTCTCAAAAGAATATGTGCATGCATAAATAAAAAAATAATATAAATTTATTAGTTTATTTATTGACGCTAGAGTCAGGAATAAAAATATTGATTTAAATTTATTTTATTTTATTTTATTTAGCTACATAAAAAATAAAAATATGAGTATGCATAAAAATAAATTTTATTTTTGTTTTCATTCACTGACGCTAGAATCAGAAATAAAAATATGGATTTAAATTTATTTTGTTTTATAACTACGTAATATTTACCAATACCAGAGTTGGAAGTATCCGTAGTTGAATATTCACTGGCGCCAGAATCATGAATATTATAAGCAAATCATCATAGCAAAAATTAATAAACATTTAGCAATTTAAGACAAAACCAGCAATGCAGTCGGCCTCAGGCAGAACGTTTAAGGGGTGATAATATCTTCCTTTTTATGTAACTAGTCCCGAACCATAGATTCTCTGTTGACTAGTTAGGGTTCCTATTGACCATAATATTAAGTGGCGACTCCTTAAACAAGACCATTCCCCATCAAATAACAAGATGCCAGAAATCCGTTCTTTTCCAATATTATTTTTTAAGGCCGCCACGATGTCAGGTTTGACACCTGGTTGTCCTTCAATTCTTACTTTATTGAAGAACATAAAATTGAAAGAGTCTTACTTGAGAGCTAGTGTGAATTTACTTCCATATTCAGTCTTTCAGAGTCTCAATCTATGTGAGTTAAAACTAACTTTTGTAACTCTCTTACTTGCTGATAGATCTATAAAAGTGCTTAGAGGAATAGTTGAGGATGTGTTAGTACAAGTTGATAAATTCATTTATCTTGTGGATTTTGTTGTCTTGGATACACAACCTGTTGAAACATGTAATTCAATTCCAGTTATTTTAGGACGTCCATTTCTTGCAACCTCTAATGCATTAATTAATTGTAGGAATAGAGTGATGAAGCTATCATTTGGAAACATGACATTGGAGATGAATATTTTCAACATTTGCAAGTAACCTGGAGATGATAATGATTCATAAGAAGTAGATGTTATTGAAGAATTAGTTTATGATCAATTTGAATCTACCTTGAGTAAAACTGAGTCTGATGAATCTAAAGAATTGCAAATGATTTATTCTTAGGAAGAAATCAAGGATAAGAAAGGCATCGAAAATGTTTATACGAATCATTTGTCAAGATTGACAACAGATTCAACATCCAACATCACACCAATCGATAATTACTTTCCTGATGAATCTTTACTTTCTCTTAGTTCAATGCCTTGGTTTGCTAAAAATATCAATTTTCTTGCTTCAGGAGATTTGCCAGCTCATTGGAGTACCCAAGATAAAAATAAGTTTTTGAACAAAGTGAAGAACTTTTATTGGGATGACCCTTACTTATTCAAATATTGTCATGATCAAATATTTCAAAGATGCATTCCTGACAATGAGGTAAGTAGTGTCATTAAATTTTGTCATTCTGAGGCATGTAAGGGTCATTTCTCATCAAAGAAGACAACTGTAAAAATCTTACAATGTGGATTTTATTGGCCCACCATATTCAAGGACACGCATACATTCTACAAAACTTGTGAAAATTGTCAAAAAGTTGATATTGGTCAAAATGTTTTGCTTTACAATTCTCGACTCCATTTATTTCCTAGAAAGCTAAGATTAAGATGGAGCGATCCATTTATTGAGAAACATGTGTATCCTTATGGAACCTTTGATATTGAGAATCCAAAGAATGACAATGTTTTTAAGGTAAATAGACATCGTTTAAAAGTGTACTTTGATAATTTTCCTAGTGAAAATGAATCCATTGGTTTGAATGATCCTGTATATAAAGGTTGATTATTTTGTTTTTCTCACATTGTTTTTTTGTTTCTTTTGGTGTGAATTTTGTTTTGCTAGTCTCTTTCAACCCGGTCAAATGGCAGATAACGGTACTCCGTGACTCTTACGTCGGTTCTTTCAGTTTCCCATAATAACTGATATCTATGTATATATTTATGCAATTCTTTGCTCTTTCTCCTTTCTTCGCATCTCTTCTCCAATTCTTATTTGAAAATGAACACCACTCTTGAAAAATTGAAAAAGTATTTTCCCGCTTTGCCTCCAAATGCGATTGCAAAAATTTACCGTGCTAGGTGTGCAAGATTGAGATTGTTAATGAATCATGGAATTCCTGAAGATATTCGCTGGTAATTGAAGCAAAGGTCTGATTATCAGGTGAGTCCTCCAATTCTTTCATTTCATACATACCCGGAACAGGTAACAGTACTTTTGCAAAGAAACATCGTGCAAAACTACTGAAAGTCTGTCACCGATGTACCAGATGGACTTGTAATACACAATGTCGTTCTTTAGGAATGATATCTATAAACCATAAAGATAAAATACAATTCATTAAGGATGACCTGAGTAAGGAGTCTTTATATAATCTTCTATTGACTCTTGAGATGCATCCTAGTGGAGATGTGCATCGTGCAATTCATGATTTATGGCCATTATTCCATAAAGAACATGCTCGACATAGTCTTAGGAATCTGACTAAAAAAGACCTTGTTTGCTAGTTTTTAAGAAAACTGGATGAGAAGCCTATCCCCGACCCATAGAGGGTGTTTAAGCCGTTCTTGGATGTAAAACCAAGGAAAGATATGAGCCACAATCACAACTACCTGTACTACACATGCTTTTTCAATAATAATAATAATAATAATAATAATAATAATAATAAGAGAGAGAGAAAGAGTGAGAGGAGGCTGACCTACATATATAGGTGGTATGATTGCATTTTTAATTTCTCATCTATAAAATCTTCTCTTCCTTCCCTTCATTTCTACTCAACCCATACATAAGAAATATAAAAGTGTGTAGAAATGGCAGGTTCATCAAGTCACCACATAAGAAATATTTGTGTTTTCGGTGGATCCAGTTCTGGGAAAGAAAATGTGTTTTTAGAACCAGCAAATCATCTTGGTCAGGTGCTAGCTGAGAGAAAGATTCATTTAGTGTATAGGAAAAACAGCCTTGGGTTAATGGGGGGTGTGTCAATAGCTGTATTTTTAGGAGGCAGTCAAGTTTTGGGGGTCGTCCCCAAAGCTTTAGCAAAAAGGGACATCATTGGAAAAATAATTGGAGAGGAACTACAAGTCTCCACAATGTCTGATCGAATGAATGCGAAGTTTAACCATGTTGATGCCTTCATTGCTTTTCCAGGTGGTCTGAGCACATTGAAAGAGATTTTTCATATTTTCTCTTGGGCTCAACTGCACATTCACCATAAACTTATAGGTTTGTTAAATGTTAATGATTTTTATGATAATTTATTATCTTTTCTTGATCAAGCTGTGGAACATAAATTTGTAACATTGTCGGCACGACAAATCATAATCTCTGCTGCTACTACTGAACAATTGATTGACCAACTACAATCTTTCATCCTTGTAATTGATCCCTCCATGAGTCGCATAAATTGGTCAACTATGGAAAGCCGTAAAAAGCTTAGATTGGATTTAAGCCTTCGTTAGTGAAACCTTGCGTCTTTTGGTTTTATTAATAACATATTATTTTGTTTTGTTATTTTTTATATTTGTTTAAGTGTGTTTCAGGTTTGTTAGTGTTTGCTGTTTCAGGTGATGTCTTCTATACTCTATCTTTCTATCTTAGGACATTGACAACAATGTCTCGTTCTGGTTAGGGGGAGAGGATAGTAGTTGACATTAAAAAAAACTAACTCACTAACTGTTTTTGCTATTATTAAAACCATTTGACAAAACTGTTATTACTAGGATGACATAGTAAGTGAG
>Ga0307517_10011481_pt1 | contig 12271 bp, 13 predicted proteins | sample 23_EM_MG_FD_194515 | JGI IMG/M metagenome (GOLD analysis project Ga0307517, IMG submission 194515) | Populus trichocarpa ectomycorrhiza microbial communities from riparian zone in the Pacific Northwest, United States - 23_EM | ecosystem: Host-associated > Plants > Roots > Unclassified | place...
ATGTTGTTGGAAATATGTTTATTTGCTAGAAAATAGTTTTTATGAAAAGTTGATTTTTAGAAATTTAATTATTTTTTGTATTTGATAGATTCATGAAAAATATTTTTTAGTTTTTAGTTATTTCACGAAAAATAAATTAAAAATTAATTTATTAATATTTAAAATAAATAAGTTTATTAAAAAAATAAAAATTAAATTTTAAAAGATAAAAAAGTTTTGGATTCACTACCTTTAGAAAATCTTTCCTTCAAGTCATTCCAAACTTTTGTTGTTGTCTCGGCATAGATTACACCGCTTGCTAAGTCTGGATGGGGATGGATGGAGTTCAGAATCCATGATAAAACCATCATAATGGTTCCATTGATGAAGTCTATCTTGTTCTTTGCACTAAGACTGATACGCATAGCACGACTCCATTATCCATAGTTGTGTCCATCCAACAATTTTGATACCAAAACAATCCGTGGGTGATTTGAATGGTGTCAAATGAATGGATCTGAAATATCCATTTGTGACTCTGTAATTTTCAATTCTCCCAGCGGTAGTGTTTGAAGCGGAAGGTGTTTTTTTTTATTCAAGAGTCACCGGCACCGGTGCTCCGGCAATTGATATGTAAAGTAAAGTAATGGTATTTGATACATTGCATTCTTATCTCTGAAATGCAGGAATTATATACAAGAAAAGAAAGAACATGTTAGGTAATCTTCAATATAAAAGGCTATATTTTAACTTTGGCAGGTTTGGGAACAACCTTGACTGGTTCTCATGGGAAGGGAAAACTATTACAAGAGTATGAAATAATCCAAGAGCACACGCTAAGAATGAGAGGGCAACAACAGGAAAGAATGCAGGTAAAAGCATTGAGCAACACTTGAAAACAAACCTATTGTACAACCCAGCTGATGTGAAAGTATGGAAAAAAAAAAAAAAAAGAGCAAGGACCCAGGCTGGGTAAAAAAACCAAAAAATGGCCCCCAAAGGACCAGAACATGAGCAAGAAATACCAATGAAGTGGGAAGGAAAATTGTAACTCCCCTGAAGATATCTCCAAACACTCTGTTCATCTTTCTATTATCACGGCTGGAATAAATCAGTTTGGTTACGCATAGCTCCCTTTTATTTTGTTTGCTTTTTGCATCAGTTGTGGAGTTTACATACAGGGACAGGAAGATAAACCAATCATGCTTTCTATTGGTTTGATAACCTGCATCGGCATTGATAGATCTGGGTGATAAAAAAAAAATTCTGTTCAGAATTGTTTCCATTTTTTGAGAATTTAGTAGACTGACGGTTATCTGTTCTTCTGTGAACTTAGTGACAAAATCGATGCCATGATGACCTAAGCTATAATGAAGGCCAATTATGAGCCTGTGGTACAACATTTGTAAAGAACAAGTGGAAATTTCTGACTGGTTGGACCAGGATAGCCCCTTGTTAGCTGGGAATGTAGCTTGGTATGGGGATTGTCTCTATTGGGTTTCTTTCCCCTGTTAAAACCCTTAATATGCAGTGGAATAGAAATTCAATCCTGAAATAAAGATCTGTGATGATTTCTTTTCCAGGGAATAAGAAATTGTATGCCATGTATCCCAGTGTATACTTTTGCATTCTTACGGAAGCAACATTCTTCAAAAACATACTTCAAATGCATTTTTGTATTCCGTAGGCAACACTAAAAGCAATGGTGGGTTACATATTCTCTTACAATCAGATGTGGCGGGCACCTATAATTCCTACATCATGACCAGACTGTATCTATTGGTTACTTTGACTGGGCAAACCAGAAGCCTCTACCAAATATAAGCGACAGCATGGTGTTCCATCATCCGGGTGGGTTTGCACTGACCTGGGCAAGCTGCGAAGCTTGTTGAACAGATTCAAAGGGTCGTTCATGAGTCCAAAATGAGCATCAGGATCACCAAGCTGTGAAAGCTTTACGTGAGAGAATCCTAGAGAGGGAAGTAGATGATCGGGCCAATCACTGTAGAAGTGGAAGATGGAATTTGACAGTGTGGTGGATGGTTTGTTCATGAAATCCGCCAAGAGCACTGTGCGGGCAAGTGCACATTTATCAGCTATGATACTTAGTACTTGCATGGCGTGGGAATGGGAGAGGTAGTAGAGGATACCTTCTAGTACCCAGACTGTGTTCTTCTCTGGCACAAACCCTGATATCTGAAGCTTTTCAAGCCAGTCATTATTTCTAATGTCAGCTGCTACTCTATTTAGGGATTTTGCTGTTATTCTTGGATGCAGGTGTTCATCTATTGTTTCCGTCGCAGCCTTTAGAAGAGTGGTCTTCACCTCTAAAACTTCAGGAAAATCAACCTCAAAGACGTCACTTTCCTTCAAGCAGCTTAGACGGTATGCCCTTGCATCCATTCCTAGAACATAACATGCTCAATATCATGATGAAACTACAGCATATAACAATAATGACTGCAACCGAACTTTGAATGATAAATATACAGATATGCTTTACTGATATGCATTTATCACTGTCAATCTACTTCAGTATTAGGGCCAGCTTAAGACAGCGCACTCATTTGAAGAAGAAGCTTATATTTCTTATCCGTGCTGATCATGCATCATGTTTTCATATTCAATAATTGCTAAGCAATTTTTTTGTTCATGATATTGCAGTCTAATTCAGCATATACTACTTGCGGGATGGGATGTTAGAGGATTATATGCCTCACAAACTCTGGTTGGGTATGTGCAGAGTAAGAACAACGTAGGTAGGGACCAGTAGTCTTGTCACATGGAAGAGTAAATGAGCTTTGCATAGTATTGTGCACAACTGCTGCTGCAGACTATTTTAGACATCACTTCTTGAGAAAGAAGCAAAATTTACAGCATCATCATCTTAAGCCGCATTGTTTATGTAAAATGGTCAAAGCATGTGAAGAATTGGGTTAAAGTGTTCACCAACCTGCGCCAAGGAGAACAACCTGTCCCTCACCATTAAAGGAGCTCAGAGCAGCTTCAATTTTCGAATCAAACCAGAGTGTCCGAACTGCAAGAATCACCCCTGAAGTTTCCCGAGCATTTTTTAGGCGGTCATTCTTTATCTTCTCATGAAAGCTTTTGAGATATGTCTCTCCTGCTAGCAAGTCTGCAAAAGGGTCATGGATCACATGTTTCCACAGGGCTCTTCCAGCTGCTGTTTGGCATGCCGACCGTCGGAGAGAGTCCCACTCACTTTGGATTGTTGCGTGGAGTCCCTGAACTGTATCGGTATACAGCAAACGTGGGAGCTTGAGCTCTAGCCATTGCGGGTCCTCCTGCAAACCGTTTTCCTGGTCTGACATTTTACCTTTTTATGGAGAAACTTGAAGACTAATAGAAGAGGAGGAGAGACAGAACGGGTGCAATATATAACAGAAGGGGTTTATATCATCAGGGTATTGTGGATAGGGATAAGAAAAGAGAGCCACACACTAACCAACGCTTGAGAATAGAGCTCAATCGTATCCAGGTTCTCTACCGCGATAAAAAGGAAGGCAAAAAAAATGTAGTCCACCATTTCTTATGCATGGCCCTTCCCTTTCTGCTGTCCCTATCTCGTCGAAAAACAGAAGCAATGAATATGGTCTGCTCTCGCCAGCAAAGATCTATTACCAGACAGACGAGAGTAGCTCTCAACTTTCTACATGGGTCCTATTCCATTGCCCTAACAAGTACTTGCTGCTTGTCTTTTGATCACATGTTGCAAGCGTGAAAGGGCCAATCCAATTCCACGAGTGTCACTAAACAACTGGTGGAATGGAAGAAAGGTTCCTGTTAAGGATCACTTTTGCAATTGAATGGTTCTAAAGGAGACAAGGAGCCGTTTTGAACCTCTTGAGCAAGAAAAGGATTGGGTAGAAAATCCCTCTTTTGCACGTTTAGTTCCCACGCATTCTACCCTTTTGGACCAAATTCATTTTTCACGTTTTTCAAGACACAAGGCTCTTTTTCTTTTCCTTCAAGTTTTTATCCTTGATTTTAAAAACCATAAATTTAAAAGTTTTTATTTAGTAAATATAAACTATAGTTTTTGCATAGGTTTTATTTAAAACTTTCTCTAGTTAAACATAAATAATTTTTAAAAAAAATAATTTCGATTCAAATTTCAATATTATCTTTCTTAGATTTTTGATTGTCTTTATTAACTGAACTAGAATTGTATGTAGATTATTAAATTATTGATAATTTTTATTTTAAATAATTTTTAAAAATATATATTTTGATTAGAATAAAATTCACACAAAGTTTTTAACTATTAATATGTTGATCTTTAACGGACGCAATTATGTCACCTTCCTTTTTATTAAAGAAAAAGGTTTTGATTCCATGATCAAATCTTAGCACACAACATTCATGCATAAGATTTGTATTTCCATAACCCCATCTTAAGTTTGAACTCAAGTAGAAAGGAGACATAATTATCTCCCAAGTACATCCAACGATCAATGAATTCAATAGATAGTTGTACTTGAGGTCGTGTTCTAAGAAATGCAGGGATTTGTTCTTTTTTTTTATATATCCGGGTTCGATTTTTTCTATACATATTTGTCATCCTCGCAGTATCTTATCTGTTCACTGGGTTTGCAGGGTGTTCAGCAAGTCTGGGGATTAGTCGTGGTGCGTGTAAGCTGGCCCGGACACCCTGAATTATATATATAAAAAAATTAATAGATAGTCTATCAAAAGAAATTAGATTTAAAACATGGAGAATATGTTTCTTATTAGGACATAAAGAGTAGTACGTACGACCGTGTGATCAAAGAAAGAAAGAGAGGAGGCCGTGTGAGACAAACCGACCTTGCCTGCCTCCAAAATTCACTTATCAGTTCCCACTCTCTGATAAAGGAGCAAGCAAGAAGACACAGTAAGCATGAGAAAGAGAAAGAGAAAGATAGCATCTGACATAGGATGCTGTAGTAGCAAGTTCATGTCGTATGTGGTGATAATAATAATAATAATAATAATAATAATAATAATAATAATAGGATAGGTGGCTTTAATTTGGTGGCCTCATGGCTGGCTTAACTCTTGCTCTCATGTCCCTGGGCCTTGTCGACCTTCAAGTCCTCATCAAGTTTGGCCTTCCTCAAGATGACATCCGCGCCGGTACTCTCCCTCGTATTAGTGTTTGGAGAGGTAGATTATGATTAAAGCGTTCACCTTTTTTTATATGTTCTTAGTTTAGAAGTTGTCTGCTTGGCAATTTCAGAATGGATTCAATCTGGGTTTTTATGCTTATGGTTGTTTGATACAGATATTGGCACAAGCAGTTTGTACTCGTTTTGGCTTGACTGTTGGAGCAGCAATGGCGCCTCTTGTCCGTGTTCTTCTTTTGCTGTTCTTTCCAATTTCTTATCCAGTTAGTAAGGTACGGCAGATTCCTGATTCTGAGTACACGATTAGGACAAGTTTTCTTGCGAGTGAGCTTTATTCTGTGCAGGTTGATTTGGCTCAATTTGGCATGGATTTGAGGAACCAAATATTGCCATTGTTGGCTGTATTCGAAGCAAGAACTTCTTCTGTCTAGAAGTTTTAAAACTAATAGAAGGTGCTGCTGAAATCATAAAATGGCCCCAGACAGCATTTGAACCGTAAATAAATAAAATGTAAAACCAAGCAAATGAATTGTTTGCTGGTTGAATTCATCTGGGGTGTGTTTTAACACTTCACAACTGTCATAACATTAAGATATATTCAACAATCATAACCTTTCAGCTGCATTTTGGACATTGAGAAGGCTCCTATTCCAGAGTTCCCATCAAATGAAGAAGTTGTTGGTGTAATTACAATGGAGGATGTCATCAAAGAACTTCTTCAGGCACAGATGCAATTACTATTTGATGTCATATTATGGCCAGACTAGTACTGTGATCAAACTTCAGGGGATTTTGGACCCGCCAATGTCAGGCCATGTTTACGGATCCTTGTACAGATCTTCCTTATATTGATGAGATGATAGTGATTCTCACAGTGGAATTTCATCTCCTATGACAAGCAATACTTCCAGACTCTACTGAACAATGCAGAGACTACGTCCGTAAGCAAATTTTGAGACTGTTGCATATAGTTGTACTTTATCTGAGACAAGTAACTGAAACTGCTTATATGATATTATCATTCCCCAGGAAGCTGAGGCTGCTAAATAGGTCTTCAACTTTATCATGCCAATCTCAATCTGCAAACGTTTTCTTGTGTCAGGAGGGGATATTGGGTGAAACTAATGAGCATGTCAATATTCACAACAGGTGAAGCGATCGAGTTTCTCTCCTTTTATTTGCTTCCGTTGCATCCATATATGAAATCTGCGAAGTAATGGAATTTCTCTGTGACAGGACGAAGGCTCTATATCTCATTTTAGATCGGTTTATAAAAGATGAAATGGAACACCTTTGGCATCATCCATTTTGTTTCGAGCAAATTGAAGGAATTTCTAGATTTCTTGATTCACTGCACCATCCTTTAGTCACGATTGAGTCATCAACGAAGCAGCAATATCCCACATGAAATCCAAAGATGACTACTCTTTACGTTTTCGGGATGCAGGATCAAGATCAATATGCATGCGTCTCAAAACAAGGCTCCCTTGTCAACTGCAGAGCCCTCCGCCAACGACGCCTCTGTCACAGGCACCGCATCCCCAACATCTCTGCTGTCCACGGGTCCAACACCAACCCTTTCCATCTCGAGTGGCGCTTCCTTAACCAGCTCACCAACCACGACCAACTAGAGATTTGTAGTTGTCTTCGTTGATATATTAACATCAGAACATAGATCAATCAAGATCCAAGGATATATTCAGGGATCAACTACCTACCTTGGAAGACATCAGAGGTCGACCTGCTGTAGTAACCACAAAGATACATGTGCACAGCTGCTCCTTGTTCCATGAGCTTTATTGCATTACAGGATTCTTGTGCTCGAGATCAGAAAGTAATGTAAGAAACATCTACCAAAACATTGTCTCTAGTTTTCGAAGAATTCGGAATTTTATGTGCATCTCCAAATTCTGGCAAATACAATTTAACTCGACTGGGCTGGATTAACCTCCAAACTTGCAATCCTGGGCTGAGCCACTGGTCAACCCATCATATGCTAGTGCGTTTGAAGCATCTACCAAAACATTGTCTCCATGTGCCATCATATGCTAGTTTGGGCTTTTGTGTTGCGTTTGTTAGTTAGTGCGTTTACAACCAGGCAGCAGCCAATAAGGAAAAAGTCAGAGTAGCAGGTGAGATAGCTGGCTGGTAGAGTTTCCTTTGACACCGCTGTCTGCTCTTTTTTTTACAGATATACTTATCCATCTGATTCTGACCTTAACACATGCCAACTGATTCTCCGAGGAGACTCTGCCCCTCTCCAGACGTTGTGAGAGTTCTTCCTTGCTATTAACGGCATTGTCTCCCTCAATATACTAATTTTTAGCTTTAATGTACAGAGTTTGCTTGTGTACACCAATACAAACCATAGTTTTTAAATTCCAGTCAAAGAGTTAATTGGATAGTATCATGTTTTTAACAAGTCAGGTTCAAATTGATTTGATCATTGGATTAATCTGAATTTAATCTAATTAGTTGAGTTTTTTTCTTTTTATATTTTAAAACTTTAATTCAAACTCTTACAAATTTATTAATTGCAAGAAATTGATTTAATGAATAAGGAGTTGTGTGTTTTTATTTATTTATAGGGTTTAAATTTTAAAATTAATATTTTTTAAATGTAATGCATTATTAAAATCATTAAAAAAATACTTAAATACAATATTTTTTATTTTGAATTAGGGAGAGCAAACTTTTTATTAGGTATTTTTTTTATAAATAATAGTAGTTGAAATCCATGTTTTTTTATTTTTAACAAGTCACTTGATTAACCTGTTTAATATTTTTTAAAATAAAATAATATTATTTTGAATTAATCTAGTGAACTTGCATTTTAAATTTTGAATCAGATGACATAAGAGGGTGTATGGGGTTGAAATAAATAAATCCTTAAAATAGATAAATATAGTTAAACCTCATCATTAACTCTTTACTAAGCTATCTATCCACTTCAAACTTGCTTAGTTTAGAAGATTAATCATTTTTTTAATTTTTCTTTAATTTTCAACTTGTTATGACTAATCATCTAAGTTTAGAATTTTGATCCTCTTTACAAATCCAATCCCCACAGATTCGACACCATGACTTCTACTGAGAATAGACCCCTCTTTTAAGTCCTTCAATTTTTTTCCCTTTTCATGCTTCGCTATTAGATTTTCTTCTGTACTTCGCAAGCCATAGCAGCTGCTAGCTAGCTACAGGGGCAGTGCAGAGATGACCATAGCTAGGCTTGCTCGTCAGGCAAAAAGGCCACGCGGGTTTTGTGTAAAGATGACGGCAGTGGCAGTAATGGGGTTTTGCTTTATATTTGTTTGGTCTATGTTTTCTTCTTCTTCTACCTCAGCAACCACTCAAAGGGAGAGCTTTGATGATATTGCTGAACCAGTTGCGGGAAACACCAGGGTAAGCAGACCTCATACTCAGTCTAGAGAGAGAGAGAAAGAAAAACATGAACCAAGTAGAGTAAATGAGAAGCAAAATGGTGAATCTGATTTGGATTTGAAGAAAGATGAGAAAAAGATTAATGGGTCTGTTTCTTTGGTTGTTAATGAGCATGAATCTAGGAGAAAGGATAAAAAGGAAGAAGCTTCACTTGAGAGAAAAGAGAAAGATGATGGTACTAAGAAGTTGCCTAATGAGGGGGAGAAAGATAATCAAGGGCAAGAGGAATCAGGGGATGAAGAATCAGAAAAGGAAGAGGAGGAAGGTGAAGTGGTGGATGGTAAGAAAGAGGCGAATGATGGTGAAAATACTGAAGGGAATGGTGATATTCAAGGAGATGGTGATTTGATTCAAAATGCTGATCAAGAATCTGTGGAGGAAGTGGAACATGAGAGTGCTGGATCGAAAAGCACAGGCAAGAAGAGGAAAATAAAGGGTCCTGTGTTTGATCCAAACGCACATTACAGTTGGAGGTTATGTAGCACAAGAAGCAAGCATAATTATATGCCTTGCATTGACATTGAGAGTGGCACTGGAAGGTTGCAAAGTTATAGGCATACTGAGAGAAGTTGCCCGAAAACACCTCCAATGTGTCTTGTTCCACTCCCTCATGAGGGGTATGGAACCCCGGTCCATTGGCCTGAAAGCAAATTGAAGGTATATGCACGGGTTCTGTTTCCTCTTTGAATTTTAGTAAGCGGAAAGGTAAGGTCTACTCGATGTTCTCATGTGCTTGTTTCTGTTATTTGTTTGCAGGTATTGTATAGCAATGTGGCACATCCAAAACTTGCTGCATTTATTAAGAAAAATAGTTGGCTGGTGCAGTCTGGAGAATATCTTACCTTTCCTCAAAACCAGTCTGAATTCAAGGGTGGAGTTCAGCATTACCTCGACTCCATTGAAGAGGTGAGATTTTTTTTTTCCTGTCTGCAGCTCAGTAGCACCAGTACGCATGTCTCTTCAAATGCAACTAGCCAGCTAATCTCTATTATGGATTTGGTTTTGATAGATGGTGCCTGACATTGAGTGGGGAAAGAATATTCGTGTAGTGTTGGATATTGGATGTACAGATTCAAGCTTCGCAGCATCTCTCCTTGATAAGGAGGTGTTAACATTATCACTTGGGCTGAAGGATGATCTAGTTGACCTTGCTCAGGTTGCCCTCGAGCGGGGTTTTCCTACAGTAGTCAGCCCTTTTGGGAGTAGAAGGCTTCATTTCCCTAGTGGTGTTTTTGATGCTATTCACTGTAGTGGGTGCAGCATTCCTTGGCATTCCAATGGTTTGCAATTTCTTATCCCTTTTTTTTACTTCTTGCATTATTTTCCTTTCTTTAACCTTGATTTCTTTTTTCCTGTTTCTCCTCTCCTCTTTTAATTTTGCTGTTAATATCATGGTGCTTTTCCAATTTTCAGGGGGCAAACTTCTCCTTGAGATGAATAGGATTTTAAGACCTGGTGGATACTTTATTTTGTCGACTAAACATGACAATATTGAAGAGGAAGAAGGTTTGATCCCATATGCTTTCAAAACTTTTCTTTGTCTACCATGATGCGGAGCAAATCAAACTGTCAAAGAAGTTTGATACTTTTATTTGTATCATCTCTCTAGTCAATGAGTTTATTGAGGTATATTTTACTTTTGGGGCATCAAACAGGTGAACTGGTCTACTTAGTATCTTAAGGTATATTTTCCTCATAGGCAGTTGATGTAGCATGTGCAGAAATGTATCACAAAAAGGCTGCGACCATTGCAGATTCAGAAACTTTATCAACCTATTTTTTCTACTTAGAACTTCCAAAATTGAGTTGGGTTTTTGGTTAGACTTCAGGATGCAGTCAAACCAGTTGCTTGCTTTCTGTTACCTGGAGAAGCAGTCATTTGCCCATATTTTCTTACATTGTTTTATTGTCACATGTGTGAAACATTTATTCTGTTGCTTGTTGCATTAGCATCGAAGCTTATTTACTTCCATCATACAATTCTTTTCTTTCCAGCTATGACCACATTGACAGCATCTGTCTGTTGGAACGTTCTGGCTCATAAAACTGATGAAGTGGGTGAAGTGGGTGTCAAAATATATCAAAAGCCCGAGTCAAATGATATATATGGGTTGAGGAGACGGAAACATCCACCTCTGTGCAAGGAAAATGAAAATCCAGATGCAGCCTGGTAAGCCTAGGCTATTTTGTTTTGATGATGTATCTTCATGTTTTAGCATGACTTTAATATCAATATTCATGTTCCGTCAGTGGATGAAACTTCAGTTAAGCACTGGTTTCCAGTCCCATGTTATCAAACTCCAGTGCCCTTTAACTTGGTGACTGCAACTTCTTTTGTCAGGTATGTTCCTTTGAAGACTTGCTTACACCCTGTTCCATCTGCAATCGAACAACACGGGACAGAGTGGCCTGAGGAATGGCCTAAGAGGCTTGAAACTTATCCTGACTGGATGAACAATAAAGAAAAACTGGTTGCTGATACCAACCACTGGAAAGCTATTGTTGAGAAGTCTTATCTCACGGGAATGGGAATTGACTGGTCAAATATCCGGAACATTATGGACATGAAAGCCATCAATGGAGGGTATGCTAACTGAACAATTTCAATTTCTTTTTGAAAGTTTCAGTCTCTTGTTTAAACAATTCACGAGGTGATGTGGTTAAAGCCCTTACATAAATTCTACCAGCACTTTTTACTTGTGTAAACAGTTTAAAACTTTTTATAAAAAAGTTGCAATTATCTTCATCTGGAAATTCAGATTTGCTGCTGCTCTTGCACAACACAAGGTTTGGGTGATGAATGTGGTTCCCGTCCATGCACCAGACACACTTCCTATCATATACGAACGTGGGCTAATTGGTGTCTATCATGACTGGTGCGAGTCCTTTGGCACATATCCAAGATCATATGATCTGTTACACGCCGATCATCTATTTTCACGGCTCAAGAACAGGTCAAATTACTTCTCCAGTTCTGCCTTGTCCATACCTACCACCTAATCGTTATTCTTTGCACATAGAACTTTGCTGTGCTCTTATCGCTCATAGAGCCCACCTCACCAGGTTACTCAACTAGCAGTTTGTTGCTTAGGTGTTCAGTGCAATATGCCAACATGATTTCTTTAGTGTTTCTAGCAAGCGAGTCCAAGGGATTTTAGTTCAGGAATCTATCCCATTTGAACCATGAAGTTTGTTTCTTTGTATGCATCAGAATGCTGCGTTTAGTTAGAGAATATAGTTTTGATCACTCATCCAAATGTTAAATGTAACTTCAGGTGTAGACAGGCTGCATCGATTGTCGTCGAGATGGATCGTATGTTACGACCAGGAGGCTGGGCAGTTATACGAGATAAGGTTGAGATACTAGATCCACTAGAGGGAATACTGAGAAGTTTGCATTGGGAGATTCGCATGACATACGCTCAGGATAAAGAGGGCATACTGTGTGCACAAAAAACCATGTGGCGCCCTTAAAACTCACCTCATGAATATGTACAGTGAGTGGTTGCGAGATGAAAGTAAAATAGATGGAAGGCAAATTTTTTTTAGCTTCTGCCTTCGACACTGAATGTTCATTTACTGTGAAATATATGCTCAATCACTCATTTTTACCTCATCTACCAATTGAGAATCTACCTTTTACATTGGTTTTCGTGACATATATTCAATCTGCACTTTTTCTCTATTTTCCCCGTTATTTTTTTATCCGTATTAGAGTGTGTTTG
>Ga0307517_10011482_pt1 | contig 12271 bp, 12 predicted proteins | sample 23_EM_MG_FD_194515 | JGI IMG/M metagenome (GOLD analysis project Ga0307517, IMG submission 194515) | Populus trichocarpa ectomycorrhiza microbial communities from riparian zone in the Pacific Northwest, United States - 23_EM | ecosystem: Host-associated > Plants > Roots > Unclassified | place...
CGATTGCGGTCCTTTTCGGCGGCCCTTTGCTTGATCACGTCTGTGGAATGGTTTCGTCTGAAATCGGCTGCAGAAAATTCCTCTATGCTTTTCTGTTCGTGGCCGTCAGATTTCTGTTGTCAAATAACTAGTATCAAAAGAGCTAAGTAATAATTTTAAAAACGTACAAATTAGCACACATGGGAGTTTGTATGTTCGCTGCGTATGCACCAAGTAATCAGTATCAATCTAAAATAATTAAATAAATAAAAAGAACGTACGTTTTTCGGGGCTGGGCACAACGGCCCATCCCCTGCTCCCGTTGTTGTTCGTTTACCCAACGCCATTCTCCATTCCCCTCGGGTTACATTGTCGCGTTGCCCCGGGCCGTGGTGTGGTGGTTGGTGACGGTGGTGATGAGGTGGAGGTGGGTGGTTCCAGGTTGAGTGTGAAGCAGAGCCAGCCAACCACCAACAAACGCCGCCGCATTGTCGACTCTCAACCCTCTCCTTCTTTGCAGAAGAAAAAGGAAAAAAAAGAAGGCTAAAGTCGCAGGTAAGGCCAAACTTTTTTGATTAGATTGACTGATGACGATGTCGATGGTGATAAGATGCACAAGGACGTCAACCTTCAGAGCATCGAAGACTCTGACAGACCAAAAAGCTGAACCAGACCCAGCCGACAGCCTACATTGAGCGTTTCTTTCAGGGTGGCGGTCCAAAGATTCAGAGGGCGTTCCGGGGTGAAGAAAAGTCATTTAATGATTTCTCGAGTCCAGGGTCAACTCGAGATGTAATAAGGACATGGTGAAGATGATGGCGAAAGGGAATAAGCGAAGTACCGAATGTATGTATCTCATCCGTTTGTCTGCTATTCAAATTGATGGTTTTTGAAAATCAAGATGAACATATTCGACTCGTCCACCTTCTGTGCCAGATGACGATCCAAGACGTCAACTGCATGTTCTTCTACTAGCTGCAATCTCCATGCCGTATCACCGCCCACTTCATATTGAATCAAGATGCAACGCCTTGTTTCGGCTCAGGCATTCCTCCTGACCAACAATGTCATATTTTCGCCCCAAACGACGAAGAGAGTCACATTCTCCGAATTCAACATCCGGAATGTCGACTCATCGACTCGTCCTCTTTTCTCTCAATTCGAGATCGACAACGCCTTATTTTCGTTGCCAAACAATTCTGCTTCTCTCTGAATACAGCATCTGACAGGAATCGACTCTTCATTTGGTCCTCCGTCTCTCAATTTGAGGTATCCATCCTAACCGACGATGCCTTTGTTTCGCCAGTAAACAACTCGAAGAGTCGCACTCTCGCCGAGTACAACGGCTGGAAGGAGTTGACTCGTCCTCCGTTTTGCAATCTTACCGACCAACCTCGCCTCATTCTCGAAGAGAGTGGCATTCTCTCAGAATACAATATCCAGACGGAGTCGACTCGACGTCTCGTCCTCTGTTTCTCAAGTCGAGGTGTTCCTCCTGCCTTATTTTCGCCGGTAAACAACTCGATCCACCATCCCCAGAGTTTTACTTATTGGTAGGGACGACGACAACTCAGTCCTCAGTCCTTCCTCACCAGCTTAAACCCACCATTCTCGAGGCAACTGCAACAACAATGGTCCTGGTGTTGTCAACGCCGAGTGCTCCACTGAAGCCTGTTAATGTAACAGGCTCCGTTTGTTTTGCCCCGGGCCTCCCTGGTCAGAAATCCTCTCGCACATCGAAAAATATTGGATCTCTTTTTTTCCAGCCTTCGCGAGATTAAAAGCATCGCATCCACGGCAGATGGATCCCACCTTGGGTACATTTCCAATGCTTACCATCCCTTCCTTCCAGAGTGAGGTTTACTCCAAGTCGTTGGAACTCTTGCAAATTCTCATGCCGTGCCTCAGTGAAGGCGCTACACAGTATCTCTTACAATATTTTAGCTACAAACCCTGCGAATTCTAAATGGAATTATCTCGGAGTAGCTGCCTCGTTGGCACGCGAAGATCTGACGGTCTCCTCTAACCTTGCGTTGCGCTGATTACGGGAACGAAAGGTGAGTTGGGTCCAACACTCCTCTGTCTATTCTGTTTTCTAGTGGTCCACTGACACAATTGCTTGCTTAATGACAGTCATCCACATCTTCCCTGGATGGGTCAATGATGCGGAACCAGGTGCGAGTCCCTACGCATGCCTCATCAGTATTCTTACATATAGCTTTTTTGCGGTTGTGCAAGTGAAAAAAGCTCGGAAAAGCGGGAAAGTAACAAGTCAAAAAACCCAGGTGTCTACTTCCGTCTGCTGTGGGCGAGATGGCATGTCGAATTTCGTGTCGTGTTTCCTCTCTTTAACCGGACCAACCCAGGACCGCTTCTCTTCAAGAGGTAACTGACGCTGCCCCCATGCGGCTGCCAGTCAGTGAAGAGTTTGTACATGACACTGATAATCTCGATTAACTCTGGCTGCTGTACAAAATCGAATAGCATAGCAAAATCTAAATGAAGAGCTCTCAGCAAGCTCGACAATCAATGAACCGAAAGACTATTACATGCCTACTCCATCAAAGACATTTCAAAATTCTCTTTGGTCTCAGAATCTTCGAACCACACAGAAGCTCAATCAATATGTCCAACTGCCTCGGTGTCGGTCGGCGCCAGAATAGACGATGAGACCGCGTGCAACTAATTGCAAGCACATCTAATGCCGAGTCCTCTTCAGTACGAACCACTCGCCCCTGCGCTTCGGCTTCTTCGTTGACCTTCCCGCCCACAAGGTTGATGAAACCGTACCCACTACGTTGTTCGAGATCTTGAATGGCACAGACATCAGCATGCAACGAGTCCCTTGGTACTGGTATGTTTTGCTTGATGAGATAGGCCTTGAGGATTTCGTCCGTTACAGCCCAGCCGTAGAAGTAATAGTGCTTGCTCTTTCTATAGCCTAAAGGATGCGGCTTGAAGATTGCAAGATGGGGTCGTTTTGAAACATTCTTCGGTGTTGAATTTGAGTGCTGATGAAACAAATATGACCCTCACTGACCTTAACGTGTTCGTCTTTATCTTTACCCATGTCGTAAGGGTCACTGGTTGTTTGAACCGTGACAAAATGTTTGTTACGGATGTCACATTGCGTCCACCCGATAATTGATAATCAGTTACAATCTTCTAGTCCACTGCGACCACCGTGCAGCCTGAGCTATGGATCCCTTTGTGGATGCCGTGCATCCTGCTCTGCCTAACATCCGTCATGATATGCTCTCACCGGACCTCCTGTGCCACCTGGCATTGGAGTATGCTCGTTGTAAAACTACAGAAGCCCCAAATTATGGTTTCTTCTTCAGCAACACCTCACTGGTGTGGACTATGAGAAGAAGATCGCCACATTTTGTATACCACAGTTGGCTTTAGTCGTTGACGCCGACTCTGGTCGGGACGACTTATCTGAAGATGAGCTTGGAGAAGATGAGGAACAGAGTCAAATTTTATCTTCTCCAACACACCGTAGCCGCCGTGACGTGAGTATTTTCAGCTGGTAGAATGAGCTTCCTCGATTCTAATGCAATTATAGGCTTCTGCACTCAGTCCAGATCTGCAGAACCTAACATCCAACGGTTTAGGCAGCCACCAATCAAGTTTATCCACCGTGACTGAGATGTCTGCAGCCAACTTCCGTCGCTCTCGATCTACCCGTGTACCTGATTTTGTTCGACTTCGATTTTACCTCGATGACGACTTTCGTTGCATCAAATCGCGAGTTGACCTCATCATTGAACTCAAAAAGCGCGGTACCAACCACGCAATGATACGAAGGCTTCTTGCGAAAGCACTGCGTCAAGTGCGCAACCAAGCACACCATGCCTTTCAACAAGACGATGATTTAGTTGTAGTGGGATTCATCATTGCACCCGGAAATGTATGGCAGTATGGTGAGCTAGAGCGTAGTGACGCACTCGTCGCACTCCCGAATCCCAACTTCCGTGACAAGACATATACCCCGACACCTTCGGCGATATCTGAATGTAGTTCTTCAATTTGTTCAACACCTGAGGCACCTTCTCGGAGGACGACTACGTCACGGGTGACAAGCCCAAACGTCCTTCGATCTTCAAACCCAAGCCCTCCCTCACAGGCCCAGATCAGACTCGATACCATGGGGTGGCCCGGTGTCTTCACTAATACTTCTTTGCCTGAACAGAGTCAGTGGCTTTCTGATGTGAAAGAGCGACTAGAAGAGTTGGATAGTTGGATGGTAGAATCCTTTAACATTTAACATCAAGTTGTATTGGAACTTTGAGTGTCTACCCAGACACTCTTATCCTATAATCTGCACGTAGGGACAATAGACTTATCCGAACGCAGTGCGCATTTGTCAAGAAGTATCACCCGATGGATCCTCTTATCAATATTGCTTTCCGAGTCCGCTAGTGGACTCGGGGGAAAATAGAGGTAGAGAACGCACCTGCTGTGGGACTAGATGACGTCGAAATCGACCGATACGCAAAGGCAGACTTGCATCTCGGCGATGTTCAGTATCGAGTGTTGCACAAAATTTCTCGGCATCCTGATGTCACTATTAGTGAGGCCTCATACCCCGGATTTTGCTAGCTGAAACAAAAGGACTGTTGTACGAGAATTCTTTTTAAGCTTTGTGTGCATTTTTAATGAAGATCGCGTGTAGGTTGGTCTTTCGGAAGAATCTGTCAGCAGTCGATCAATATTCAGGGAGTTGCTGTGCATAAACGAGGATGCTGTGGGATTTAGGGTTTTCGTTGATGAAGACGGTGGGTGACGTCAGAAAGAGCCTAAGAGCGGTGGATCGATTTCATGGTGCCTGAGATTGCAAGCGAGGGCTCGGAGTTCATCGTGACCGTCGTCCATGTTGATCTCTCATCGGCACCGACCGCAACGCTTGGAGTCCTTGGTACCTGCCGCTCGAAAGCACGATTGACAACACGGATGAGGCTACCCCATTGAAGACATGTTACAGACATGATCGAAGAGACGTGGAGAACACACCCGGACACGAGCGAGAGGGCCGACGAGTTGACGATCGGCATAGCACGATAGTACGAGATTCGGGGAGGACCATTATTATGCAAAAAGGTTCATTTTAAATGTTCCATCCATGTTGAACTTTTATTAATCGGGCACTACGAAGGGGCAGGGATTTAAAGATAGAGACAAAAATATCACGGCATTGGTCGAGAAACGTGCTCTTTGATTGTGTATTAGCATCTGCACTGACAAATGAGAGCAAGAAGAGATCGAAAAGCGTCCGGACATCTGCAAGACAGTTAGAAATAAGGACGATTGGTTTGTATTAAAAAAGTAACATTTGAGGAACTTACCTGGACGTACGGGTGTCCAGTGTTTTGTCGTCGACTTCGAACACCTCGGAGGCTTTGAAGGGAAGTAAGCCATCTTAGCGAGGTCGAAGAATATAAAATGCCGAGATTGACATTGTGTTTTCGCCTTGCAGGTAAGCGCCCCAAGACCCCAATTTTCGCAACTTCTACGATTGTTTGACTCAGAGCAAAAGGGCGATTCCAGTTTCCCACGGATTCTCTGCTGCACACTTGTACTTCTCTCCACAAGGCTCAACTCAACAGACGCATCTTTCCAAAATTCTCTGCCATAATACATGGGTGTTCATCCTCTTGATCGCCATGGCGAATCTGGTGTCAACCCTGCGTTAACTCCAATCACGCCAAGACGGTCATCCCGACGACCCAAGGTTGTGCGCAGACTCGAAAGCACCGTGACAGGCATGGATTCTGACGTATTCGGGTCAGATGAACGTGATACTGCAGATCCTGACTACACTCCAGTATCCAACAAATCACGATCTCAAATGCCTGACTATAAAACACCAAACAATCGCGTTAGCGGTCGTAACTACTACCCTTTACCTGATGCTGTGAAGAAACATGTAGCCGATGCATCCCATCTTGGAGGGAGATGCGTCATTGAGTGGTGTATTCCTGAAAGCGGGGTTGATTACTGCCACGTAATTACCCTTGCTACGACTGGAGATGTCGTGCGTTTTCATTCTGCCATCTGCTTTCTTTATTTGAGCTTTCCTTCAGCTAGATAGACTGGAATATTCTTGGGGAATGCAACGCTTCACTTTCAACCTTGACACCCGATACAATATATTTATATGTGCGTTTCCGCAATTTTTACATTTTCCCAAAGCTCATCGCACAAATGCACTCGTGAGCCAGAAGTGTCATCGTCTGTTCGATAATGACAAATTCGTCCTCATTCCCTCTCATTCGGTTATACAAGAACTCAAGAAGCACAAGAGAGGGCAACCTCTATCACATTTTGATAACGTATGTCACTCCCTCATGGCCTTGACTTTAGCATAATACGACTTAAGGTCGAACATGAATATACACTCCTTCCATGAAATACTATGAAAAAGGTTGCCTTCCTTCGCCTAAATGACTTACCCAACGACGATTCCGCAATTACATCGGCGGATCATACCATTCTTACCTATCCCTTCAGCAACTTGACCATCACCTCTCACGTTCGACCTGAGTACGTCATGGGGAAGAAAATCTCTCGCCATACCTTGAACTCGCAGAGCAGTATCCAGAATATAACGCAACTTTCCTCCAAATATTGGGAATGTACAATTCTTGGACGGAGGACGTCCCCTCCGAGTTCCTGGAGCAAGAGCAGTCCGAGACCAATACCTCAGCCAGCTCACAAACCAATCCGCGTCGAAGGAAGGATCTGTGGAATAATGACTCACCAACACCATCTTCTAAGAGGCAAAAGACTCGGGATGGAAGTGGGAAGACTCAAGGTGGGGATGGAGTGATGAAGCACTCTGCTCGTCTCACATATGGATCACTGCAGAAACTCGAAACCGTTGATTGGGAAAGGTATCAGAGGAAGATGTCCTCTGTTCGTGGGTGGCAAGAACAGCAGGTTGTATGGAGGAGCCAGAGAGACTATCCGTTGAGTGTTTCCTCAGTGGCATAAAGCGTGATATTTGCCATTTTTTGCCAACATGCAAGTACACTTAGTTCAATTCCTATTTCTCCCTGTACAGTTTTGCTGTATTAAACACTATTTTTATTTTTATTACGCTGGCGAATCCGGACGTAAATAGTGATAGGTCCCAATGGCTACTACTAGCAATCACCAATTCAAACTATTTCAATTCTACTTCGCCTGGAGAATTACCTATTCGTCAGTCCTTCTCATCATCAGTCTCTTCATGATCTCCCTCGTCCTCGTCAGCTTCCTTGTCACCGTGCTCTTCGCCATCTTTCTCATTGCTATTATCGGGTCATGTAAGAGGTCTTGGATGACCGGTTGTCGCATAGTGGCCATCAGTCGCGAACGTACGTAAGGAGGCGAAGCGGAACCAAGTGGCTGTGGCTGCATCAAAGATTGTCCAGTCGAAAGTCGGAGGATCGGAAAGTAATTTAGCAGGGGCGACAATGGCCTGTTACACTCTTATCTATTCTAAGCCGTTGTTTACTCTTTGATACGACACATTTATTTGGTGAGAACATGCAATATAATTTAAAATATTAATACCTACTCACCGCTTAGAAGGTGTAAAAGAAGCAGAGGTAACGAAAAAAAGGGAGTGTATCATTGCGATTGCACGCCCATACCGGCAGGAGCGTGTTGGACAATGTATATTTGGTAGCCTTTGTCATCTGTCGGCGCAACAACCTGTCGTCTCTGGTCTGTCTAGGGAGACAAGTCTCGCGCCACCTGGCTTGCAAGAGGCTACAAAAAAATCGACATCCACCTAGAAAGAGGGTCTTGAATCGATTTTTCATCACACAAAGGCTGTTGGCGAATCCCGCAAACAGGGCATACGACCCACTGGGAGGCTCTTCGGGTCAACAAGCCCCGCAAGGACCTCGAATCCTCGAACTCGTCTTCGTCGTCGTCGGCGTTGGTCAGTTGTCGAGTTGTTGAGCGGGGTGATGGTGGCAGGAAGTCATGAACCACTCCACGGAATGCCGTCGTCTTTATCGGAGTGTATTCACCTTCGAAATAGATGCATTTAGTAATTTAGAACACGAGAAACAAGGGGAAACTCACTGAGTTATAATTGGTTGGTTCTCAGGGGGGTGATGGTGGCAGGAAGTCATGAACCACTCCACGCAATGCCGTTGTCTTTATCGGAATGTATTCACCTTCAAAATGGGTCCATTTAGCAATTTAGAACATGTGGAACAAATGGAAACTCACCGACTTACAGGTGATTGGTTGTAAGGGGTGCCGGGTGATGGACACGGACTAGACCTGAAAAAAAAAAAGCAATCTGAGCCGAGAATAAAGGAAAGGTGAAAGAATACACACTGTTGCAGCCTACCTCTATTTTTTTCCGGGTTGGGTACCTGACTGGGCAACCCATAGAGATAGGCCTTTGCGAGCCGGTGAGTGGGGGATCCTGTTCGAACATACCCTCTGAGAATAACGGCTTCGTCGGCAGCTTGTTGAAGGACATCTCTTTGAGATTTGCCAATGCGTTGGTGATATCTAGCAAGGTTGTCAAAGGTTAGAGAGGAATGCTCGTACTGTTCCGCCGTCAAGTTTTAGGTGGCAGTATAGAGTGGTGGTATCAACTTTTCGAGTCATCCATCGAACGTGTCGAGAATTGCTAAAAGACCTAAAAGTTTTCGTTGATATGACTTGAAATCGACATACTTGTCATCCATCTTGATGGTGTTTCATTCAAATTCTGCTGCAGCTGCCTGATTACATGTCTGAGAAGCGGACCACGATCATGAAAGTGAACCTAGATTCGGAGTTTCCCACCATTTTGAGCCCTCTCGTGCGGGACCGATATCGGACCGGGTGGTAAAGCCAGAAGCTCTGCAAAACGTCCGTGAATAATATAACAAGGATAATAAAGGATCTACCCTCGTCCAAGGCCTGCGACGTAGGATGCAGGCGCTGGCATAGAGAATGCCAGCTTATTAAGTTTGTTCGACGCCATGCGACCTGTCACAAACTGCGTCACAGGGCAAATCTTGTGTCAAGCTCAAGTCAAGCTGACACAGTTTTTGCCTCGTCTCACTTGCCAATGCCAATGGTAACTACGACCACGCCCACCATTTGCGATTCACACTGCCAACCTCTTGGTGGGTAAGTTGGTTTTGTACTCTTTCATTTTTGGTTATCTAGCTAACTATAGGGCGTTACTTGAAGACCGTCACCCTCTTCGCCGGCAAGCAACTTGAAGACCGTACCCCCTCTGATTATAATTGCATGCTCTTCGTGAAGACTTACCAGACCATCACTCTCGAAGTCCTATACCATCGACAGCGTGACGGCCAAGATCCAAGATAAAGAGGGTATTCCGCACGACCAGTAACGCTTATCTTGTCCGCCTCACCTTGTCCTCTGCCTTCGTGGCATACATCGATTTCATTCTTCGACCCTCCCCTTCGTTTTTGTGGCCGTATGCTTGGATTTCCAGAGTCCCGCTGAGTCACTGACAGCATCCACGGGCGTGCCCGCATCGACCACATTGCGCTTCGCTCTCAACCAGCAACGCCTCATCTTCGCCGGCAAGCAACTTGAAGACGGTCGTACCCTCTTTGGTGTCCATTCTCCGTCTGCATGGTGACCTCAAGGTGTGGTGGTGTCGATCCCTGGAACGTGACGACAAGCTCGATGACAAGCTTTTCATCGGCTTCTGGTGGCCAAGGGGCGTCCCGGGTAAGATGTCCCTTGTTTGATGGTTCTCTTCATACTTAGCCTGCGTAGTCGTCCTGGTCTCAAACTCAAGACGAACGATGCTGATCGTCGAACCCTGCGATACGACCGAAAGAATCGTCGTGGTGAAGACCCACTTACGTTTTTTGGGGTTCAGGCATTACCGCAGCCTCAAATTGACCCCGAGCTCCTCACCTCCGTTGATGCGGCCCAAGCAGCCAACGATTGGAATGCCGAACTCCTAAACCTCCTAGATATGGCGATGTCTGCAGTCGACGATTTTGCGGCTGGGTTCTTCAGGGCTCTTGGTTACGCTAAACACAATCGGGTTGCCCGTACTCGGAGAGATCTGAGCCTTCTCATCTGTGGCGAGTTCAGGCACGCGCAAACCGATGTCTGCATAGTAGATCGTGATCACAATGACATTCTGCTCGTTCAAGAGGACAAACGTTTCGAGGAGGGCGAAGGTGGAGACCCTCAAGCTCAGCTGATCGCCGAAGCTATCGCGGCATTTGGCATAAATAATGAGCAAAGGGTCAACGCTGATGTGGATCCACTTGACGAGAAGGTTTGTCCAATCTTCTTTTCCGTCTCGTTACATCCCTGAAATATTATTCAGGTAATACCCGGCATCACGATGGTGGGCACAACACCTACGTTCTATAAGATACCTGTCACAAAAGATTTGCTGCAGCATGTTGCGCAGGGCACCTATCCTCCCAACCCCATCCATGTCACATTCTGTCAACCACCCATACCTCGACCTGCTCGCCGATATAGCGAAGGAATGAAACCTCTCGACAATAGGCAGCGGATCCTCGGCTGTTACGAAGCCTTCAAGACGGTTATCGGAATTTTAAAGTGGTAGATAGGAGACGAGAACGGATAAATCAGTGCACGAGATTAGTATTATTCCATTGGGTTCACAGAAATACCGATACCGCCATGTTAGAAAGTGTTGACCTTAACTTTCATCCATTCCATCTCCTTGAATCGGTTTCACAGCTTCCTGGGCAGTCCGCTTCTCCTCTAATTGCTTATCCCATCACTTTGCAGCCTCGCAGCCTTTCTTTGCTAATAATCTATCAGTATCTGTTCCCGGGTTCACTAGTAGACCCGGGCAGTAATAATGTTAGGAGCCGTCATCTACAAGAGTCAGCAACCGACTAGTGATTGTCCTGTTGGATCACACTACTTCCCTTCAACCACTGCGTACCGTCAGGACAATGTACTCATCGAGTTTGAATATGTTGGTTACTTGTAAAACGATCCCGACTGCGTCACTCTTCGCGTACGAACTCTTATGGAGCCCTCTCAGGATATTGTCATCAAATTTGTCCTTGTCAACAGTTTCTCAAGCAAGTCCAACAGCCGACAATATGTGCACTACACCCACCATGCGTTCTCAACAGCCCTACAGTAACAGCTTCATAGAAATAATATTATGCAATTGTATACATTGGAACAGCGCTCAGATCAATATCAACATTCAACGTGTGCAAAGCGTCACTTCTTGCGGAGTCTACGACTCGGAGGAGTAGAAAGAGTGTTTGATTGTTTTTGGGAGGGACCCTTCCGTCGTGTGGAGACCCGAGCTGATTGGTGATAAAGCGCGCCAGTCGAACCCATCTCCTCATGTCCCGATGTCGATACAGACAGTGCATGAACTGGCGTTGATGAGGATGAAATTTGAAAGCCAGTCGTAGAATCCACGCGATACTCTGGGTAAGTGTCGTCAGTGGCCTGTTTACATAATGTCAATTCTTTTGCATTCGCGAGTTATTGCTGTGTTCACCTCGTTCAAAATCCGCTCCAACATTTGCTTATCCAAAATACCAATTTGCAGTTCTGATGCATAAATAGGTGTCTTCGCCCATCGCCCGGTCAGCTTGTGAGAATCCCGTGCAGATTTCGCAACAAACAGGTCCGGACCGACTATATCAAGGGCCCAGTCAACATCACGAATGTGATTCATGATCTCGCGAATCTCCTCAAGGCCCTTGGTTGCCGATCGATGTGATGAAGATGTGGTGTACTGCTGGACTCGGACTGTGTTCCCGACACGAATGAGGCCATCAATACCCTCAAAGTTCGGCTCTCGTGGTCGCCAATAAAAATCAAATGGTGGTTGAATTTTGTGAAGAAAACTTGAGCCTACTAGCACAGCCTTGGGAGCAGGAATGGAGGGGGGGGTTGTAACACCGCGGATATGTGTTTGAATAGGGGGACGAGTCGGATCGGAGAGCCTAACGTGTGCATAATTTTCGAACCACCACCCTGCAGCGGTACCAAGGGATGGGTGCGCAGTGAGCATCGTGAAAATCAGATGTTGTTGAGCCACCGCTTGGTGGGACACAGCGGTGACAAGAGTCTTAAAAAGATATGGCGTTGGGATGGTCAAAACTGGCAGTCGCGACTGCAAATTGTTCGGTCTCACAGCAAATATCTTTGAGGAGAGCTTGAAATCCAAACGTTCGAGTTGCAGAAGTATTGTCGAAAAGTCTTTTGCAATGTCGGCGGCCCCACTTTTGACGTCCAGATCGTATGTGGCCTCCTGCTCCGGATCCTTGAGAATATCGATGATGCGTCT
>Ga0307517_10011483_pt1 | contig 12270 bp, 15 predicted proteins | sample 23_EM_MG_FD_194515 | JGI IMG/M metagenome (GOLD analysis project Ga0307517, IMG submission 194515) | Populus trichocarpa ectomycorrhiza microbial communities from riparian zone in the Pacific Northwest, United States - 23_EM | ecosystem: Host-associated > Plants > Roots > Unclassified | place...
TTGGATGAAATGTCTCGACCTGGAACACCAAGAATGCCCGCGACCCCTACGCTTGGAGGTAGCTCCCGAAGTTTGAAGGCTATTATTCCCCGGAGGACATCAAGTGACTGCAGGTCGACTCACACGATGGGACACGGCGTGTTACCCCCTCTCCCCAAACTACACGGACGTAAATACGCAGCCTCTCTGACCTCTCTTCTCCGGAGGCGGGAGTCTTACGACGAGACGCGCTCTGCCGATGCTGCCCCTGAGACCGATACCTCGAGTCTCGGCCGAAGAGCTCGTTTCAAACGGTTTGTTAAGGGTATACTCAAGATTTAACATGCGGGTGGTTGCCATCTGGCCGTTACGTCGATGTTTCGCACGTTTGTAACCCCCGTCTACTTGCCAATACCCTCGCCTTATGTACGCACTCTGGGGATCCGCTGCATGGCCCTGCCAAATATACCAAACGTTGCAGACGGTGTCCGCATCCAAGATCTATTACACTACTATATACAACAAGCAAGCTGATGCAAGAAATACGGCACCCAACAGAAAACAACGGGCGAGCAACGAAACAGAGCGAGTTTATGTAAAGGGGAGGGGATCAGATAAGATTGGGAAGGTGGAAGACCTGGCTGATGACGCGGTTCACCTCCTCCGTGGAACGATTGGCAGTCGGTGATGCACTTCCATCTCCTCGTCTTATCGATTCGCGTGCGGTGGAGATCATCAACCATGTCTCCAATCCTAGGTCCTCCGCCTCAGCAAAGTTGAGAGGTTCATCTCTCAAACAGAGGTCCATGTAGGATTGAAGGAGTAGATCTCGGTTGATTTCATAGCGGTGATAGATTACGATCTTGTTCAGGGCTGGGATGTTTTGCTTCTCCATCTCACGAATGGCGAGAGCCTTGACTTGAGAGAATTGCCAATGGTGAGCGAGACCGAGGATGGCTGCCCAATCTTCGGTTGGTGTTTCGTAGATGGAGTATATCCTGCAGGCTGCGCGTCAGTTGGCTTTCGGGGCAGAGATGCAGAGACTCACGGATTGTAAAATACCCAGAGGAAACGCGAAAAGTCGTCGACAATCACGCCTTCGAGGACGCACGGATCCGCATCCGAACCCCCCGGTCGCTCACGTGTGCCATACCCTGCGAGCTGCTTCCGAAACACAGGAGATTCGCGCTCGAAGAAATAACTGTTGTCCGCCACACTTTTAGCGAAACCTGTGGAGTTTTGTACTTATGGGAGAGGGCACGGACCTATGCACACGGAAAAGGACGTTTTCGACCTGTATTCGCAGCAATTGGTCGATTTACGATCGTAGAAGTAGATGGAGAAACCTACCAGGAAAACTATGTCGCCACCGTCGATGTAGTACTCTCTGTGTCTGCGATAACGTTGGAGGGTCGGTTGGTTCATGGTGAGATCAGGCCCATCTCCGCTTTTGGTGTGGCCTGGTCGCAGGATGCCGGAAGCCGTTGGTGGACGCTCGTAGGGTGGGGCGGCAATTAGCTTGTCGGATAGATGAGCTGGTTCGAACAGCTTCGACTGTGGTGGGTATGGAAGATTGGGGTGTGTAGAGAAGGATGGTGGGCTAAGGATATCGGACATGGTGGTGAAGGGTGAAGATGAAGATGGGGGTGAAGGTGATTCCACTCGTCGTCTAGGTGTACGGGCAATTATTTACGCATTGCGCACTACTGTTTGGCCCAGGTCGAGCCCCGAGGCCTCGAGGATTAGGTGAGGTGTCTCAGCCTGTCCAGCCAGTTGGCTGATCGGCCATTACCTTGAACGGTGCCTAAACGTTGCGGCCACTGTCCTGTCAGCCACCCGTCCCGGTTGCAAGCTCAGCATTGAACGGCTTATATATGCGCTCATTCAGGCCGTGGAAGCGATTTCTACGTCTTCTGGAAAGTAACCACAACTACGGTACGGTCTATAAAGCCGCAAGAGGAAACGCGTGGCGGGAACTTCTGGGAGTTCATCCGGCCTTGGGTGTACAACTGGTGTTATTGGATCTGGAGATTGATATTGCTCCCGTTCCGTCTCATGTTATCCACGGAAAGAATGGATTCACGTATACACGGTTAAGAGCGTGCAGTAGACCGGCTCAAGTCTTCAGTTATTTCAGTCCTTTGGGTGAAATTACATCCTCAAGCCTGTGAGGCGCGCGATTTCCCACGGATGGTCATCCTAGACAATGGCCTTCAACGTGTCAGACATCCCGTTGGTCCCAACCCTCATCGCGACTTTGCTTGCTGGTCATGGCTTGCGTAAACGTTCGCTATCTCCTTCTGGCGCGCTTGCCGCCTTCTTCACTGGAATAACCATGTTGTCTCCGCCCCTGCGATCGCTCGGCATTTCGCTCATCATCTTCTACCTTGTCGGTTCACGAGCGACCAAGGTCGGAAAAAGTCGCAAGGCGCAGTTGGAAGAAGGGCATCAAGAGGCCGGGTATAGAAACGCGACGCAAGTCTTTTGCAACTCCTTTTCTGCCCTTATCGCCACCCTCCTTTGGTCCGCCGCTTTTGTTCCGGAGTCGTTGGCATCCCAATTATTGCCCAGCCTACTTGTTGTCCCTGGGCAACCGTATGTCTCTACCGAGTGGTGCCCTCTATCTCCACAGATAACATCGGGGTGGAGTAGAGCCTTACTCCTAGTGTCCCTTGGGTGCGCTCTGTACTTACACGTTTCGACGAAAATTTGATGGATGGCTTTCAGCCACTTCGCTTGCTGTTTAGGAGATACTTTGGCATCTGAGTTGGGCATATTATCAAAGTCACCGCCCATTTTGGTAACCACATTTAAACCTGTTCCCCCTGGCACCAACGGGGGCTTGTCCTTCCTCGGAACCGTTGCGTCCCTGGCTGGTGGGTTTGTTATGGGCCTTACCCTCGCCACTACGCTCGCCATCGAGAACGCCGTCTGCAGACAGAATTGGGTGACCGAGTTAGTGCCTTTGCTCTTATGGGGCACCACAGCGGGTGGCCTTGGATCTCTGGTAGAGTTGCAATCCCCTATTGTTTTGTTCGATTTGATGAACACCGGCCATGCTGCTAGATCGATTCGTTCCTCGGAGCCACCATACAAGAAACTCGCCAGTCATCCAAGACCAAACGTATACTACCCGATGAAGTCGGACCAGCCGCCGCGGAGCAGTCGATTGCGATCAACGGACTGGATGTATTGACCAACAATCAGGCAAGTTGATCCACCCCGGACCCTATTGTCTCCGCTGACTGTCGAACTGTAGGTCAATCTGCTTTCGTCTATCCTCACTTCCTATCTGCTCGCGCGATTTGTCTGAAACCATCAGAATGTGTCTTTGGGCCGGACTGCGCCGACTCTAGACAGACGCTGTACATTAGAGAGCAATCTTCCGTTGGATCGAGACGTGTACCATTGCGTGCGGCGGCCATCACCCTTTCAGCGCGGCCCCGTGTTGCAATTCAGAGTGAAACGTGCATCTTCGTACGTATTATAAGGTGCAAGGCATTAATTTATTCTCAAATCGTTCAACTTGTGTCCATTCGGAATTTCTTAGGGCTCGTGCCGGAGACTGGGAGGATTGAATGTGTTGCTTGGATTGCCATTTTTTCAAGGCCTCAGGTGTGGGGCAGTTGTAATTCTAGTGTCCGGGGAGGTAACGCGATAGACCAGACACTGTCCCGCCCCGTGCGTCTCTGTCTGGATTCGTTTGCTTATTGTTGTCGTGACTTACTGCGGGCAATGGGGTGTTTTTGCGCTGGAGAAATGATAATTTCATGTTGAAGTTTGAATCGGTTCTTTCAGGATGAAGGCGGATGGAAACCCCTTGAGATTATGACAACAATATAGGCGGGAGCTGCTCTCATTGGCTAACATATGATTCTACTTAAGGTTTCTTCACTCGTTCTAATCTTTAAAATACCGATTCAAACTTCACCATAAACTCAATGTTTCTTCATTGAGTAAACACTCCGTTGCCCCCGGTGAGTCTAGCGGAGCCTAACCTTATCACCCCAAATCCATGATCCCATCAAAAGTAAGCCACAGTTCTCCTCCCTTTCAACCAACAACCACCGTTACCTATCCATGAGTTCTCAGGGGAGAGGAAACAGAGGGAGAGGCGGGCCTTCCAGAGGAGGAGGCGGCGGCTATAGTCAAGGCGGAGGCGGAAGCAGAGGTGGGGGAGGGAGTGGAGGAGATCGGGGGAGGGGGAGAGGTGGCGGTTTTGGAGGCAGCGACAGCCGTGGTCGAGGTGGTCCAATGGGGAGAGGTGGAGGTGGAGGAGGTCCCCCCCGTGGTGGACGTGGCAGGGGCAACTTCGGTATCTGGCAGGAGAACGTCCGAGCGGTTTACCCTCCTCAGCTCAAGGAGGAAGCGGACAGGGTGGTCGCCAGGTTCAAGGCCGTCAAAGACGACTCTCCCCAGTTCCCTCTTCGTACGTCCCTCCGATCTGTTGTAAACGCCCATTTTCACCGTTTCGTTTTTAAGGTCCTGGATGGGGCACACTTGGTCAGCCCGGTGTGGCGAGAGCCAACTTTTTTGTCGTCCGCTTACCCAAGAACACCATCTATGATTACACAGTCAAGATGACTCCCGACCCCGGGAGAGGGATCAAGGAACGGATATTCCAACTCCTGGAACAGCATCCAAAGATTTCCCCTTTGGCGCGATTCATCGCTCACGACAAGGGCGAACGTTTGGTGTCAGCACGGAAGCTGGAGGAACCCCTGGAAGTGACAATTGACCACATCGATGAAGGAGCACCACCCGGCAATGCGAAACCTTATCAAGTTGAAATTACTTTGAAGCACATCCTAGACCCGCAGCAGCTTACCAGGTGAGAGGTCTTATCTTCCTTTTTGCAGCGCCATGCCGATTTTGTTCTGCACAGATATTGCAGCGCCGACCTGAACGAGAGGAAGTGGGATTTCCAGCCGTTTGTCTCTGCCCTTAACCTCATCATCCAGAAGCGCGCCTCCACTATAGCAATTCGAGCTGGACAGAATAGGTATTTTTTCCCTGCGGAACAAGATCGCCAGAATGGCCTCAGTCAGATGCTTCTCGCCTTCAAGGGATTTTACTCCTCCGCCCGCCCCTCCCTAGGACAGGTCGTACTTAACGTCAACGTCTGCATGACGCCGTTCTACGTCTCTGGTACCCTCATGGACGCAATCTCCAGGTTCCAGGAACGAACCCAAGGCGCAGTGCCATCGGATTTCCCCTCGAGAGTCAAGGTCGTCACCAATCACCTCGGCTACAATAGGACATACACATTGACCGAAGTCCTCGGAGTGCAAGGTCCAGCAGCCATTTCCTTTGACTGTTCGAAATACAATCCACCGAAAACCACCGTTGCGAACTACTTTTTGAAAGGTAAGCCCGCGCTCACTCTCCCGTTTCTGTGATCTCACTTGGCGTTTCAGAGTATAAAATACGACTTAAACCTGGGCTTCCGGTGGTAAATGTCGGTAGCATTAAGAAACCCACCTACCTCCCCGCAGAGCTTTGTCAGGTCATTGAACAGCCGTATTACGGACGTCTTTCCGACCGCGAGACCGCCAACATGATACAGTATGCATGCAATCCACCAGCAACGAACGCGGCTAGCATCGTAAACGATGGCCTCCGGCTTCTCGGCCTCCGAGATGGTCCCATCGACGGCTTCGATATCAGCGTGGCATCGGAGATGATCACTGTCCCGATTCGTGTGTTACCAGCTCCTCAGCTGAGTTATACCGGAAGGCCGATGATTCCCAGCGGCGGAAGTTGGAACATACTTTCTGTCAAGTTCAAACGACCTGCCACGGTTGCCAGCTGGGGAGTTATTGCTGTCTTCGACGGCGGGAGAGTTGATTTTCAGCAGGTCCAACAGCTGGCGAACGGGTTTGGGAACAAACTCAAAGCTTGTGGCATGACGGTTCCGAATCCTCCGAAGATTCTCCCTACTCAGGATCTGCCCCCTCCCCACCAAGACCCCGGGCGACGTAAAGCCCTCGAATACGTTGAGGAGGCTATTCACAAGTTGGGTGCCCCCCTTCCGAAGATGATCTTGTTCCTCCTTTCGCGTAGGGATGACTTCATCTACCCTGGCATCAAAACACTTTGCGATACCAAACTCGGCGTCCATTCCATTTGCATGCAGCTTGAGAAGGCCCTCAAGGATCAGAAAAAGCAAGATCAGTACTTCTCGAACGTTGCTCTCAAGGCCAACACGAAATTGGGTGGCGTCAACCACACAGTCGACGACCGCGCACTGGGATGGCTAAAGACAACGCCCACGATGGTCGTTGGCATGGACGTCACCCACCCCAGCCCTTCTTCCATCTCGGGAACCCCATCAGTTGCCGCGGTTGTTGCCAACGTGGACGACACGTTCGCTCAATTCCCTGTCAGTCTCCGGGTACAACAAGGGAGAGAAGAGGTGGGTAATCCGGATCCCTTACTCGAAACACATGAATAACCTCCCCCCCATAGATGATCCAGGATCTCACGGAGATGATGGTAGAAAGGTTGCAAGCGTACAAGGCGGCGAGTAAGAACCTTCCTAAGCGAGTGATCGTATACAGAGACGGAGTCAGCGAGGTACGTGTGTTGGGTCCTTTAAGACTGACCGATGTACTCAGGCAGAATCGCAGGGGCAATACAAGAAAGTGCTCAAAGAAGAGTTCCTTGAGCAAGTGAAGAAGTCTTTTACAAAGGTCGGGGGGGGCTCGAAATATGAGCCAAAGGTCACTATCGTCATCTGTGGGAAGCGACACCACAGCCGATTCTACCCCACGTCGGCTGACCAGAAGTCGAACAACGGCAACACCCTCCCTGGCACAGTCCAAGACAGAGGCCTCTCGTCTCCGTTCTTGTTCGACTTCAATTTGCAAGCGCATTCCGGTCTCCAAGGACAGGTTCGACCGACCCACTACGTCGTCATCTACGACGAGAACCGCTTCAATGCCGACGTAATGCAGCAGGGTACCCATCACTTCAGCTACCAGTACGTTCGTGCGACAAAGGCAGTCAGCCTGGTTCCACCCGCCTACTACGCCGACCTGGCTTGCGAACGTGCTCGATGCTACCTCAGCAGGTACTTCGTGTCGAAGGACAACAAAGGAAAGGGCAAGCGTACCAAGGAACAGGTGTATGAGGACGCTAAGAAAGAATGGCGTGGCGTTCATGACAACTTGAAGAACAGCATGTTTTATATCTGACCTCGTTTTCCATCTCTGCGCTGTCAGTCAGGCGCTCCCTGGATAATTACGGTTATCTGGGGAGCGACTGCCTCACAGCGGTCCTATTCCCCCGCGCATCCCGTTCCGTTGACTGTGTCCAGCGCACCCTGTATTGTATATCTTCCCGAATCGTGTACGTGATAAATTAGACCCAATATATGCCTAGAGACACCGATGCAAGCAAGCTATGCTTGACGTGAATCCGACCCTGAAGCTCAAGGCCCGAGATTCTATGGTCGTAGAACGGCACAAACGCAACAACCTCCCGGTATTGAATGGTCCACGAGCTTGTCAAGAAAACGATGGCTAGATGCTTCTGAGGACACTAGGCGAAGATTGACTATAGCATTATCCGCCACGCAGGCGAATGAGTGAATTGTGCATCTCGTTAGGATAAGGAGAACTTGAAGCTTGAAAGATTGGATCCGTGGGAACTGGGGAAAACCTCGGATCCTCCTTGAACCACCATGTCGAACACCATTGCCCTGTAAGCGTACCGCTCTGTCTTGACAGTGTGCGTGTCACTCATGGCTGAGTCTCTGTCTGTGCCATAGATACCCGTTGTCCAATTTCACTTTCAGGTAACACTTTGTCCCTTGTCTGTCAACCTCGTCCAACCACTTCTCGCTCCAGCACCAAGGAAGCACAACCCGAGGAAGATCCCTCGGTTTCAGCTCGTCTCCAACGTTTGCAAAACAATTATGAAGATTTTGGAATGCGGCGGACTGTCGAAGGCATCCTCGTCGTGCACGATCACGGCCATCCCCATATCCTCATGTTGCAAATCGCAAACGCGTTTTTCAAGTTGTAAGCCCAAAATTTAACCGCATTGTCATTGTCTGCCGCTCATGATAAAGGGCCACAGGCCCGGGGACTATCTCAAACCCGGTGAAGACGAGATCGACGGTTTGAAGCGGAGGTTGGATGAACGCCTGGCCCCTCCCTCTGAATCCCGCCAGTTTAACTCGACCCATGGTGTGGATAACGACTGGGAGATTGGTGATTGTTTGGCTCAGTGGTGGAGACCCAATTTTGAGACTTTCATGGTGCGACTCACATACTGGTTCCGTGGGTTAGTTCTAACTTGCGTGACAGTATCCATTCGTCCCTGCCCATATCACGAAACCAAAGGAATGCAAGAAACTTTTCCTTGTCCAGATGCCAGAGAGGAGTCCGTTTTTTACCCTTCAATCCACCCGGCATGTACTGACGCGTGTTGTTCAGAGGTTCTGGCAGTCCCAAAAAACATGAAGCTTCTCGCAATTCCTCTGTTTGAGCTTTACGATAATGCCGCTCGCTACGGCCCCCAGCTCTCCGCGATTCCCCATCTCCTGTCTCGGTACGTCTATCCTCCGCGAGTTCCGCCCTGGACCACACTGATCCCAGATTCCAAAGGTACAACTTTATTTACCAGTAGATTCATTGTCTGTCCTCGCAAGTTTTCCGTTGCACTTTAGCGTATCCCAGTGTTTTTGAATGGCTGTCCTTCGTCTGTTATCACCACATTCAATTGTAACATAACATTTGGCCTTCGTCAAAGAGGGTCCATCTGAGTCAGCGTCAGTTTGGCATAAACCCGTGCGGCCTGGACTCGATCACTTCACGTCCAACAGTGAGGTCGACGATGGCGCTCACCAAGGACAAACACTACTGGACTCAACTTCGAACGGTCATCACTGCCGGCCAATGGGACTCCGATTTTCCTGGAAAGGACCCAAAGGGCAACGCGCTAAACTGGGCGAATCTGCTGCGAAAGTTCAACAAACACTGTCCTGGACAGAACGAGTTCGCCGAGGTCGTCTCCCAGACCCACCATCTCTATCTTCAACTCGCTGCTGGCAAACAAAAATCAGCCATAGATGGCCCTCAACGCTTTCAGACAAGTCCGTTGGACTTGGGTGACGATACTATCCTTCCAGAGGAGCGGCAGCAAGAGGGGCAGGCGGGATATGACGTACTGAACGCCATACCGTCACCATCAGAAGTACGTCCCACCAAACCTCAGGTATACTTCGGGCTAAATCGCAATTCCAAGTCGACTTTGCTCGCCTTGGCGTACTACGCTTATTCGCTCTCGCGCCCCTCTGAATCCTTCGATATCTTATCTAAGGTCGGAGATCTAACACACCCCCTGAAGCGAATACCAGCCTCGAAATCTGCGACTTTTGCCTCGAACGCGTCACAGCCTGGTGTCGACCAACCTTCCGTTTCGCCATGGGCAGGTGGTTTTTCTACCGTCGAGCATAGTCAAGTCAACCCTGACGTCAAGGATGGGAGAGCTTGGTCATTAACCGAAACCGTTCGGTCTGTCTGCTTGAAAGGTATATCCCAGTTCCTGTGCGATTACCATGTGATAACCTACACCCTCAGGAATGTCGTACGAGAAACTGCATCCGTCAGATCTGCAGGGATCACTCGATATATACCTTTCCGCTTCCATCCTCGTTGACACGCTGGAATCGGAGATACCTCGCACTGTTCCCACCGCAGGTAACCCAAACCCACAAACCTCTTCCTATACTCAGTATCTGGAACTTTGGAGTTGGGTCGAGCAGCTACTGTGGAGAACCGTTGTCATCGCTGTTCGGGTGCCCACAGACGAACCGACTCTCTCGGCCCTCTTCCGCCAATATTTCGCTTGTAGCTCACACTGGATCCCTTCTTTTCGGCCACAACATCGGTCCACAGTTTCGACTTTGTTCCTCCACTTCGTCATCTCACAGGCCAGGGCCACAAAAGGCACCACCCCGGACATGGGCACTCCGAGTTGGCTACCGGAAGCAAGATCTGCGATCCAGGAGTACAGATCCGTGCTCAATGTCAGTACCAAGTTTCCACGGGCGGGTGAGCGTAACGTCCTTGTCGAGGAGCTCGTCGATCTCTGCGTTGCGACTTGGGAGGCTAGTGGCGCTGTAGGAGAGCACGCAGGTTGGGTGTTAGACGTACGTTTTCCCGTTCGTGCCTCCCCGACAAACTCAGATCTTCAAGTTACGTAGACGCTGTGGTGGGCAACCCGTCTAACATTCAACTCGCACCGCGTCTTTCGGCACATGTCAAGATTGTTCTGTGTATCAGGAGACTCAAACCTAGCGATACGGACTCTCCGACTGTACGTGCAAGTGGTTGGAAAGGCATGGGAGACCGCCAATGCCGAAGCCACTCAGAAACAGGAGGACACGAGCACAAGTAGCGTAGAGAGCGTGCACGGTACAGACACGGACAGGAACTGGGTACAGACATTGGTTCAGGGAGCCAGGATGTTGTGCAGAGTCGCATGCTCGAAATCTGGAACCGCTCTTGGGACCACTGGCAACGGGTTGGACGAGGCGAAGGAGGCCGGGTTGTTGGTTGAGAAAGCCAAAACTCGGTTGGACAAGAACGATGCGGAATTGGTGGCGGGTGTTTATCTGGCGGAGGGGATCTGGCACTCCGTGATAGCCCATAAAGGTAGGTCGGTACATGGTAATCACGTTGCCTTGGCTCACCGTTCACAGAACAAATGTCTTTGACTCGCCCTCACCGGCTCTCTGAGTCTCTCAGACTCTGTGCGCTTGCGGTTGAGACGTTTCCCACTGCCTCAGCTTACTATCATCTCGCGCTTGCGCTATCAAGGGCGGGTCCGTTGAGGAATATCCCTCTCGCCATCGAACATGCTAGGTCCGCCGTCGAACAGGACTCCCGTGAGATCCGACATTGGCATCTTCTCGGACTCCTTCTCGTGGCGACGGATGATTGGAAGAAGGCGAAAGCAGTTTTGGAGTACGGTGCGGGAATCAGCGAGGAAAGGGCAGGCGATGAAGGATTGCCTCAGACCCCGAACGGCGATGCACCCGGGACGCCAAATGGGAAAACCGAGGGTTTACCCCCAACGGACGCTCCTGCCATGCCCACCTCGTTTTCATCTGCGACGCTCCTCAGTAGAGATGCCACTTGTCTCCCCCCGGCTGCCTCATTGTTGGAGTCTCTACCTGAACATCCGCCACCATCACGTCGGGAGCTTTTCGAGCAAGCTCTACAACTGCGGATGACGCAATTGGCGCTCACAGAACACGCGGAGGGACCCGAGGGGGCCGTCGACAAGTGGCTGGAGGTCTTTTCGTGGGTCGCGACTCAAAAGGAAGGCCACACCACAGGTATATGCGCCCGTCATCAATGGAAGTTTGTTTCTGACTGCAAGTATGTTCAGCAAGATCCTCTTTTGATAGCACACGTAGGTCCGGGGATCAAGGTTCAATATCGAATCAGACGATATCCGCTCGGGCTGAGAATTCAGTCGAAGTGGCACCGTCCAATGTAAATGATACACCACCTGCTGAACCTCCGATCAAAATCACCCCTGCTTCCCCAGTGAAGCGGTCCTTTGAGAAACAGAAACAGCGGGGAGAAAACGCGGATGGGAGGAATAAACTCTCTTTGGGACGCCCAAGAGGACAAAGCTCTGCTAGTAGAAGGGTATCAAGGATACTGAAGACCCAGGTCCATCGTGGTCAGGAACGAATCTCGTCGATTTCAAAAATCGTCACACTCGGCCCCAAGCAAGGTTTCACTCACCTTCGTAAAACGACCTCCGCGCCGGGTAGGCATTCGTGATTGAACACACTGACCCTTGCCTAACCGTTCTCGACAGATATCCATTCTGTGCTCAGCACTACCCCCTTCCAAGCATCATCAATCCACTCACGAAGGCGAGTCACGTACGGTGATTCTACCCCTAACGAATCGGTCACGGATTTACTACCTCCCCGCCCCCCTGCTCCACTCCCGACGCCTCAAACACCTTCGAAATGGGACAACCGTGCCGCAATGGACCGAAGGCTGATGAGTGATCTATGGTGCATGTCGGCGGCGACTTTCCGGCGGTTCGGGAAGATCGAACAGGCGAGAGGGGCTATCCAGGAGGCGGAAGTAAGAGATGGCAACAATCCCGCGGTTTGGGTACAGGTGGGCTACCTTTTCGTGGATAATCATCCCCTTGTTGCTAATCTGTTTTAACAAAGCTCGGACTTTACTACCATGCGTTGGGTGACGAACAAAAGGCTTTACAAGCCCTTCACAAAGCTCTCTTCATCGCGCC
>Ga0307517_10011484_pt1 | contig 12270 bp, 9 predicted proteins | sample 23_EM_MG_FD_194515 | JGI IMG/M metagenome (GOLD analysis project Ga0307517, IMG submission 194515) | Populus trichocarpa ectomycorrhiza microbial communities from riparian zone in the Pacific Northwest, United States - 23_EM | ecosystem: Host-associated > Plants > Roots > Unclassified | place...
TGCGCCACCTGGTCGTGGACCACACCGGCATGGTCGTGCGGACCACCCGGATCCCGGTGGCGGACAGCCCGATGATGCACGACTTCGCGCTCACCGAGCGCTATGTCGTCGTCTTCGACATGCCGGTGACCTTCGACGCGGCGGCGGCCGAGGCGGGTGCGCTGGTGCCGTACGTGTGGAACGACCGCCACCCGGCGCGGCTCGGGCTGATGCCACGGGCCGGCGGAGCGGTCCGCTGGTTCGAGGCGGACCCGGCCACGTACTACTCGCACACCCTGAACGCCTACGACGACGGCACCGGCGTGGTGGTGGACTTCGTCAGCTTCCCGGCACCGTTCTACGCCGCGGGCCGGGGCTACGACGGACCGTCGGCGACCGGCTCCCCACGGCTCGACCGCTGGACGGTCGACCTGGAGCGCGGCCGCCTGCGCACGCGGCGGATCGACGACCGGCCGCAGGAGTTCCCACGGGTCCGTGAGGGCCTGGTCGGGCGGCGGCACCGCTACGGCTACACGGCGACGGCGGCCGAGATGTGGCGGACGTACGAGACGGTGGACGGCGTGCCGCCGGACGAGTCCTTCGGCAACATGCTGATCAAGCACGATCTGCTGCGCGGCAGCACACAGGTGCACGCCTTCCCGAAGAACTCTCCGGCTAGCGAGGCGGTGTTCGTGCCCCGGGACCCGCAAGCGGACGAGGGCGGCACGGACCTGCGCCGGCACGCGGAGGACGACGGCTATGTCCTGGCGTACGTGCACAATCCGGATCGCGGGGCCGCCGACCTGGTCGTCCTCGCGGCCCAGGACTTCACCGCCCCGCCGCTGGCCCGCATCCACCTGCCCGCCCGCGTCCCCCTCGGCTTCCACGGCAGCTGGGTCGCCGACGCCTGAGCCCGGCGCCGCGGCGCCCGCTCCAGCAGGCCGGTACTCCGACGACTGGTTAGCCTGGAGGTCAGGGGCCGCGGCGCAGGGAGGTCCGCAGTGACCACGGAGGCCAACGAGGCTGCTGGGGCGTTCGGCGCCTACGGCGGATCGCTAGGCGCCGACACGCCCCGCTATCTGCCGGTCGCCGAGCACGGCCTGATCGGCGATCTGCGCAGCGCGGCGCTGGTGGGCACCGACGGCACCATCGACTGGTACTGCTGCCCGCGCTTCGACGCACCCAGCGTCTTCGCCTCGATCCTGGACGCCGACCGGGGCGGGTCCTTCGAGCTGGCCCCGGATGTGCCGACCCGCACGAAGCAGTTCTACTTCCCCGACACCAATGTGCTGATCACCCGCTTCTTCGCGGACGACGGCGTCGGCGAGATCCAGGACTTCATGCCGATCGTCGACGACTCCCGCGAAGCCGACCGGCACCGCCTGATCCGCCGCGTGGTGTGCGTCCGCGGATCGCTGCCGTTCCGCGCCAGGGTGGCGCCCCGCTTCGAGTACGGGACGCAGCCGCACACCGTGCACGCGTCGCACGGCCAGGCCGTCTTCGAGTCGCCCTCGCTGTCCCTCGCGCTGACGTCGAGCGTGCCCATCGAGGTCGACGGCCCGGACGTGTGGTCGCTGTTCAAACTGCACGAGGGCGAGTCCGCCGTCTTCGCCCTGGACCGGGTCGGCGGCGGCGTGGCCCCCCGCGTCTGCCCGCTGTCCGAGGCGGAGCAGCAGTTCAACGCCACCGTGCGCTTCTGGCGGCGATGGCTGTCCCGGTCGCGCTACCGCGGCCGCTGGCGGGAGATGGTGCACCGCAGCGCCCTCACCCTGAAGCTGCTCACCTACGCCCCGACCGGCGCCATCATCGCCGCGCCGACCACCAGCCTGCCCGAACAGATCGGCGGCGGCCGCAACTGGGACTACCGCTACGTGTGGATCCGCGACGCCGCGTTCTGTGTGTACGCGCTCCTCAGGCTGGGGTTCACCGAAGAGGCCGAGGCCTTCATGGGCTTCCTGTCCGAGCACGTCCATCTGGACGCCGCCCAGGCCTCCGGCCCCACCGGCCCGCTGCAGATCATGTACGGCATCGACGGGCGGTGCGATCTGCCCGAACGCGAGCTGCCCCATCTGGAGGGCTACCGCGGCTCGGCCCCCGTACGCGTAGGCAACGACGCCGTCAACCAGCTGCAACTGGACATCTACGGGGCGCTCGTCGACTCCCTCTACCTCTACGACAGGTGGGGGCAGCCCATCTCCAGCGCGCACTGGGACAGCATCAGCGAGCTGGTGGACTGGGTGTGCGAGCACTGGGACCAGCCCGACGAGGGCATCTGGGAGACCCGGGGCGGGCGCAGGAACTTCCTCTACTCGCGGCTGATGTGCTGGGTGGCGATCGAACGGGCCATGCGCCTGGCCCGGCATCGCGGGCTGCCCGCCGACCTGGTGCGCTGGGGGCGGTCCCGGGACGCGGTCTACCGCCGGATCATGAGCCATGGCTGGTCCGCCGAACGCAACGCCTTCGTCCAGCACGAGGACGGTCACGTCCTCGACGCGTCCGTGCTCATGATGCCGCTCGCGAAGTTCATCTCGCCCACCGACCCGAAGTGGCTCGCCACACTGGACGCCCTGGGCGAGGAACTGGTCTCCGACTCGCTGGTCTACCGCTACGACCCGCTGGCCAGCCCGGACGGACTGCGGGGCGAGGAGGGCACGTTCTCGATCTGCTCCTTCTGGTACGTCGAGGCGCTGACCCGCGCCGGCCGACTGGACGATGCCCGGCTCGCGTTCGAGAAGATGCTCACCTACGGCAACCACCTCGGCCTGTACGCCGAGGAGATCGGCCACACCGGGGAGCAGCGCGGGAACTTCCCACAGGCCTTCACCCACCTCGCCCTGATCAGCGCGGCGTTCAACCTCGACCGTGCGCTGGGCTAGGTGCTCTGCTGGAGGCCGAGCAGATCGATGGCGGCCGTGCGCATGGCGACCTTGCGGATCTTGCCCGTCACGGTCATCGGGAACTCGTCGGTGATGTGCACGTAGCGCGGGATCTTGTAGTGCGCGAGCTTCCCGGCGCAGTACGCCCGCAGCGACGCGGTGGTGAGCGGGACGGCTCCTTCGCGCATGCGGATCCAGGCCATCACCTCCTCTCCCAGGCGCTCGTCCGGCACGCCGATGACCTGGACGTCGAGGATGTCGGGGTGGGTGTACAGGAACTCCTCGATCTCGCGCGGGTAGATGTTCTCGCCGCCTCGGATGACGAGGTCCTTGATGCGGCCGGTGATGCTGAGGTAACCCTCGTCGTCCATGACCGCGAGATCACCGGTGTGCATCCAGCCCTCGGGGTCGATCGCCTCGGCGGTCCGGTCGGGCTGCTCCCAGTAGCCGAGCATCACCGAGTAGCCGCGCGTGCACAGCTCGCCGGGTGTGCCGGTCGGCACGGTCTGTCCGCTGCCCGGCTCGACGACCTTGACCTCGACGTGCGGATGGACCCGGCCGACCGTGGAGACCCGGCGCGCGACCGGGTCGTCGGCGCGGGTCTGGGTGGAGACCGGTGAGGTCTCGGTCATGCCGTAGCAGATGGCGACCTCGGTCATGCCCATGGACCCGATGACCTGCTTCATCACCTCGACCGGGCAGGGCGAGCCCGCGAGGATGCCGGTGCGCAGGCTGGACAGGTCGTAGGTGCCGAAGTCCTTTTCCGCCAGTTCCGCGATGAACATGGTGGGCACCCCGTACAGCGAGGTGCAGCGTTCGGCCTGTACGGCCTCCAGGGTCGCCCTCGGCTCGAAGGACGGCGCGGGGATGACCACGCAGGCACCGTGGCTGGTCGCCGCGAGGTTGCCCATGACCATGCCGAAGCAGTGGTAGAAGGGCACCGGGACGCAGATCCGGTCGGCTTCGGTGTAGCCGCACAACTCGCCCACGAAGTAGCCGTTGTTGAGGATGTTGCGGTGGGAGAGCGTGGCGCCCTTGGGGAAGCCGGTGGTGCCCGAGGTGTACTGGATGTTGATGGGCTCGTCCGCACGCAGGGTGCCCGCGATGTCCGCCAGTACGCCCGGGTCGGCGTCCCGGCCGCTTCGCAGCAGCGCCTCCCACTCCGGGCCGGCGAGCAGCGCCACGTGCTCCAGCTGCGGGCAGCGGGGCCGTACGTCCTCGATCATCGCGGCGTAGTCGGAGGTCTTGTGCTTCGTCGCGGCGACCAGCATCCGGATCCCGGCCTGGTTGAGTACGTACTCCACCTCGTGCACGCGATAGGCCGGGTTGATGGTCACCAGAATCGCGCCGATCCTGGCGGTGGCGTACTGCGTGAACACCCATTCCGCGCGGTTCGGCGACCAGATGCCCACGCGGTCGCCCTTGCGGATCCCCAGTTCCAGCAGGCCCAGCGCGAGGACGTCGACCTCGGCGGCCAGCTCGCGGTAGGTCCACCTGCGGCCGGCCGCACGGTCCACCAGGGCCTCGCGGTCCGGGAAACGCCGGACGGCCTCGGCGAAGTTCTCCCCGATGGTGTCGGTCAGGAGCGGTGTCCGCGACTCACCCGCCGCGTAACTCGATTCGGCAACCATGCTGCGAACGCCTCCCCATTGAGACCTGACCGGACGATGTCCGTCAGCGTCACCGATGGGGCGACAGGGCCGCTACTGCCTTTCGGGGGTAGTGGGCGGGATCGGTCGGCCGGATCAGAGCCGGTAGCCCATGGTCCGGGCGGCGTTGACGGCCTCCATGCGGTTGCGGCTGCCGAGCTTGCGCATGACGCTGCGCAGATAGGCCTTCACGGTGCCGGGTGACAGGCCCATCAGCTCGGCGATCTCGGTGTTGGCGAGCCCCAGCGCTGCGCAGCGCAGGGCTTCCTGTTCGCGCTGGGACAGCGCCGCGGGATGCGGGGCGGTGCGCTGCGCCTCGGGGACCATCCTGTCGCGGATCCCCTCCAACTCCGCGCGTACGGCCGGGTCGTTGATACGTGCCAGGAGCGAGCCCAGATCGCGATAGGTGTCCCGCAGCCGGGTGTCCGCGGGCGCCGGCCGCGCCTGTCGCGCTCGCAGGTCGGCGGCGAGGCGTTCTTCGGCCCTGCGCGCGACGGCCACAGCGAGGCGCTGCGCCCGCTCGCCGATGTCGAGGCGCTGCCGCAGCGCGGCATAGCACACTCCGCTGACCCGGCCCTTGATCAGCAGCGGCACGGCCAGCATCGCGTGCAGTCCCTCGCGCGCCACCGGGAGGTCGTACTGATGGCTGATCCCGTCGGCCCGCGCGTAGTCGGTGACCGTGACCGGCCGGCCCAGCGCCATCGCCTTGCCGCCCAGGCCAGTGCCCTTCAGCACGACCAGATTCCGCAGAAAGGTCGTGCGCGCCCCGCGCAGCCGGGTGATCACCAGCCGTTGCCCGTCGGGCTGCACGCGCGCGCCGAACGCGACGTCCAGCCCCGCGTCGTCGACGAGCTGCGCGAGTGCGCTGTCGATGACGTCCGCCCATCCGTCATGAACCGACGTGTCCATTGGCAACACCTCAATCCGGGGATCCCCCGTTCGGGAGTGGTGCGCTCACCGTGGCACGAGGCGGGATGAGCGTCCACTGCCAGGGTCCGCGCTGTTGGCGGGTTACCAAGGGACGTTGACGGTGAGCAGGACGCGACCGCGTCCTCCGGCATCGACGCGGTCATGGGCCTTGGCGATGTCTTCCAGCGGGTAGCGGGCGCCGACGTCGACGGTGAGGGCCCCGACGGCGGCCGCGGAGGTCAGGTCGCGGGTGGCCTGCCGCCTGGCCTCGGGCGGGAAGTCGTCGCTGCCGAGCAGGCGCAGGGTGACGTTGTTGAACAGCAGGGGCCAGAAGGGGATCTCGGTACGGTCGGCGCGGGTGGCATAGGCGGCGATGACGGCGTTGTTCGCGGCGATGGCGTTGTCGAGGTCGGCGTTGTCGGACAGTGCCACCTCGATGATGCGCTCGACGCCACGGGGTGTGTACGCGCGGATCGCCGACGCCGGGTCCTCCTGGTCCAGGGCGACGGCATGTGAGACGACGGCCGGGTCGACGCGGTCGAGGTCCGCGCTGCGACGGACGGTGGCGAGCACGGTGGCGCCGCCCCAGCGGGCGAGTCCGGCGGCCAGGGAGCCGACTCCGCCGAGGACGCCGTGGACGAGCACGAGCTTCCCGTCGACCGGGCCGTCGGCGAAGACGGTGCGGTGGGCGGTGATCCCGGGGATGCCGAGGCTCGCGCCGAGGTCGTCGCCGAGGTGGTCGGGCAGGGGGACGGCCTGGTGGTCGGGTACGACGGTGTACTGGGCGGCGGTGCCGAAGGGCCGATAGGACTGGGCGCCGTACACCCAGACCCGCTGTCCGACACGGTGTTCGCCGATGCCTTCGCCCACGGCGTCGACGACTCCCGCGGCGTCGCTGTGCGGGATCACCCGCGGGTACGGCATCGAAGAGCCGAGCCAGCCGCGCCGCTTCTTGGTGTCGCCGGGGTTGACACCCGAGACGGTGACGCGGACGCGGACCTCGCCGGGGCCCGGCCGGGGGTCGGGCAGTTCGCCCACGTGCAGGACGTCGGCGGCGGGGCCCTGTTCGTCGTACCAGGACGCAAGCATGAGCGGGTACCTCCGTGGTGGTCAGGTCGCGGGTTCGTCGAGTGCCCTGGCAGTGGGTGCGCCGGTCCAGCTGGCGAGGATGGCGAGGGCTTCGGCAGAGGGTGAGCCGGGTTCGGGGGTGTAGATGACGAGGGTCTGTTCGGGGTCGCCCTCCACGGCCAGGACCACGTAGTCGAGGGCGAGATCGCCGACGACGGGATGGTGGAATCGTTTGGCGCCCGTGGTGTGGGCGACGACATCATGGTCCGCCCACAGGCGGCGGAAGGTCTCGCTGTGCAGGGACAGCTCGCCGATCAGCTCGGTGAGCTGCGGGTCGTCGGGGTGGCGTCCGGCGTACAGGCGCAGGGTGGCGACGCAGTCGCCGGCGACCCGTTCCCAGTCGGTGTACAGCGCGCGGGCGGCTTCGTCGAGGAAGACGAAACGGGCGGCGTTGCGCTCGCGGTGGGGGCGGGCTGCGAAGTCGGTGACGAGGGCATGGCCGAGCCGGTTGGCGGCCAGGACGTCCATGCGACGTCCCTGCACGATCGCGGGTACGGCGAGCGCGTCCAGGGCCCGGTACAGGGCTGGGCGGACCCGCTGCGGGCTGAGCGGCCGCTTGCGGCGGGCCCGGGCGGCGGTGGGCCGGGCGAGGTCGAAGAGGTGGGCGCGTTCGGTCTCGTCCAGCTGCAGAGCGCGGGCCACGGCCTCCAGAACGGTCTGGGAGACACCCTGCGTACGGCCGCGCTCCAAGCGTACGTAGTAGTCGACGCTGACCCCGGCGAGCTGGGCCACTTCCTCGCGGCGCAGCCCCGGCACCCGGCGGGCGCCCGGATGCGGTGCGATACCGGCCTGCTCGGGGGTGACCCGGGCCCGCCTGGTGCGCAGGAACTCACGGATCTCCGTACTGCGGTCCATGGGTCCACCGTACGGCCGGCCACGGCTCGCCCTCGCCCGTGAAGGGGGTACTGCCGGACCCCCGTAAGAGGGGTACCCCGTACGGACGCCCGGGGCCTGCCGACGGGTGGTTGCCTGGACAGCAGGCCGACGCCCCCACCTGCGCCGTACGGCCGGAGAAGAGGAAAATCCCCATGGCATCGAAACTGACCGGCACCGTCGCTCTCGTCACCGGCGCGAGCAGCGGTATCGGCGCCGCCACCACCCGCGAGCTCGCCGGGCTGGGCGCCCGCGTGGCGCTCGTGGCGCGCCGCAAGGACCGGCTGGAAGCGCTGGCCGGCGAGATCGCGAAGGCGGGCGGCACCGCGCTCGCGGTGGAGGCCGACATCACCGACCGCGCCCGGGCCGAGGCCGCCGTACAGCGGACCGTCGAGCACTTCGGGCGGCTGGACACCCTGGTCAACAACGCGGGCCTGATGCTCCTGGGGCCCGTCGTCGGCGCGGACGCCGAGGACTGGGACCGCATGATCGCGGTCAACGTCCAGGGACTGCTCCACACCACCCACGCCGCACTCCCGCACCTGCTCAAGGCCGCCAAGGAGGGCCCGCGCCGGGTCGCCGACATCGTCAACATCAGCTCGATCGCCGGCCGGGTCGCCTGGAACGGCTACGGCGTCTACAACCTCACCAAGTTCGGCGTGAACGGCTTCACCGAGTCCCTGCGCCAGGAGGTCACCCGGCGGCACGTGCGCGTCGGCGTCCTGGAACCGGGCGGCGTGGACACCGAGCTGGGTTCGCACAACAGGCCCGAGGTCCGCGACGCGATGATCGACCCCTTCTACGAGGCCACTGAGGTCCTCGCCCCCGAGGACATCGCCGACGGCGTCGCCTACATGGTCACCCGTCCCCGTCACGCCTCCGTCGGCGAGCTGTGGATCATGCCCACCGACCAGGCCTGACCGTGTCGCTGCACATCACCACCACTGAAAAGGAATCCCTCATGAGCAAGGTCATCTTCGTCACCGGCGCCGGCCGCGGTCTGGGCACCGACATCGCCAGCCAGGCCCTCGCCGCCGGTCACCAGGTCGTCGCCACCGGCCGCCGCCCCGAGGAGGTGGAGAAGACCCTCGGCGGGCCGCAGGACAACCTCCTCGTCACGAAGCTGGACATCACCAGCCCGGACGACGCCCAGGCAGCCGCGCAGGCGGCCGTCGACCACTTCGGCCGCATCGACGTCCTGGTCAACAACGCCGGCAATTTCTTCGCCGGTTACTTCGAGGAGATCCCGCCCGCGCAGATGCGCCGGCAGATCGAGACCAACCTCTTCGGCCCCATGAACATCACCCGCGCCATCCTGCCCATCCTGCGCAAGCAGCGCGACGGCCACATCATCACCCTTTCCTCCACCGCAGGCATCATCGGCCAGGAGTTCTGCGTCGCCTACGCCGCCTCCAAGTTCGCCGTCGAGGGCTGGATGGAATCCCTGCACCACGACATCGCGCCCTACGGCATCCGCACCACCATCGTCGAGCCCGGCTTCTTCCGTACCGAACTGCTCGTGGACGCCTCCACCACCTGGCCGGAGCCGACCATCGACGACTACGCCGAGCGCACCACCGCCACCGTCGCCGCCTGGAAGAGCATGAACGGCCGGCAGACCGGCGACCCCGCCAAGCTCGCCCGGGCCCTGCTGGCCATCGCCGACCAGGCCGAGCCGCCGCTGCGCTTCGTCGCCGGCGCCGACGCCATCGAAGGCGTCGAGGCCAAGGCCAGGGAACTCCTTGCCCAGGCCGAAGCGTCCCGCGCGCTCGGCGGCGACCTTGCCCACGACGACAACGGCGCCTGAGAAGGGAGTCACGGCCGGATGCTCCCCGGCCGTCCCTTCCCGCCGGGGCCGGTGTCCGCCGGTTATCCCTCGGTGCCGCCCGCCTGCTCGGCGATGAAGATCTCCAGCGCCTTCACCACCAGGGCGTGGTCCTCGTGCTGGGGCAGTCCCGAGACGGCCACCGTGCCGACCACGCCGACCCCGATGACATGCAGCGGCAGCGCCCCGCCGTGCGCCGCGTACTGGCCCGGGTCCAGACGCGAGGAGTCCTCGAACGTCGTGCCGCGGTCCCGGAACCGCTGGCCGACGAGGTACGAGCTGCAGCCGAACAGCTCGACCACCCGGCTCTTGCGCTGGATCCAGGCGTCGTTCTCCGGGGTGGTGCCCGGCAGGGCGCTGTGGAAAAGCTGCTGGCCGCCCCGGCGGATGTCGATCGTGACCGCGCTGCCCTGAGCCCGGGCGAGTTCGACCAGGAGCGACCCAAGCCGCCAGGCGTCGTCGTTGTCGAAGCCCCGCAGCCGCAGCCGCAGGTCGTCCTCCTGGAGTCGGGTGGTGAGGTCCGGATCTTCGGTCCGTGTCATGTCCTGCCCTTCCTCGTGGTCGGTCGTCGACCGAGTCCATGATCGCCTGGTGGCGAGGACGGCCGAGGACCACCACGCGTCACGCGGCCTCCTCCAAGGCCTCCCTGGGCTCGTCGGCGTGGCGCACGCCGATGCGCTGAGCGCCCAGCACCAGCGCCGCGCCCACCGCCAGCCCCGCCGCGGGGAGCACCGGGAACCGGCCGCCGTAAGCGAACCCCTGCGTCGCGAACCGGGTCAGCGCGCCGACGCTCGCGGCCAGGCCGATCCAGAGCAGCAGGGGATGCCGGGGACCGGGACCGGCCTGCGGACGGGTCCGCTCGTACAGTGCCGCCAGCCGCCCTTCCAGCGGGCGCAGCCCCGCCACCGCACCGGCCAGGACGACGCCCAGCACCAGCAGCCAGGGCACGCGCAGCCACCACCACGCCGCCGACCCGAAGGCGGGCTCGGGCGCGAGCCCGGGGAGGTAGAGGGCGGCGGCGACGATGAGAACGGGCAGCATGTGCCACAGGTAGAGCGTCATGCTGGCGCCGCCCAGCGGGCGCACGGCCCGCCATACCCGCTCGCGGGCCAGGAGCCGTCGTGCCGTCGGCGCGACCAGCAGGCACAGGCCCGCCTGCGCCACCGCCCACGCCAGCATCGCCGCCGACGGGGGATTGGTGTTGCTGGGCGTCTGGCCGGTCACCAGGATCAGGCTGACCGGGAACGGGCCGGGGCCGACCAGGGCCCAGAACGAGAGCCCGCCGACCAGTGCCATGCCCGCCGGCAGCCACCGCCTCCCGGCGGTCAGCAGCCCGTCCCGCCAGCAGAAGCCCAGCTGGTAGGGCACGGCCCAGACGAGTACGTAGTCGAGCAGGCCGATGTACGGCGTGTGCGCGGCCACCACGAGCAGGTCGGTCACCAGGGCGGCCGCGCCCATGGCCACGGGGACGCGAAGCCCCCAGCGCCGGTGTGCCGCGTGCAGCGGCGGCGTGAGGGCGCTGAGGATCAGGTACACCGGCAGGAACCAGAACTGCATCGCCATGGCCCAGCCCACCAGCGCGAGGGTGCCCGGATCGACGCCGGCCACCGAGCAGACCGCCACGGCGAGCAGCACCAGCCCGCTGTAGAGGGCAGTGGGCACCAGCAGCCGTACCGCCCGCTGCCCCACCCATCCGGCCGCCGTACCGCCCGCAGCCCGCGCCCTCGACCAGGAGCCGCCCGCCGCGTGGCCGCCGGCCAGGAAGAACAGCGGCATGATCTGGAAACCCAGGGTCAGCCACTGGGTCCAGGGAACGGTCGCCAGCAGCTCCGGCGCGCTGATCCCGCCGTCGGGGCCCCGGACCAGGCCGGTGATCAGCCAGTGGCCGAGCACCACGAGCACGATCGCCCAGGCGCGGAGGAAGTCGACGTAGCGGTCTCTGTCCATGCGTCTCATGCTGACGGCGCGGACGCCCCCGCCATGCCGGGAAGGCCGTGCCGCAACCGATCCGTGTCCGGTACGACACCGGCCGGACCGGGTCTCAGCGCAGCACCGCCGACACCAGGTCCGCGCCGAGCGCGGTGGCGGCGGTGAGGTCGAGCGCGTAGTGCACGTAGCGCCCCTGACGCCGCGCGGTGAGCAGTCCGGCCCGGCGCAGGACGGCCAGGTGGCGGGAGACCTCGGGCGGGGTCAGCTCCCAGGCGTACGCCAGCTCGCCGGTGGTGTGCGGGCCGCGGGCCAGGGTGCGTACCAGCCGCAGCCGGACCGGATGGGCCAGCGCCGCCAGCCTGAGCTGTACGGTCTCCAGCGGCACCGGCCCTGGCGTGCGACGCGCCGCGACCGGATATTGCAGCGTCGGGGGGCGGCCGGGGGCGTGCGCGGTGACGAGATGCGGGTGGCCGAAGACGCTGGGGATGAAGGTGACGCCCGAGCCGCGCGCGGTGGTGGCGCTGTCCTGCAGCTTGTCCACGAGGATGCGCTCGCCGTCGTGGTCCAGGGTGACGGCCGCCGAGACCGACGCCAGAACCTCGCCGAACCCGTGCCGGTCCCTGAGGTCGGCCTTGAGCCGGATGTCCGCCGCCAGTTGCGCCGCGATGCCCGGCCAGGCGGCGTCGAAGAACGCCTCGCCGCACTGCTGGAGCGTCTCGCGCACCCGCGCCCGGACGGCGGCCGGGTCCGCCAGGAGGCGTTCGGCGAACGCCTCCTGGAGCGCGCCCCGGGCCTGGGCGCGGTCCAGGGCGCGCTCGCGGGCGACGTCGTCGGCGAGCGGGGACGGCCCGGCGAAGAACAGCCGGTTGCTGCCGCAGGTCGTGATCAGCGCGGAGGTCACATAGGCGTCGTCGTCCAGGCCGTCCACGTCGTCGAGTTCCTCGGCGAGCGTCGCCCGGGGGGCGGCGGGCAGCAGGAAGTCGGCGCGCGAGGACCGCCACAGGAACTCTGCCTCCTGCAACCGCTCCGCCAGCTCCGGTCGCAGCGCGGCCCGTACGCCCGCGGCCCACGCCGCAGGCTGCGGATGATGCTCCGGAGAAGC
>Ga0307517_10011485_pt1 | contig 12270 bp, 8 predicted proteins | sample 23_EM_MG_FD_194515 | JGI IMG/M metagenome (GOLD analysis project Ga0307517, IMG submission 194515) | Populus trichocarpa ectomycorrhiza microbial communities from riparian zone in the Pacific Northwest, United States - 23_EM | ecosystem: Host-associated > Plants > Roots > Unclassified | place...
GGCGCGTTACCGACGGATAATTGAATATTAATATTTTTTAATTATTACGTCGGTAATTCCATCGGTAATATTTAATTTAAATTTTCAATTTCGTAAAAATTTTTCAGAAACCGCCAACAATTACCGGCGGTTTTTCAATCCGTCGGTGATTCCGTCTGTAATATTTAAATGAAAATTTTAAATTAATTGAATTTTTTCAGAAAACCGCCAAATAACACTCTCTGGAAAATACCGAAGGAAAATTCCGTCGGTGATTCCCTTTGTAATTGACATGATGAACAGTGTTCACAGTTTACCGAGGGAATTACCGACGGAATATTCCGTCGGTAATTCCGTTGGTAAAAATGACACGTCATCTTTTTTTTTTGCTTTGTTTTAAATTTTTTTCCCACGATAATTCCGTCGGTATATACCGAGGGAATATTTCCGTCGGTAAAATCCTTTCCGTTTGTATTTATCAATTTTCTGGTAGTGTATTTATATAGATTTTTTTAAAATAAATATCTAGGATATTTATAAACATATTTATGAAGGTGTGTATATTGTACAAAATATTTGTGTAGTTTTTTCATGTATTATCAGAGACCTTCAAGTCTTCCAAACATATGTGCTTGGAAGACTTGACCTAGCAAGAGTGGGGAATAAAATACTTATAGTGGGTAACGTTACCTTTTGTGTATCATCAGACCCCCCAAGTCCCAGTGAAACCTTTTATGTGTACATTCCTGAATCCACCATGAAAATAGTTTATGGGCATAATCGTGGTGCGTAGTTGTGGGTGTATCATAGGAGCGGTTGTAGATGTAGTCGTGGGCGTTGTCGTAGGTGTAGTCGTGTATAGTTGTTGGCAGCCACGAGGTGTATTCATGGGCGTAACCTCTAGCGTAGCTACGTGGGGCATAACCATTGGCTTAGCCGCTAGCATGTCATTAACGTAGCTGTAGATATAGTCGTTGGCATAGTTGCCGCTGCATCGAGGTTTTGTCATCCATAAAAAAAGAGCCTTTGAAAAATAGGAATGAACTGGTTTTTTGCTAAGATTCCTACAGACGGTGCAAAGTGACGAGGCTGGAAAAATTCTCAGTAAAAAGATTGGAGGCGCTTTTTGTGGGTTGATAAAACTAGACATGGAAGATTTGGTGAGCCCGACGACACCTTTAAAAAAAAATACTCTAAAGCTTAAATCAGTATAATGTTTGTTAAAGTGATGGTGATAATAAATATTCTCTAAGTTGAATTTTTTTTTAAGTGTTATTTAAGTCATGTATAAGACTTGTGTTTTTTGTTAGACTTATGTTGTGTAGAGAGATAAGATCTAGCAAACCTTTAATATATAGAGAATATGCTTTATATAGACTTTCCTAAGATAAATATTTTAAGAAATATCTAAGATATTTAATATGAATATCTCATAAATATCTAAGTTATTATAAGACATTTAATACAAATATCTTATAGTTATTTATAATATTTATAGAGATATTTATGGATATGTGTATATTATATAGAACACATGTATATTTTTTTTTATGTATCATCAAATCTATTTTTTAAATATAAAAAATATTTAAAGCCTTTAATTTTGGGGATTGAGCATAATTTTGGTGTTAATTTCATTATTGATTTTATTTCAAGTCAAGCAAATCAAATTAGGTTAGATTGAAAAACACATAATTAAATCCTTGACTATTTTTTAATATGTGTCAAAATTATATTCATTCACTTGCATTTTAGATTCAAGGAACATGACTAGATATATAGAAAAGAATACCATAAGAGCCAAATCCGATCGAAATGTTGATAATTACCATGATGATATAGTTGGCATAAGACCTAAGTGTACACATCTTTGTATATATGCTCATGGGTTCAAAAAACTATCATGCAATGCACTTTCCATCTAACCATGAATGATGAGCTTAATTAATTGCACAAGGAACTTCACCTCCATGGTCTTTCGTCAAGGAAGATGCACCGCTCGTATAATTAAATTATACAATTAAGCAGTTTTAATTTTGCATTATTATGCATTGTTTAATTAATTCAAGTCGGCTCAGGAGCTTTACTCTAGAAACACAAACTCAAAGCTTGATTCAGCCATGATTTTAGTGATTTGTATGGCATGATCAAATCCTATCCAAACATTGTTGTTTTTATAAAAATGATTGACTTAATGACTCAAATATTGACTTAATAATCTGATCATAAACCTTGTAATCCAATAACCTAGATTCCTTTCGATATTATTTTTTAAAAATTTCTCGAAACTAATGTGACAACTATTATTCAAATACGATATTGTAAAAGGCACAAGAGACTCTATGTGCAAAACTTCACTATAAATCCTCTCACAAAATACTATGTACTCACCATTTATAATTTTTTTATACCGATATCTTATTGTAAAAAAAGAATTTCAAAATTTTTAGACTAAATTGATTGTCAATTTAACTATGATAGTCAATGGAGGACAAAATGACAATAGAGGACCAAAGCGAAAAAACACAAAAAATAAGTGGTGGTTTCAAAGTTTTTTTTGAGAAATTAGCTTTGATCCTTCTATTTTTTCAATGACATATTTTCAATCCCTATAGATCTTTGAAATTTTCTTTTGATATAAAATTTTATTTTTCATATTTTTCAATCAATGTGTTAGAGAGAAGAGAGAGAAAATCACTAGATCTCGACCATGGAGAAATAAAATCATAATTGCATTGATTCTTTTTGTGAAGAAGATCGAACTAGGTGTAAACGAGTTCCATTTAATAAGAGGATTTTGATGATGATTCTTTTGAGTTTTAATGTTGCATGAAAAAATAAATATAGTTTAAGAAAGAAAATTTCTACCCTGATTAATTTGGTGTTTTTTTTTTTTTGGGTTGGTATATAGGTTTTTTGATGTTATATGGGTGTTTTACAGTGAAAATGAGATGAAAATGAATTTTTACGGGAAAACAATTATGGCCCGATTTTCAGCACGACAATGGTGGTTGAATTGTGATTCAGCACGCGACGCTTTCTGAGTTGGTAGACAATACATCGCCTATATTATTATTATTTTAAAGTCATTTGCTTCTTATAGTTTTTTTTTAAAAAAAATAAAAGGTCCAGACAAGTGGGCATGAGCTAAGAGGCTTGCATGCCTAGGCTTGTTTAAGGCCCATGTGTGCTAGACCTCTTTTTTATTTTTATTTCTTTCTTTAATTTTATCTGTTTTATTTTTTTTCACTTTTTTAAAAAATATACTTGTTTATTTAGAATAAAAATAAAATAACAATCTTATTAAACTCAATGAAGTTTATGGCTCGAATCACAGGTTTGACAGGTAGAGCTTCAAAGCCCATGTCGTTCTAATATATTATTGTTTCCATATTTTTTTTAAAGATGTAATGTTTAATTTTTTTAAAAGCATTTGGTTTATTTGAAATTTGTCTTCGTGATATGTTTCATGTTCGTTTTTTATATGATTAATTTGTTTCAATTTACTTTTTATAAAATTATTACGATCTCATGACCTAAGTATTGGTTGAGAGAGAACATATGATTCTTGTTGTATTTTCCTATATGTAAGTATCTGTTTTTTTGGTTTATAGTTTTTTTTTTCTCGATGTCAAAAAATATTTTAACAATACCTGCATATAAATTATGTTTATGTTAGGAAAAATTACTTGATCCGAGTTGAATGGATACGTTAATATTTTTTTGTATTCATTAACATAAACAATTTTATTTATATTATAAAGAAAGTCGTTGAAGAAATTTGCATATTTTTTTTTTTTTTGTTGAAAATAAAAAGACCAATCCGCTGGGAAGCCAGGTAGCTAGATTTCTTCACTTTTTTTTATAGACATATATATTCAAAACCCTTGCTATTCGCATTTTGTAAAGGTATGATGGGCCCAAAAAAGAACTGGGAAATTCAGTTTGGGTTTTAGAGGTGAGATTGCGATTCAGATGGATCAGGTGGTAATATTTCTATCGTCGAGGCTTTGCAAATTGAAACTCGTGCTGGGCCACTAAGGAAGTCGTTCTGGGCTTTCGCTTCGGCATTAAGGCCGATGCATGCTTGTCCTTCGGAGTTAGTTCGATCTGAACTTGAAATTATGCAAATACTTCTCTTTCCTTTAGGCCTTTTAAGGCCCCATAAAACCAGTTTCCCGTGCTCTTTATCCTTTCCCTTTGAATGAGTTTTCCATTTGGTTGAGTTTTTCACGTCGTCTTCTTCTTCTTCTTCTTCTTTTTTTTTTAAATGTCTAGAAGGGAAATTTTATTTTACAAAATGTTTGTTTGGTTAATGGTCATTTTTTTTAATCAATTACTACACTTAAAGATTACATCACATTTTAATAAAATCTTAAACGATTTATTTATATTCAAATTAATACATTGAAAAATCAATTAAGTTTGGACAAAGTTAGTCCAGTGGTATGTTAATTTAATGAGTTGACAAGATCAAATTAAGTTTTTTTTTTTTTAAAACCCCGGCTAAGGACCTAGTCGGACTAAATCCCCATCAACTTGCTTACCTGGCCGTCGACGCAACTGGATTTAATAAATGTGATTTTATCCCAATCTTTAGCTAAATTACTTTAAAATAAAATAATTAAAATAAGAGTTGATAAAGCATACACTCTCGTATGAACAAAAGCAAAGGGAGAAAGTACAAGCAGTGCAGTTTGAGATTATAATAAAAGGTATTTTTTAAAATAATTTTTTATTTAAAAATATATATTAACATTTTTTTATATTAATATATTAAAATCATTAAAATACTAAAAAATCAATAATTTAATATCTTTTAAAGTCAAAATCATTTTAAAAAAAATACTTACAAGCAAAAGTAGAAATTATGTCAAGCACTAATGTCATATTTGAAATTATGATGAATAATAATTTTTAAAATATTTTTTATTTAAAAATATATTAAAATAATTTTTTTATTTTTAATATTAGAGTACTAAAAAAATTAATTTAATATTTTTTAAAATTAAATTTTTTTAAAAAAATATCTAGAATTTGTCAAATACCACGTCATCCCATGTGCTAAATGTGTAGCCAGCCTAACTTTACTTGATGATCATCACACCGTTTAATAAAAGCCGTTCAAACAAACCCCTGGCCAGGGGTAACGAGAGGATCAAACGGCCAGAAATTAAAGTCGATCTAAAATCGAAACTAGGGTTCTTTCTCCCAATAACGTCACTATATAAGCTCCACAGTTACCACTTGGCTGGTGCGGTGCAGTTTGGTCTGCCCTCCCACCCAAAAAACCCAAAAAAATCTCTCCTTTTCTCCGTCGTATCCCGTACGGTTCCCTCCGACGATTCTATCCCCGTTTTACCCCTCCCTCTCCTCTTTTTATCCCAATATTACCCTAAAAAATCCCCAAATATATACTTTTAGTTCTTAGATTACCAGTTTAGAATCCTCTGTGTGTTTTGTTGATCTCTCTAGGTTTTAATTTAATTGTAGCAGGAGGAGAGGGAAACAAAAAAATCACAAAAAAAGAAAAAATAATTTTTTTTTGAAGGATCTAGAAGGCCTGTTTGTTTTGATTTGAGATGGCGCAGATTCAGTTGCATCAATCGGGGGCTTCGGTACCGGGACCCAACGGAGTGGCGGCGGGACCTGGAGCGATCCAGTTTGTGCCGACTTCGCTTTATGTTGGTGATCTTGACTTCAACGTGACTGATTCTCAGCTTTACGACGTGTTTAATCAGGTCGGCCAGGTGGTTTCGGTTAGGGTTTGTAGGGATTTGAGTACCAGGCGATCTCTTGGCTATGGTTATGTTAACTATAGCAACCCTCAGGATGGTATGCATTTTTCCTGCCCTATTTTTTTTTAATTGTATTTTTTATCGTAATATGTGACGGGAACTGAAGTTGAAATCTTTTTCGGTATTGAAAAATGTGAATGGATGGATTACTTTTGTAAGAAAATTAAGTTGAGGGACCATATTGAGAATATACGAATTATGAAGGTATGTTTTAAATCTCGGTAGCTTTAGGTTAAGTAGGATTCAGTGGAAGCTTTTAAACTTGTATGGATTGGCTTGAGTGAGACTACATAGTCCTCGGAGAACTTTTGGTATCAGGAGTGATTAATTTAATTCTATTAAAGTAAACCATTGCATAACTGTTTTGAATTGCCGTGGGGGAAGATTAGCCGCCTGGCCTTCATTGTTTATGCTTTCTAGCCCCTTGTTGATACAAAGGAGGAGAGGTCGAGTAAGATTTTAATATCATAATTAGCTACTACTGGTTGGATTAGATGCTTGCGATTTAATGGGATTGTGATAAGAATTTAAGACAGTAGAGTAATTTGTCCATAAAGCATAAACTATAATCCTGTATGAAAGTTAGGGTGTGGCTGAATTTAAGACAGTAGAGTAATTTGTCCATAAAGCATAAACTATAATCCTGTATGAAAGTTAGGGTGTGGCTGTAGTAATACACAACAGACGGGCTTCCTCAATCTTGCCCATTACCAGGGATGCAACGGTTTACATGTGTGAATGTGAATTAAGAGAGTAGAATAAAGATAGTAAGGGAAGGCACAGCCATAATCCCTCAGAAGGTGGAGGTGATAGCAATTGATTTGAAGTTCGTGTAAGATGATTTGGTCATGTAATGTAGGCCCATAACTATTGAAGTGATTTAGTTTTGATTTGCTTTTCATGTATGTGGTCATTGGAGAATCATATCATAGAAGTTTATTGATTTTTAACCCTTGATTAAAGAAACACATTTCGAGGTGTCACTGGTCAGTGCCTATGTTGACAACACACTTCCACACGTACTTCCATGTCTTCAACACTTTACTGGAATCTCATTATTATCTTACCTTCGTTTCTTACAACATTTATTTATTTACTCATCTACAGCTGCAAGGGCATTGGATGTCTTGAACTTTACTCCACTCAATAACAAGCCTATCAGGATCATGTATTCCCATCGGGACCCAAGTATTCGTAAGAGTGGCATGGCAAATATATTTATCAAGGTATTAACATTCATGTTAACTGCTCCGTTTGATTTTTCTCTCTTTTAAGGCAGCTGATTGTTATTTTTGGCTGTCTGGAATTAATTTTTTCATTATGCCAGGAAATAGGATATTCATTCTCCAATTTGAAAAGCTTTATATAGTTCCTTTTAAGTCTTCTGTAGTACTATATTCTGAAAGCAAAATGGGTTTATGTCGTTGCCTTTCTTTTGTGATGCCTTTGACTAATGCTGACCTTTTTTTTCTGTGTTGTGATTTTGGGACTGCAGAACCTGGACAAGGGTATTGATCACAAAGCTTTACACGACACATTTTCTTCATTTGGCAATATTCTTTCTTGCAAAGTTGCTACTGATGCTTCTGGCCAGTCCAAAGGCTATGGTTTTGTACAATTTGACAGCGAGGAGGCTGCACAAAATGCAATAGATAAATTAAATGGCATGTTGGTCAATGATAAACAAGTGTATGTTGGACACTTTCTTCGCAAACAGGACAGAGATGGTGCTCTATATAGCATAAAATTCAACAATGTTTTTGTGAAAAATCTGGCTGAATCCACAACAGATGAAGAGTTGAAGAATATTTTTGCTGAACATGGAGCAATTACTAGTGCTGTGGTGATGAGGGATGCTGATGGTAAATCAAAATGTTTTGGATTTGTTAATTTTGAAAGTGCAGATGATGCTGCCAAAGCTGTTGAGGCTCTTAATGGCAAGAAAATCGATGGTGAGGAGTGGTATGTTGGGAAAGCCCAGAAAAAGTCTGAAAGAGAGCTTGAACTGAAAGGGCGATTTGAGCAGAGTATGAAGGAGACTGTTGACAAATTTCAAGGCTTGAATTTGTATATCAAGAATCTAGATGATAGCATCAATGATGAAAAACTCAAGGAATTGTTCTCTGACTTTGGTGCTATTACTTCGTGCAAGGTATTGAAATATTGTCCATGTATGTTGGAAATTGGCCTGTTCTGATCTCTTTTTTCTCATGGATGCTGACATTTCAAGCATTCTCCACTCTTGAAACTTACAGGTCATGCGTGACCCTAGTGGTATTAGCAGAGGTTCTGGATTTGTTGCCTTCTCAACTCCTGAAGAAGCATCTCGAGCTGTAAGTTATGATCTTTATGGCTGCCAGACTGTGATCAAAGTTAATGTTCATCCTTGTTTCTTTCACAGCTTGCTGAGATGAATGGAAAAATGTTGATCAGCAAACCCCTGTATGTTGCCCTTGCTCAACGGAAGGAAGAGAGAAGAGCAAGACTTCAGGTACTATTTTGGTTGCAATTGTATAAGTGGTGTTTTTAATTAAAATATGTTACTAATCCAGCTGGATCCTCCAAGTTACTTATTTGTCTTTTGTTGATAACTTAGATGTTCTGGTTGTTTGGAAGGCTTTTTTGATAGATACTTTAATTATTATGCCCTCTATTATTATTGTCATCGTCTTTTTTGACAGCTTTTCTTTTTAATTCTAGACCTTTCTTCTTGAAAGATGATTATTTATCCAGTCTCTTCAAACAGTTTCATGGTTTTCATAGGGAAGAATATGAACTTCAGAATGGATTGTTTCTCTTGGATATTATAATTTCTTCTGACAAGGCTTCAAGGCCATAGAGATGCCACTCTACCTGAAAAGCAATGCTATTGATGGTCATGGGATCATGATCCCTATCATTATCTGATACTAGCGTGATTGGTTCTTTTAGCTATTAGGAGATATCTATTTATGTATGAAAGTAGATACAGTTGTTGGTAGGAAAAAGTGAGGTAATTATTGCTGTTTGTTGTGTATTGCAACATGGCATCTCTTCTGTGCTGTTAAACGCTACTTACTAATGTTCATGTTTGCTGAGGTAATTTGTGCCTTTATTTTTCACGTGTCTGGTTTCACGCAGGCACAATTTTCTCAAATGAGGCCAGTTACCATGGCACCTTCAGTTGCTTCTCGTATGCCAATGTATCCTCCTGGTGCTCCAGGTATGGGACAACAATTTCTGTATGGGCAAGGACCTCCAGCCATGATGCCTCCCCAGGTAACTATCCGAACTTTTTTTTGACATGCTTGCTAGATTGTTCACAATTATTATGTTTCTTCTAGTCCTCTATGGCTTTAGAATGATTGTTCATTTTTTAAAGCAATGATGTGGCAATAAGCGGGGTTGTTGGAGTGTTGATGTAGCTAAAAATTCTTAAATCTTAAGCTAATTATAATATAGCAATTCATAAATAAATAATACCACAAAAAAAGGAATATAATAATCAACTCAAACCCAGAAATTGGGCTCTCTAGGATGAAGCTTTTTAGGAATCCAATGAAGAATCATGAATTCAAGGAGAGGGTCTTTTGAAAGAGAGAAAGCTAGAGCTGAGAGCCATTAGAAAGAGGCATTGACATCATGCAAAAGCTTCCACGGCCTCCAAATCAACCATTATTGCAAGTCCCATATTCCAAAGGCCCTTAGCAACAACAAAAATAATTACATAATAAACGAAATCAGTCCCAACAAAAACATAATAGAGATAGACACAATACGTCAGAAGTTTTTTTTTCTTAACAAAGATAGGCAAGAGAAATTAAATTAATTTGGAAAAGAGAGAATTTGCAGATAGGGTACCTTTTCACGTTTTATAACTGCCTCAATCGAAGAATATATATTGATAAACAAAAAATAATATATAAATGGCATTCCTTGGCTGTTTCTGTGATTTAATTTGAAAGGTGTTTTATTTTAAAAAATTTGCCCAGTTTTGATAATTTCTGTCCACGCAGCACTCCAGCCCCACTTTTGTTCATGTCATTATAGTTAGCTAACAGGGAGATTAGACAGAATAGTCCAAGGGTCAATGAATATACTATGAGAAAACAAGGGTTAACTGACCAAATTAAAAACATAAGGGTATAATTGAATAATTGACACAAACACATGGTCAAATTTTGGGTTTTTGTGTCCACATAATCAGAAAAATATGCTATCAGTCGAGGTGTATAATGCATCTACAAAATGTGGACTCTTATGCTAGATGTTTCAAGTTTTTAATATAGACTCATTCAACATTGTGTGATATACCGTATTTGATTTTTTTAATCAAATGGATATTTATACATTTCATGAGGTTCTAATAACTTCTGAACCTGCCTGTGATGGTCTAATTAGTTTTAGCATAAATTGGGATGAACTTTGTCAGAAATCCTGCATGATAGTTGGCTTGGAGTTCATACATTATTGAGACTTGAAGCTAAGCTCAACATGTCTCTTTGCAGCTTGAGCATTGAGATGTAATATACTTTTTTGCTAAGTTCATACATTTCTTTGGTTCTTTTTCTCTATTCTGAAGTCTATGTGAGCATTGACATAAATCTAGGGTGGTGGAATGTGATTGCATATTTACTTGTCATTTGAAACACGTCCACCACAGGCTCAGCAATTAGTGATGCTGAAATTGAATCTCTTATTTTTTGTAGGCTGGATTTGGCTACCAACAGCAACTTGTCCCTGGAATGAGGCCTGGTGGTGCCCCAATGCCAAATTTCTTTGTTCCTCTGGTTCAGCAGGGTCAGCAAGGCCAGCGACCTGGAGGGCGACGTGGGGGTGGTCCTGTTCAACAGACCCAGCAGCCAGTCCCTCTCATGCAGCAACAGGTCAGTAGAAGATATTTTGAATTTATCATGTTCATATATTCCATATTCTTTATATTAAGAGAGTACTATTCTTTTGGTTTGTCCCAGATGCTTCCGAGGGGACGCGTGTATCGTTACCCACCAGGTCGCAACATGCCAGATGTACCAATGCCAGGTGTTGCTGGAGGCATGCTTTCTGTTCCTTATGACATGGGCGGCATGCCAATACGTGATGCCGCACAACCCATGCCCATTACTGCTTTAGCTACTGCCCTGGCAAATGCAACACCTGAACAGCAGAGGACGGTGGGTCTACATCATTTTGTTTGCCAATACTAACTTCACATGGTCCATTAATTCACTGGGCATATAATTTTATCTTATTTTCTTGGTTTTTGTTTTTTGGTTGGCAGATGCTGGGTGAAAGTCTATACCCCATAGTGGATCAACTTGAGCATGATTCAGCAGCCAAGGTTACAGGCATGCTTCTGGAGATGGATCAAACTGAGGTGTTGCACCTTCTTGAGTCACCAGAGGCTTTGAAGGCAAAAGTGGCAGAAGCTATGGAGGTCCTTAGGACTGTAGCTGCTCAGCAGCAGATCAACAATCAAGCGGATCAGCTTGGGTCGCTGTCTCTGAATGACAATCTTGTCTCTTAAGTGTGTTTGGTGGATTAGGAAAGAGTGCTGAATGGTTTGCAAAATCTAGACCTAGTTTTACTGGCAGAAAAATCATTACATTTCTTTCAGTGTGGTTCTAGTTTTATTATGCGGGGTTGGAATTTCGAATTCTTGGTATGCTATTCATTTGCGTGGTGCAAGGTCTCCAGATACTTGGTAGAACTTGATAGATTTTCCTTGTGTGTGTGTTTTGTGTAACTCGTTTGAGAATTCTATCTTCCATTTCTGCTTTAGTTTGCTCAATGCTCTGGTTGTGTGTTGATGTTGTCTTGGCTTTGCATTTTTTTTAATCCGTTTCACTTGGAGGGAATCGTGATTGTGGGCCTGTGAAACATTTTACTTGGATAAAATGTCTTAGTTTTTCTGTTGTTCTTAAACTATTACTTTGGAATGAAACTGGTAATAAGGGGTGGATTGAGTATTTGACAATCAGTTCTGTAGGCTGCTAGTTGTTAAACTTGGCCCAGTGAATTAATTTGAGAAATTTGTGATCCAGATTCCAGACCTTGATTTTAATAAAGTTCAAGTTGAACTATTGAAACTTGTTTGACAGGATGATCTCTGACTTAGTTGACTTATGAAATTTAATCCATAAATTTCTCACCTCCTATCATTTTTTAGTGTTTTAAAAAGTGTGTTGAATTAAAATAAGATTTTTTTATTTCTAATATTATATATCAAAATTATAAAAAAATAATTAAAAATACGAAATTTAATATTTTTTAAGTGAAAAATACTCTTAAAAATAAATAATTTAATCCAAGACATGTAAAGGAAATTCTTGATTCTAGCATTAAAAACAAAAAAATCGATCCTACCACTGACATGGCAAATTATGAAGACATGAAAAGACTAGTAATACAGTGTTCGGGTTTTTAAATTTTTTTTTTAAAACTAACACAATAATCTAAAAATGTTAGCAGAATATTATTATTTGAAATTTTGTTGATAAAATAATGCATTTTTATC
>Ga0307517_10011486_pt1 | contig 12269 bp, 8 predicted proteins | sample 23_EM_MG_FD_194515 | JGI IMG/M metagenome (GOLD analysis project Ga0307517, IMG submission 194515) | Populus trichocarpa ectomycorrhiza microbial communities from riparian zone in the Pacific Northwest, United States - 23_EM | ecosystem: Host-associated > Plants > Roots > Unclassified | place...
ATAAGATTTCCTCTCTAATTCAAATAATAATAATAATTTATAACTAGGCTAGAAACAGTGGTGTTGGACACATTTTATTTTTCCTGGAAATTTGGCATGCGTAGCTCAATTATTTTATTATTTTTTTTAAAAAATAATGCTGTGATATTTATTTCCCTTAATTTAAAGATGCAATGCATCCAAATTGGGGACCTGAAAGTGATGGGTGAAAACTAAAATAATGAATGCATTGACAGAGACAGGAATCATGCATAAAAAGAGAGGGAAGCTGTTAAAGGTATATGCTAAAGCTACAAGAAACACAAGATCCTGAATATCTTATGCTGTTCCTCCTATAAAGAAAACTTTACAGTGAAGAAAGGACAGATTAAAGTGCTGTCTTTCAGACTTTCCAAGATTACACAAGACACTCGCAAAAGGTTAGTATAGTTTCCTTTTTCATTGCAGAAATCTTTCTTTAGGGTATGGTTTTTCCTTCGTATTTATTGTTTTGACTGCATGGCATGCCTGCAGATAATGGAATTTTGGTTGGTTCCTTTGCTGTCTATGTTTTCTTTATTGGGTTTTCTTGAATCTTGCTTCTGATGGTTGTGAGAGGAGATCGAGGGATGGAAGAGTTTCTACTTTCTAATGTTAATGCAGTTCTTTTGGTTGTTTCTTTAGAGTCAAGAGTTTCTTGATCACTTCTACATTTTCTCAGTAACCAAAAAGGACGAGATTTCTGGGTTTCATAAGTTTGAATCATGGAAAGAATCTTTCATTTTCATTTTTGGTAGAGAATTGACTAAATTGATTTTCATAACCTAACTTTAGAATTCAGCGCTAGAAAAGTTTTTTTTTGAACTAAATACACAATGATAAATTACATTTTGACCAGATTCACCGATTCCCCATTTCGGTTTCTGAGAAAACTGAGGAATATACCAGAAAATAAAGATTTTGAGATCTTAAATCAAATCAGGTCATGCTGTTGTTGTAGGCCCAGATGATGAAGACATTTTTTTTTCTTAAATAATCGTTTACTCTTCATGTTTTCCTACGTTGTTTATGGAAAACAATTAATATTATAATATTTTATCCTTTCTCTAAGATATGTTCACCCTAGTTAGTGCTTGAACTCCAAGTTTCTCTGAAATGAAAGGAAAAAATTTTGCACTTGAAATGCCAGAATCATTTTCTTAAGGTATCAATCGTGACCTTTTGGTCTAGTGATGCCTTTTTTTTGGCCTCTTGTACAGAGAGGTTTCGAGCTGCGAAAAGGCTGCAGATAATCAAGCTCGGTCACCAATCAATCTACACTTTGTGAAATTACCAGGTGGTGTTTTCAAATAGTTCAATTGGCATGAGCCCAGTGATTTCCTAGAAATTTTATTAGTGACTGGTGCTAGTTGTCTTCATGGGTTGCTACCATTCAAAGAGAACTAAAGAGACACCGGGGTACGAGGAGCCAACAGTACTTGCTGCTGAAACACCCTGTGAGTATGCATTTTCAAGAGACTCATTGTTGCAACATCCTAGTTGTAAGCTGCCTTGCTTACTTCCTAGCTATTCTTCAATGTGTTCCAGCTATTTTTTGAGAAGTGTTGCCTTTTGTGTTATATTAGGACATTTTTGTAAGCACCCACTATCTAGCAGATTAAAACTAGTTGTCAGACATGAAATTGAGTCTGTTAGAGAGTAGTACATGAAACGGTTTGTGAATCCAACCTTTGGTGTGGTTGGTCACTACAACAATGACAGATCCATTGGCACTGAAAGGCATAAGAAGCATAAAAGTCATGTTGTCATGGAAAAAGAAAAGAAAGGAAAACAATGCTGCTTTTCCTAATCATTAGTTTGAGTTTCAGCTAGATCCTGTTCCTAAAGTTTTTATTTTGTAGCATGTTGAAAACAACTGTTAATTATGTGTGATTGGCTGTTGAAATGCGAAATATTTTTTTTATTGCAGTTACTGTTAGCGAAGTAGAGGCTTTATACGAACTCTTTAAGAAATTAAGCAGTTCAGTCATTGATGATGGGCTTATTCACAAGGTATATAATCCAAGTATGTTAATCTAATTATGTTCACAATCATGACTTAATTAATAACATGTGTAATCTCATTTAAATGTCTCCTTCTCATCAGGAAGAACTTCAGCTTGCACTCTTCAGGAACAAAAACAGGAGGAACCTTTTCGCAGACAGGGTATGTAGTGCAACCTTTTCGTATAATATAGCAGTGTCATTTTTCCTTCTTTCTAAGTTGCATCTCTTTGCTTCACTTCTGCAGATTTTTGATTTATTTGATGTCAAGCGCAATGGAGTAATTGAGTTTGGAGAATTTGTTCGATCTTTGGGTGTCTTTCATCCAAATGCACCAGTTGAAGACAAGATCCATTGTAAGCCTAATGTTCCTCTAGGATGATATACAAGTAGGGGCTTGAGTTCAGACACAGACACGTTTTTTTTCTGCATGTCACTTAAACGTTTTTTGCACCTGCTCCTTAATAATGTACTAATCAAGGGGGAGTTTCTTGCAGTTACTTTCAGATTATATGATTTAAGGCAAACTGGTTTCATTGAACGAGAGGAGGTGAGTTCTGCAATTCTTCTCTTTGCCATTTCTTTCTCTTACATACCATAACACGCAGCAAGCTGATAATTGCAGACATGTTTTAAGGTTTGCTTTTTTATTCTTTCTGGTAAAAATATATGATTCCAGAAGTGGCTAAGTTCGACAATTTATACCATGAGATAATTAAGGGGAATTTGATGAAAAAAGGAAATAATGATTACCAGCAGTGTGTGTGTGTGTGTATTTCTGAATGTATATTCTACCTCACGAGCTGAAGTTATTAAACAGTTGAAGGAGATGGTATTGGCAATTCTGCATGAATCGGATCTATTGCTGTCTGATGATGTTGTTGAAACAATTGTTGACAAGGTACAATTTGGTTCTGCTGTGTCAAATTCCATTGTTTCATTCTTATTTGGTTAATTATTCTATTTTCCCCTTTCTTTCCACAGACATTTAGTGATGCAGATTTAAAAGGTGATGGAAAAATTGATCCTGAAGAGTGGAAGGAATTTGTGTCTAAGAACCCTTCTCTTATAAAGAACATGACTCTACCTTATTTAAAGTGAGGACCGAGTTCCATACTCATTTTGTAAATTGTGCACAGGCACACTGCACCTACCTCTTATTACTTGAGTAAGATCAATCTAGAATGTGTCTCCGCAATTCAAGTGTTTTAACTTTAGGCTTTGCAATTTTTTCTCTTTCCAGGGATATAACCTTGGCATTTCCTAGCTTCGTGTTAAGCACTGAAGTTGAAGATTCAGAAGTGTAGCAGAAAGGTATCAATCACGTCATTTCTAGCAAAGGTAATCCGCTCGTTTTGGATCAACTCTATTTGAGAGATGCTCGAATTCGCATGTGTCAATACAAGAGCTAGACAGACTTGAGGTTACAAACTCCTAAGTGCAGCCAAGATCTGATCTACAAGGTGCAGCTTATTTGCCATCGTAAACTTTTCTAATGCAAAACTGGTAAAGCTTAGTTCGGCTCATGTTTTGCATGGTACATTGCGTCACAGCATCATAAATTTTGCAATGTAATATATAAAATGTATAAGAAGTGTGTTTTTACCTGTATTTTTCTTTGAATTAGCACTTAACATGTATTATATATGATATAGATAAAAATTTCAAGGATGTTTGATAAGTTAAGGAAAAGTTTCTTTCAGAGAAAAGGGATACGCAGAAGTCCTTACCTCAGATTTTTTTTATGAGATACTAGAAAATAATTTAGATTGGACAGGCCAGATCAAAGAAGGATTAAACCTTGCATGTAAAAACCATCAATGGAACCTTCCTTGTTAAAGGTTAAGTCCTTGCATATCTTTGTATATTGAGCTATGGCTGATCAGGAGATACAAGTTGAAGATGGGTTATGAGCAAATCTGCAACGTTAAGCACAGGCGTGCATGGTGGATTCTGGTTGTAAGTTTCATGATGTGAGCCTTGTTGCTTGCCAATTCATCTTCACATTCCTTGAGATAATCTGTGTAGTAGTCATGGCAGCATAGCTTGCTGTTTTAAGTTCATCTTCACTTGGCCACAAAAGCAACAGCTTTTAAATTTCTCATAACAGATTCGTATGAGGAGAAAAAAGCCTGAAGAGTTTTTTGTAAAGCAGCAGATGTTGTATCGAGCAAGCTCTTTATTAAGATTTGTGTATTTTGTGCTGGAAATTGCTAACTGGATACTGATTTTAGCAAGGGTGGTGATACTTGCTGAGGCAGTTCTAGCATCCATTTGAAGAATACCAACACATGCATCATTGTTTCCAAAATTCCATATATTTTGGCCATCAATGCCTTGGATTAGTTGCAGACATCTTTTACTAGTTCGAATGGAGCATTTTCTATCATTGAATGAGAAAGTCGGAGCATCAAAATGAAAAATAATATGAACACAAGATTAAAATCATCATACATCATTGTATCGTACCGATTTAATCAGATAAACCATTCTACATGAAAAGGGCTATAATTGACCCCTTCACCACATAGATTGAAGCATTTTAGACTGAATGGTGTCTGGTGACCAATTGCTGGCCAATTAGATGTCGACACTTGTTTTGATCCACTAAAAATGGGTTGAAAATGGTCCAATGCAGATGATAATTCTATCCTTTTTTCATTAAGAAGTTGATTTAACCAAATCGACATGGTACAGGGACATGAGGTGAGTTTAACCCCTATGAACACATGGCTTAAGGAATAATTATTACTGAAATAGCTCACAAGTTAGGCTTATATAGCGGTGCGAGCCCTGGAACAAGCTTTTCGAATTAGGGTCATTTGAACCATAAATATTGAAAGTTACTCACGTAAAGCTTTTCGCAGATTCTCCTGAATAAATTACTAATAAGGAGAGAATTTTTCTGCAGTTTCTATCAGATTATATGATCCAAGACAAACTGGTTTTATTGAATAGAAAGGAGATGAACTGCAATTCTTTGTTTTACCATTTCCTTCTCTTGCATTCAGTCCTTGATGTTTTAAAGTTTTTTCTTTTCTGTGTTTCTTTTCTTTCAGATAATAATCCCACATTCACAAACCCCAGATGTGGCTATAGTTTGATAATTTATTGAATAATAGAACTAAGAAGGATGTGTTGTTAACCAAAACTAATGATTTTAGCAGCGACTATGTTTTTTCAAATGTATGTTCTGCCTCGTCAACTTAAAATATTTGATAGTTATTGGAGATGGTACTGTCAACTTTCAAGAATCGGATCTGGAACTATCAGATGATGTCGACGAGATGATTGTGATAATGTGACAATTGGTGGCCTTGTCGAAGCTGTTTTTTCATGATTATTTGATTGAAATATCTGATGCTTCTTTTCTCTTTTGGATTACTTGACTGGCATTTTGTGATGCTGATACTAAAGGTGATGGGAAATTTAAAATCCTGAAGAGTGCAAGGTATATTGTGTTGAAGAATCCTTCTCTTATAAAGAACATGACTCTACCATATTTAAAGTGAGTAGCATGTTCCAAATGTTAGCAATAAAGAGAAAAGGGAAGATGGCAGATCAGATATGTGCAGATTTGTGTCGCGGATTTCTGCTGATTCTACGAGAATTTACATAATTCTGTAGACTCGGTGCTCCAAGCAAGTCCTTTAACTAACACTGCATCTAATCCTTAAAGCATGTCTTAGATCATGGCTTGCATTGTGCAGTATCTTCTATCTTGTGCAGTTTCCTTACCGATGGTATTGGCTCAAACCCGCCGCATGGCGGGTACCTCAAGATATATTGTCTCGTGTTCGGGCCGTAGCGTGCTTTGTTTTGAAAATGCACCTCTTGAGGAGAGAGGTGATACCTAGAGCTTATGAGCTGCCTATGTCCTCGACTCTTAGCTGATGGAATGCTGGTATCATCATAGCCTTCTAGTCAAGGGGCTTGGGAGCCGAGAGCACATAGCCTACGTTCCCATAAAGGGCGTCAATGATGATGTTAGCCCAAATCTAATATATGGCTGGCCTCTTAAGAGGTATTATCCCTACGGTCTCACGGTGAATTTTATCTTAAAAAGGCGTCTTTTAAAGAAAAAGGTGGGACTTGGAGCTTATAAGCTGCGTAGTCCCTCAAATCCTAATAATACTGGTATCACTTCCACAATTTACAATCTCTATATTGCAATATGTTAATGTACACTCTGACTTTCCTTGTACACTATCTCTACTATGCATTAGCGTATCTGATCTTGTTTTCCCTCTCTATTTCTAACAGAGAACTCAGTTTGTAAATGGCGTAAAGGAAACCTGCATCCGGATTAACTAACTCCAGAAGTCAAGATTATTCTCTATACAGCCCCAAAATTTGCGTCTGCTTAAGCCACCACTGGATCATGCGGTGAACTATTCTCACATGTATTCCATTCACTTACCTGTAAAACCCTCACACACACCTTCAGTCTTCCTCTTTGGTTACTATTGATTCATTGATCAACTTGCTGACGCAGCCAAGCATGAATTGAGTTTGAGTTTTACATCATTAGTTTTCATCTTGAGTTTTAAATTATTGATTCACATAACATCTATAGCCTTATGTTTTCTAGGATCACATCAGATTATATACTGCTGTATATTAGTTCCGGTCGCGTAAGTAGAAAATGCATGCAGAACGTATATGTTTGAAGTGGTCGGTAGCGTTTTCCATACCAAAGAGAGAGATTGAAGAGGTGAGTTTTTATTTGTACTGATATTTTTCTTCGGAGGAGTTAGTAGCAATTTTCATATAATACACTAGAGATTAAAATTTGAAGCAAGCTTAATTGAATCCAAATTAATGTAATCTTGACAAAATAAAGCACAATAAGCGTAGAATTTATTTTTCTAATATAAATTATCATCCCAAATAACACACAAAAGAAGGGGAAAAAGAAGAAAAAAATGATGAATAAACAATGAAAAACCATAGTTAAATGGAAGGTTCTTCACAAACTTGAAAAAACACAAACAAATTTGAGAGAAGAAGACATTTATTCAAAGCACAACCTCGTGAACATCACAGTTCATTCTATCGAGCAAAATCATGAACCTTGGTGAAGAAGTGACCTCATCGCAAGATACCTTGTCCTCAACTTCATGGTCACAAAGTAAAAACTGCAGCAACCATACCAGCTCCAAAGATGATCAGGGAGTTAAGCGGGATGCAGCTTACAGCACTGGAAGTATCCTCAGGAACCAGAGGACTCTCTGCGCCATCATCCTTTTTAGGCTTTGGTGGTGCTGGAGCAGGAGCAAGAGGTTTAGGGGCAAAAATATCCAAAGGAAGTAGCACCTTGTCGACCTGATAGATAGCAAGCTGGCTATCAGTGTATACAATTGCCGATACGCTTGTATTGGTAAGTCCTGAAGTTACATTGACCATATTTTCTGTGGTTATCACATTAAGAGCGAAACGACTACCAGATCCTGCCAGTGTCGTTATAGGGTTACTGACAGTTTGAAAATTGGCAGTTGTAAGAATTCTTGGTATAATATGAAACTGCACCAACTCAATCTTCTGATGATCACTTAGGGAGTTAAGAACACCTGATTTGATAATGGCTGAAAAGGCCCCATCGGTTGGGGCAAAGATGGTGACGCCATCTCTCGAGTCATTGAGCTGGGAGAATACTTGGATGTCCTCTTGAGTGGATTTTATAAGGCGGATAAAGACCGCAAAGCCGCCAGCCTTCTGAAGGATTTTAATGACATTGACAGGACCTTTCGAAACTTGTACAGGAACCATAACGGGCGGCGAGGCCTGTGCAGACGAGGTTGCAGCTGGTGGAGGTGCAGAGGCTGCAGTAGGTGCTTTTGCTGGTGCTGAAGTAGGAGACTGGGATAGAGTTTGGGTGCAGTGGAGGAAGAGAAGGACAAGTGAAAATGAGAAGAGGGAAATTTGTTGCTTCATCTTTGTGTGGTTTTTGGGATGTATTGTTGCTATGCAGAATTGCTAATAGAAATATGCCAATACTACCTGTTCAAATGCTTGATGTGCAAAGAGAGGATAGTGAGGGTTTTTATTATGGTTGTGAGAGGATGAGATTAGGTGAAATGTGTAATTTCAGTTTCACAAACATAGCAGCTACTTCAGCAGCAACTAGTTTTCTCGAAAAGTAGGAGGGGAGATTGTGTTAAAGATGTGCATGATTGTTGAAATGAGCTCTGTCTGTGTCAAACAGGAAGGATAGCTTTATCAATCAACTTTCTGTGTGATGCTTCACCAAATGTATCATGTTTTCCAGGGGAAAAAATAATGGACAGAACAAAAAAAAAAAAAAAACAATCTGTTGCAAAGTGACTGGAAATTTGAGATAAGCATACAGGAGATAAATGTGAAAAAAAAATCACTAGAAATGTTGTGATCAATGTGACCATGACCAAATCTATGCCTTCGTTTTGTGTTCTTAGCCTCAGTAGTTAGAATCAGCAGGTTAATGGCTGCAAATACTTGATCTAAGCTATTATTTCAATCTAGGATTTTTTCTTTTGGGAATTGCTGGTGAAAAATAGTACCATTGGCATGATCCTACTGATTGCCAAGAAATTTTCTGAGTGACTTGTGCTCGTTGTCTTCATGGGGCTGCTAACAATCAAAGAGAACTAGACACACCGGGGAATGAGGAGTTGACGGCTCTTGCTGCTGAAGCACCTTGTGAGTATTCGTTGTGAACAAGCTCATTCTTGAGAATTCCTGAGTGCAAGTTGCCTCCGCGTGCCTCATAGATATGCTTGAACGGATATTCCAGTTATTTTCCACTATTGTTGCTTTTAGTCTTAGGGCATACAGAGATATAAATAGATAGAGAGTACAAGGATTGGTTCCTGTATTTTGGGTTCCGGTGTGGTTGGTTCTGAGTTTTCTGAACGGAACCATTGACAGATTTATTGGCATTGAAAGAATAACATGCAAGCACCATGTTGTTTGGGAAACAAAAAGAAAGAAAAACAACGCAGCTTTTCATAATTAACAGTTTCAGCTTTAGCTGGATTCAGATTGCCTACTTTTAGTTCCATGTCTTGCAAAACATATCTTTTATGATCGATAAATTATTACAAGAATCCTGTCCAAAGGACCAAAACAGCTTTAATTGGTTCAAGCAGTGGACCTTACTTTTTATAACCAGTTGGTGCTGCAAATCCAGAAAATATGATTGGCTTTGTCGTCCAATAGACCAGGTTCATGTAATGATCTCTCATATGTTACATGTATACAATCATGTATTCTGATATCATTAAATTATGTGCTTTCTTGTCATCAGGAAGAACTTCAGCTTGTACTCTTCAGGAATAACAAGAAGAAGAATCTGTATGCAAAAAGGTTATGAATGCTAATTTTTCCTGTAATATTTGTATGATTAAGTTCATGTTATGTAGCACTAATGTGCTTCATCCTTAAACCTTTTTATGCTCCTCCAAGTGGATTTTAATCATTTATGGTGCTAGGATTTTTTGCTCCTTTGGCTGATGATTTCTCGCTTTCCTCCTTTCGTAGTTGCATCTACTGTTGTTAGTTTGCAGGTGTTTCAAGTGAAATGGAGTAGTTGAATTTGGAAAAAAATTTCGTCCAATATTTGTCTAAAGTCAATCGTGTAATTTCAAGGATAACATTACCATGTTGTTTCTTCCAGGGATATAACCTTGTCTTTAATTCCTAGTTTACAGCTAACTTCTGAAGTTGAAGATTAACAAATGTAGCAGAAAGGTATCAACCATGTAGTTTCTAGCGACGAGGCACTTTCGATCAGTTATACTAAAAAGATGTTGGAGTCGGCACAAGCATCGATACAAGGTCTAGAAAAACTTAAGTCGCAATCTTTTGGTTTTTCTAACTGTCTTCAATGGAGAGTTGATAAAGCTTAGCTTGGTTCATGGTTTGATTGTGTACATTGCATCACAGCAGCAGAAATTTTCTGGCCATATGTTACAGTGTTTGAGGAGATGCTTTGATGCAGAGAGGTGATTTTATAATATAAATGTGAATTTCAAGATGTTAATTTGATTGCTTCCAAATTAATGTAGGATTGAAAAATCAAAGCACATCAACATTATATTTCTTTTTCTCTGATATAAATTACAATTCCACAGAATACATGAAAGCAGAATAAGAGCAATAACCAATAAATAAAAATAAAAATCAAAGGCAGAGTTATTTACAAACTTGGAAGAACACAAATAGAATTGAGAGGAAATGACAATTATTCAAAGCAATGAACCTGTTAAACACCACAGTTCATTACAACCAGCAGAATCATGAACCACTGATGAAGAAATTGATACCTTGTCAAAACACCAGGGTCACAAAGGAAAAGCTGCAGCAACTATGATAACTCCGGAGATAAGCATAGTATTAAGCATGACACAGCTTACTGCACCAGAAATATCCTTTGGAACCATAGGAGTGTCTGCACCATCATCCTTTTTAGGCTTTGGTGGTGCTGGTGCAGGAGCAAGAGCTTTAGGGGCAAAAATATCTAAAGGAAGTAGCACCTTGTCGACCTGATAGACAGCAAGCTGGCTATCAGTGTATACAATTGCCGATACGCTTGTATTGGTAAGTCCTGAAGTTACGTTCACCATATTTTCTGTGGTTATCACATTAAGAGCAAAACGACTACCAGATCCTGCCAGTGTCGTTATAGGGTTACTGACAGTCTGAAAATTAGCAGTTGTAAGAATTTTTGGTATAATATGAAACTGCACCAACTCAATCTTCTGATGATCACTTAGGGAGTTAAGAACGCCTGATTTGATAATGGCTGAAAAGGCCCCATCAGTAGGGGCAAAGATGGTGACACCATCTCTCGAGTCATTGAGCTGGGAGAATACTTGGATGTCCTCTTGAGTGGATTTTATAAGACGGATAAAGACCGCAAAGCCGCCAGCCTTCTGAAGGATTTTAATGACATTGACAGGACCTTTTGAAACTTGTACAGGAACCATAACAGGCGGGGAGGCCTGTGCAGACGAGGTCGCAGCTGGCGGAGGTGCAGAGGCTGCAGCAGGTGCTTTTGCTGGTGCTGCTGTAGGTGTCTGGGATAGTGTTTGGGTGCAGTGGAGCAAGAGAAGGATAGCTGGAAATAAGAAGACTGAAAAATGGTGCTTCATCTTTGTGGTTTTCAGGTTTTGCTCTCTGCACAGCTTGGAAGCTTTGCAAAAATGCAAATGCAACTACGCAAGTGATACTTGTTCAAGTGTTCGAAATGCAACTATGCAAGTGATGCTTGTTCAAGTGTTCGATGTCCCAAAGAGGGGATAGGGAGGGTTTTTATTATGTTTCCAAGAGGATGAGATTAGGTGCAAAGTGTGATTTTAGTTGCATAAACTAGTTGCCAGTACCTTATCTTACTTGAGATATGGCTACTGCTTCAGCCACTAGTTTGCTTGGAAAGGCAGAAAAGGAGGAGGGGGTGGAGATTTAACTTGATGTGTGTGTTGAAGTTGTGCATGATTGTTGAAATGATGCTTGTCTGTGTCAGATAGGAGGAGTAGGTTTGTCAATCATAGAGCTGTCTTTGTGATACTTTACCAAATATATCATGTTTTGCAGCAGCAGAAATGTTTGTGGTAACATGTTTCGGAAATCTTTAAGGTGGTGCTTGTCATAAATGTTCAAGAAATAAAATTTCCAAGCAGGTTCAATTTCTTTCAAATTAATGTGTGATATAGAAGGAAGTCTTTTAGATCGCATGTTTATTTTTCTTGAATTTGACAAGGATCCTTGAACACGTACCTGATGGGCTTGTTCATGCCTGATACTGTAGAAAATTGAGCTCTTGTTGTGTGCACCTAAACCGCACAACTTAAGCAAGTCGTTAACCATCAAGCCTATCTCGCAAGAAATCATGGCACTCCTCATGCGGCAGGGGTCAATAGGTTGTGTAGTAATTGTTACACAACATTGTTATGAAACCCGGCTAATCATGATAGATTGATTTAGAGCTTTACCTTGATCTGGGTAGGGTTTTTTTTTTTTCAAATCATTTTGAACATTGATCCGTTCAAACAAAGGTCACTCAAAATATCAATGAACAGCTAGGTTGACTCATCCAAATCCAGGTGAGATACAATCAGGTTAATTCCAAGAAATTTTTTTATCAAAATAACGTTGTTTTTTCTTTAATTGTGTCTAAAACAAAGTCATTTTAGGTTTGACCTAAGTTTACTCAATAAACCATAGGTTGACTCGACAACCCAATAGCTTGGACCTTAACAAGGTAAGAT
>Ga0307517_10011489_pt1 | contig 12265 bp, 5 predicted proteins | sample 23_EM_MG_FD_194515 | JGI IMG/M metagenome (GOLD analysis project Ga0307517, IMG submission 194515) | Populus trichocarpa ectomycorrhiza microbial communities from riparian zone in the Pacific Northwest, United States - 23_EM | ecosystem: Host-associated > Plants > Roots > Unclassified | place...
GCCATTCCTTTATTTAAAAAAAATATATACACACACACAAATAAAAAGATTTATATTATGCCAGGAATTTTTCTATATCTAAACTTAAAAAAATATTTTTTTAATTTGTTTTTTATATAGTTATCTCCATCTCATAACTTGAGTCGTGAGCTAAATGAATTGACTCGGGTTTTTTTCTTTGTTTTATTAAAAAAAAAATTAATCGTGTCTTTTAACATTGGATTTGTTAGGAGATATTATTAGTATTTTTCTTATTTGTTTTTATGTTGAGTAATCTTGTTCTCATGATTTGCACCATCGATTCATAATGTTTACCTAGATTTACTTGAGTTGTTTTTTTGGATATTTTTATTTTATTTTCTCCATTTAACACTTGGTTGATTAGAATTGTGTTTTGCAATTTGTTTCGATTGGTTTTCTACGAATTTATCACGGTCTCGTAACCTAAGTCACGGGTTTTCATGTTAACCAGGATTGGTTCGAGTTAATTTAATATATCATTGTCTTGATATTGTTTTTCAAAAAATACATGTGTCGTCCAATATGTCACCTTTTTAATGTTTTTAAAGGTGTTTCGTCTAGTTTGCATCAAACTTTAGGTTCATGATTGAATTTTTTCAAAAAACACATCAACAATATTTTTTTTATTTATTTTTTGTTAAAAAATAATATGACATGCATATAACATAAGTATGACTAATGACTATGCCTCTAGCACAACCCCACGCTTACCTTTTTTATGGGCTAGAAGACGTGGTTAAATGGTCATTGTTATACCATGACATCGACCAAGACTTTCTATAATTAAAGGAAAAAATTAAAAATTATAGTGGCCACCTAATATTAAAAGACACTAGGAATCCTAGAGTTGTGTTAGTCTAAAAATTTGTAGGCAAGGAGTTTAATTGTGCTTAAAAGATGTATAGTTCAGTCTTTTAATTTACACTGTAAAAATAAGAAATAAAAATATAATTAAGTCAACTGCCAATTACTTATCGAGGAGTAATGTTTATAATAAGAAGTAGAAAGGAGAATAATTTTACTTGGAGCGGTTCATTTTGATAGAAATTGAGAAGCTATTATGTGTATAGCACATGTGTAGCACAACATTGATTATAGGAACAAGGAAGTGAGGATTCCTCGATGCAAAAGTAGATCATATGTGGAACATGAAAGTGTTAAGGAAAGGTATCTAACTCGCTACGATAAAATCATAGAACATGGGTTAGATTATTGAAACAACCTACTCGCACATCACCTAACATTACAAACCCACAAAGTTAATAACAAGCCAGGTAAATTTATTTTTAAATTGAAATAATTATTGTTAAAATATTACTTATATCCTAATAGGAGTTGGAGTTGTAGGTCAACCTAAAAGCCTCGACATATATCGTTGGGCACTCAAGCGTGGGATGCCCCAATTAAAGATGCTTCCAAGATCATAGTTATATGAAAAACATTCAAGCAATTAATAACCTTATCAAACAATGTTGTTATATAGAAACAATTAATTAAAATTGTCAAAGTCGGTTTTTCCAATCTTAGCTTCATTTAAATTGTGCTATCTCATTAAAAGTTTTTTAAATTATGTTATTTCATCAAAAGTTTCTTTTAAACAATGCTAATTTTTCAAAAAAATTCTATATAAACAAGACCTAAAAGCCTGGCAGAAATTACGATGAAAGCTAGTCCATGAACGTAGCAAGTTTTTAAGAGCCAACAACCAAACTTGTGCAAACTTGATAATGGTATTAATGGATGTAGAGTCATTAGACTTAAAAACAACACAAGTTTTGTTTATCATAAATATCTACTTGAACTTGATTGTGTATGGTGGTGTCTTATAACTAGTACTCGATATTCAATTACCGATTTACTACTCATCAACTATTAAAAAAAAACTATAAGGGTAAATCATTGTGACCCTAAACTTGTTGCATTGTGGATTGAAACAATACAATGATTATATTATTCTTCTCAAACAAAATCAACTAACTTACTATGAAGAGGTAATAAGGTCTTTTTTTTCACATGATCAATTGGTCATTATCAAATTTGATCTAGAAAAATTGGTGTTATCATATTTTTTTCAAGCATAATAAAATAATTTAATTACCCTTAAAAGCAAAAAATATTAAAATTATGTTAATGAGCTTTTTTTTTTTAAGCATAGTGAAATGATTGGATTACCTATAATCAAAATTTCTTTAACTTTCATCCAGAGGTGTTTTCATTTTTTCAATGTGTTTATTTTTGTTATAATTAGGTTCACTTAAAAGCTATTTGGTAATTTAACACACACACACACATGTATTATTAAAAAACATTTGCTCATATATGTGTCGAATGCATCAACATGTGGGTAGCGATCGCGCTCTTTAGGCAACGAGTGAGGCGTTGCCTGCCGGCTAAATACTAACTTTTAGGGCTGCATTTGAGTCATCTTGGTAACTCATCCATTACTAAGCAATGTATGTGGTCAACGAATCTCGGGTTTAGCATTGATGACCTTTTCTTTCTTTCTTTCTGTTTTCCTCTTTTTTTTTTCTATCTTCCTCGATTTTCATGCCTAACCTTCCAAGTTTTCAAAAAAATCCTTCAATTTTTTTTCCCTTCAGGTTTGGTCCTAATTCTTTTAATTATTATTTGTTTTATATGAAATAATTTATACTAATTTATTTGTTTAATTTCATCATCCTTTAATTTTTTTTATTTAAAATTTAATTCTTATTCTTTTGATTGCTATTTGTTTTATTGAAATAATTTTTAAAATTGATTTTTTTTAAGAATTCATCCTCCTTTGATTTTTTTCATATTTGATCCTCATTCTTATAATTGTTTTTTTTTTTTACTTTGGTAAATTTTTAAATTGATTTTTTTTGTTTCATCATTCAATATTAAATTGGTTGAAAATTGAGCTTCTTAATTGAGCTCAGGTCTAGGATTTCACGGGTTGCAAGTTTAAAAGATTAAACCAGGTTTAGGAGATTCACTCGGGCTTGCTTGTTCCCCCCTCTTTTTTAAAACATATATAGTTTTTAGTTTCATCCCTCGACTTTTATTTAATTGGAGATTGAACTCTATTTTTTTTAATAATTTTTCTATTGTATTTTTCATTGATTTTAAAAATGATTTGGGTTATCTCACCCTTCAACATTGATTTTTTATATATATAACTAAGATTCATAGTTTTATTCAATTTGTTTTTGATGGGGTTACTTCGATATCACAATTAGGTTACAAATCTTACATGTTGACCCAGGTGGGCTCATATAGAGTTTTCTTGATCTTTTTTAGATTATTTTTTTCTTTAATTTTTTCCTTCCATATTTTATTTGCTAGAAATTGAGCTTTGATTTTTTTTCTATTTTGTTTTATATGAGATTATCACATTCTCATTTATTTTTTTCCTTCATTATCAGATAATTCAACATTTGATTTTTTTAAAATTGTTTTTTTTTCAATTTCATCATTTAACATTTGATTGATTGAGAACGAGTCTTCATGCCTTTTGTTTTTTCTTTTTTTTCTATGGGGTTATTTCAATATTATGCCCATATACATGGGGTTAAATGATTAACTTGGTTTGACTAGGTTTTTTTTTTAAAAAAATATTTTTTTCAGTTATGCCCCTCAACATTGGGTTATTTCATAATTGAGCTTTATGATTTTATTTAGTTTTCTTTCGACGGGGTTACCCTGGTGTCATGACCAAGTCGCATATTTAGCGTGTTATCCTCAATGGCCTCGGGTAGGGTTTTTTTGACCTTTTTTTCGTTGTCATTATTTTTTCAATTTATTTACTGCCATTGTATTTTTTAAATTCATGTTATTAAATTAATTGAGCTTATCAAATCCAATCGAGTCAATGGCATGTCATATTTTGTTTTTTACTTCCCAAGAAACGCTTGTATCACCTTAGCAATAACCCGAGTCATCTATCTAGTTTGATGGTCTATTTGTTGATGCTTTATATTCCATACTCCATGTTGTAACCCATTTTTGGGTCTCCACACAAAAATAAAAATAAAAATATATAGCCGGAAGAAATTAGAAAAATAATAGGAGGTTGGAGCGCTCAGAAAAGGATCAAAAAAATTGATTAAGGAGGTTCAAAAATACAAAGGATTGAAATTTTTTACAATATATACTTGAATGATGAGAGCCCTGTTGGAAAAGAAATTTATTTTGAAGAGAAAAGTCCAAAATTGGATGTTTATGGACTCAATTGGATTTTATCGAAGGTTTAATTGAATTTATAGAAGGTTTGATTGCAAGGAAAATTGATTTTTAAGTCAATTTGGGCTTTAATTGGAAGAAATTAAAGTTCTGGGGTCAAATTATAATTTTTGAGAGTTGATTTGGTTAAATAAGGGGCTTAATTGCATAAATATTGAAGTTTAATGGCCAATTAGGGACTTGATTAAGAAAATCCGAAACCAAGGACCAAATTGGAAAAGGCGCGTAGGGGCTGTAATTAACAAAATCAGGGGCCAAATTGAAGAAATTGGAAGTTTATTGATCAATTAGGGGTCCAATTGCATAAATCAGAGGCCAAGGACTGAAGTGAAAAGCGCGGCCAACTATAGGGGCGGAGACTGAAATTAGGAGGGATGCAATTGAATTAATTCTTAAAATAAAAATTACATTGTGAGGACTTAAAAGAACAAAGGATAAATTAAGGACTGATTTGGGAAACAAATGTTGGTGCCACCTTTAAATGAAACGGCGCGTTTTGTATAAAACGGCGTCGTTTCATGTTAAAAAAAAAAAACAGAACAGTGTCGTTTTGAACGACACTGTTCCCCTTTCTCCTTCCCCTGGATGTGCAGCAGGGGAAGGAAGTTTTTTCTTCTTTCTTCAATGAACCCTACACGCCACATGCCTGCCACCTCTCGAAACCCCACACCCTCTCATGATGATACATCGAGGGAGCTGCGCCCTGCCAGCCACGCTTATTGGCCAGCCAGCCCGGCGTTGTGGCAGGGCAGCAAAGCCCTGCTCCCCATGCGCTGCCATAGGGTGGCAATAAGGACGCCCCCGCTCCCTTTTGCCCTATAAATACCCCCAACGCCAGCACAGGAGAGAGGGGGATGAAGAGAAGTTTGAACGAGAGAAGAGAGAACAGAGAGAAATGAAGGAAAGAATACAGATAAGTTTGAAACGAGAGGTACTGTGAGAGTGTAGAGAAGAGAGAAACCGAAAGAAACAAGGAGAAGAAGTAACACAGAAGCAGTAGAGAAAAGGAAGAGCGACCACAGCCGGCTGCCGCGACACCAACGCCACCAGGAGCACAAAAACAGCAGCACTGCCCACGACATCGTCATTCTTTTTTAGCTCACCATCTTCTTCCCCCGTTGCAGCACCATTGAAGAAAAGGCAGCAACTTGCGCCTCTGCATGGGGAAGAAGAAGAAGAAAACAGCCGCTGTCATCAGCCACTGCTACCTTCCTAACCACCGTGAGGAATCGTCGGCTTCCTCTCCATTGCCCCCAGCATCATCTCCAGCTGCCACCGCCCTCCCAGTAGACAACAACATCGTGAGAAGCAGAAGAAGAAAAGGGAAACAGAGGAGAACAGAGCTGAAGAAAAACGCAGAGAAGAAAAGGAAGAAAGGCCGACCACCGCTCAAGCCACTCCTCAGGCCACCACCACCAGCACCTCCACGAATCTGCTGTAGAGAAGGAAGAACATTGTTGACAGAGGGAACAAAGGAAACCAACAGAAGAAGCAACGCCTCTGCAAAGGGGAAGAAGAAGAGGAAACATCTGCTGTCATCGAGCTTCCCAGCCACTGCCACCGTCAGAACCACCGTGAGCCCTCGTCGGCTGCCTCTCCACCGCCACCAGCATCACTGTGAGTGTTCGCCATCGCACTTCGCCCCTTTCGGTTCCACGTCCAGGTATGCGTTTTACGTCTCTGTGCATGTGATTTCCTTTGGCATTTTCACTGTTCAAGTGAATTATAATTCACTTGAACAGTACTATTTGCATATATTACTGAGCATGCACGCGTGAGCCGTGCCTTTTGTTTTCCCAGGCGGGTCACTGGTTTGGGCCAGTGACCCGGTTAGGCCTGCTGGGTCCAGCCCAGCCACATGGGTCGAACTGGGTACAACCTAAAAAAAAAATGAAAATTCTTCAAAAATTATTTCAAAGAATATGTGATTTTCTGCAATTTTTTACTGCATTTTGATCAATATCGGTTTGTATTTTTATACTGTAAAGATACAAATCCGGTATTTAAATACCTGGTTTTCGTTAAGTCATCAAAATTTTTTTAATAAAAAATATTTTGTTTTCATGCATACGGCTTAGTCTCTCCAAAGATAGAGAAAAAAATCATCACATCATATTTTCATACAACATAGAAAAATTTCAAAAAATATATATGTATTAGCATGCATTTTGACTATAATAACTAGTTTATTAAAGCCACGAGAACTAGGCCAATATTTCAAAAATTCTAAAAAAAATTATTTTGTTTTCTTTTAATATCTGGAGTGACGACCTTATACGTAAGGCGTATTCCGGATATTAAATTCTTGCGTTGACGTTAGAATTACCCAATAAGATAAGGATTTCCTTACCGAGGAGGACTTTTCTTAAACCATACCAACAACTAGGAAACACAACGAGACCTCAGATTTTATCAGACAAATAAACAATGCAGCTTACCTTAGGTAGGGCGTATTTGGGGTGCTAATACCTTCCCTTTACGCAACCAGTCCCCGTGCCCTATCTCTGAGACCAGTTAGGGTTCCTAGTGACCAAAATACTAGGTGGCGACTCCCATTCCATTTTCCACCAATAAAAGACTAGATTTTCTTGTCCCTCCCATATTTGCCAAATAAAGATAGATAAGTAGGGACACACATTACATTAGATTGAAATGGAATTCTCACCGCGACGCCGCACCCGTGCGACACTCCATACTCATTCAACACCTCACTAATTTAAAGAAGAACAAAAATCAAACATGTAATTGTAGGTTCAAAAGTTTTCATCGAGACTTAGAGCCTGTTTGTTTTTTGTGTTTTAAAAGCGTTTTTGAAAAAAATTGAATTTATTTTTTTATTTTTCTTTGCTTTGATTTTTTTTTTGTGATTTTAGATCATTTTGATATGCAAATTTCAAAAACAAATTTTTTTTAAAAAACAACTATTTTAATGCATTTCCAAAATAATTATTACCGCAATACCAAACAGGCTTAACTTTTTATTATTGAGTTTGATTTTTCACTTTGATGGGTATGCTTATCTGTATAAAACTTTTAAATCACATCTTAAAGTAAAAAAAATTCTTAAATCTTCAAAATAATTTGTTTGGCTAAATCAGAAAGAGTTTAGTTTAAAAAAAAATTGGTATAAAAACACCACACTCGCTCTTCTTTTTTTTAAAAAAAAATTGGTATAAAAACCGGTATATTAAATTTTCTTTTTATATGATTCTAAATGCATATCTCTTATTTTGACATGCATATTCTTAATCCCCAAGTTAATTCTTGAATTTAATAAATAAAAAATAAATAAATTTATCCCTTATTTTATTAAGTCAAATTGCATTTTGTTAATGGAAAAAATCTAAATCTACCAAACTTTTTTTAAACGGTGAAGGTAAAAAAAAAAAATTATTTATACAGGTTAATCCATTTTTAGTTGAGATTCGTAAATTTAAATTCATCTAAAACAAATTCATTTTATCTATATGCATGAACGAGTCATAAACAAGTGATGATAAAATGCACAAGTAACTAAAGATTAGGTTTTCCCTTTTAAGTTTTAAAGCATTAAAAAGAAATAAAACTGGAGGGAGAATTTCCCCTTCATCACCGTCCATCCCAATCATACATCAACCGGATCAGTCATAATAAATAATAACACTGTGGACAACAACAATGTTTTTTTTTTCTTTTTCTAAGAAGGCGCATAAAGGGAAAGAGAAAAGAGTAAATACGAAAAATAAAAAAAGGGTTTGGGAAATCAATGTAGATCAAAATATATTTTACTGTAGATTGTAATAGTAGTTTTACTTTTAATTTCTTATCTTTTTGCGAGATGTTTCTTTGGCTTTATTTTTCTTCCCCATCGAAAAGTCAGCGCTCGCTGCATTAAGGAAGTGCGTGTGACGCTTTCCAATGACCAAATCTAGTCATCCGTCGTCTTACTGGATGCACAGTCGTGTCTTCTTCCACATGGTGTGGCGCATGTAGACAGATAATTGTTGAATTGCCGTCAGTGATCAATTATTTATGTTTTTTCTTTCTTTTCTCTCTCCTAACAACTGAAATGCACAATTGTCCTTTTTGTTTGTTGTTTGTAAAATCAGGCATGTTTGTCATTACCAAGTATCCTGGGTCTGGCATGGTTGCCAGACCCAATAGCATAGGCCTGCCAACCATGCCAGACCCAAACGCCTGGGTCAAAAAATATAATTTTTTTTCAAAAACATGATTGGACTACAAAAACAAACACTGCCTCATTCAAGCAGGATTTTTCATTCATATGCAGAAGAACTTAACTGCAAACTCTTTTTTGTTTGGTAACATATTTTATAAATTTATTATATTCAAAGAGGAAAGAATGGAAAAAAAAATATTAACTTCTAAGTGATTTATTTCAAGTCTTAAAAAATAAACTTTTCTTTTTTTGTATGCATCATGGATGAAAACATTGATTTTATATTTCCATCCAAGTGTTGGATAATTTTTTAAAGGGTCCATGCTTTTTTAAATTTAAGATGTTGTTGCGTGATCTAATTGTCCAAGTTTGTTACAAGAAAAGTTTATTCTACATTATAACTATTAGTATATATAAAAATTTGAAATATATGACCATAAAGAACTTTTGAATTGATACATTATGCTATAATAAAAGAAAATATTATATATGTAAAAGACTTATTGTCCTTTTGACTATATTAATTTGTACAATTTAATAGATGATTTCTTCATTAAAGTTAGAGATTAATAAAAAAAATAAAGTGAATTTTAGAGATGCTTATGACAACAATGTCAGACTTGCACCTAGGTCTAGCACCCATGCCAGACCCAAGCGTCTTGGGTTTGACAACCATGTTTGGGTCAAGTATGACTGCCAGACCCACGTGTCTTAGGTCTGGCATTCAAAAAAAAAAACGCATGGGTCTGACATGGTTGCTAGGCTTAGGCGCTTGGGTAAAAAATAAAATTAAAAAATATTAAAAAATAACAATGCAAAAGCAAATCTAAATCTATATTTTGAAATTTTAAGGATCAATTAACTGGTTTTATTGAACTAAAGAAGAAGGGAATAAGTTATAATCAACGCTCTCAAACTCACCTTTTTCTCTTTAAACATAGTTATCAAACCCGATCTGACATAATGAGTCAACCCGGGACTCGGGTGACCCAATAAAACTTGGTAAAGACCTTTTTTTTTTCAAATGTGTTTTTTTCTCTAGTCAGAAACCCCTCTTTTTTCATATGATTACTAACTCATATCAAAGTTCACTATATAAATACTAGAATAATGTTTTATTTTTTCAATGTGAGATTTGAAGCCCATTAATATATATATTTATATTCATAAGAAAAATAGTTGTGTTTTTTCAATGTGGGATAAAAAACTTTTTTGGTTTAAATACTTCAACTTCATAGGATAAGATAATATCTTTTTCAATGTGAGATAAAAAAAAAAACCTTTTGAAATAGTCTTTTAGCTTATATCCACACTGATTGTTTCTTAATTTTTTTCATATAAAATATTAAAACCTAAATTTTTTTTTGAGTTGACCCACGCCAGGCCAGGCCAAAAAAAATGTCAGACCCACGCTTGGGTCTGGTAACAATGTTGGGCCCAATCGTTTGGGTCTGGCAACTATGCAAGGCCCAAGGTATGTGGGTCTGACAACCACGTCAGGCCCATGCTGCTTGGGTCTGGCAACCCTATGCAAGTGTACTGTGGACCAAGACATAGCCCATTGTAGACTTGTACAATGGATTTTTCAAGCTCTGAAGGCTTGGGATAGGACTAATGTTGTTTTTTCATAAAAAAAGTTAAATCATCATTTAGCCCTTTGGTTGAAAAAATTGAAGCCCTGGTTGTGGGGGTAATTTAATATTTTTCATAAGCTCATTGGTCATTAAACGTTTCAATAAGGGTATGGTAGTCTTTTCATGATTATTTGCATAGTAAAAATATTATTCTACCCTCAAGGTTAACAAAATTAAAACTTGTTGCCCAGGAGTTTTTTAACGTTTCACAAATTGTTAATTAGTTAAAATACATCTTTAGCCTTGAAAAAGATATATAAAAAAAAGAAGCTTTGCATATGGGCGTATTTTTGTTATTTCACACTGTTTTTTTTATGTATTTTTGTATAATCATGGAAGTATTTTGGTATTGTTTTATTATTTTTAAATTCCAAAAGTTGCGTTAAACCCACGTTTACTTGGGTTTGACAAACAAGCAAGACCCAAATTACTTGGGTGTCAGACCTAAGTAACATGGGTCTGACATGTTTGCCTACGTGGGTCTGACATGACTTTTAAACCCAATTCGTTTAAAACATTCTCTATACTTTTAATATCTGCCAGACCCAAGACACTTAAAACATTCTCTATACTCTTAATATTTTTGTTTACATTTTAAAAAAATTAATATTGACCCGCCACAGAACACAAACTAATATACTAATGAAAGCCATTATTGAAGGTGAGAGGAATTCTCATGTGTCGCTTAACTGTGGTAAACTTCCTCACATGCTGTTGTATGTAATTGTTTTTCAAAAATTTGGTCTTTGATTAGATAGTTTTTTTTTTATTTGGTCTCTATTCTTTGATAACTCTTCAATATTATTATTTTATTCTTGATTCTTTGATGGTTTTTCAATTTAGTCTCATATCTTATTCCACCCGAGCCTAATGAAGGCCCAATTAGGGGTAAATGAAGGGAAAGGAAATAAAAGAGATAAATGGCCAAACCAGGTTTGCTCATTGTTGTCATGTCCATGACCCGAACTGTGAATTTGACAGGTTAACCCAGTTAACTGAGATTGATCCAATACGGCGCTGTCTTTTCGTTTCAATTCGTAAACTTTTTTTTGCTAGATTTTATCCTTTGTTAATTTTTGTGTTTGCATTTGATCCTAATCAGGTTAGGTAATGGTTAAAATGACAATGACTTTGAATTTTTTTTTAGCCAAATTAAGTTTTGAATGGGGCGATCATGTTGCATCCGAGCCTGCTTAGTCTAAAGGCCATGCCGAGCCAACTCCAACATAGTTGAATTTGAAACTTAGACCATGCAAGAGATTACAAAATAAAGCAAAAATAGATAAATAAAATACAAAGGAACTATGCTCATAATTATTTTGTTTTGTTTTGTTTCGATTTAATTTTTATTTTTATTTTCTCAAATATATGGTGTGTAATTAAATAAAATGCTAAATAACATGACACGTCTCGAGATCATTTTTGTTTATTTGCACCAATTGCTTGGCATCCTAGTTTGGTTTTTATTTATCGTCAACATTTTTTTTAGTGTTTATTAACACTTATGATGATTGATTGATCTTATTAAACACACTAATCAAGCTTCCAATACACATTTTATTTTATTTTTTATTATAAAAAAATAACTAATCCCACTTGTTGTTGTTTTTAACACCTGAATTAATTTTTTATTCGGCTCGGCAAGGATGCACAAGCATCATATTAGTGTTTTACTAATTAACAGAAAAGCTAAAGGACGTGGGGAAATTACTATTCATCCGCACCCATTTGCAATGAGGATTACAATAGCAATCCACAATGTATTGTCTTTTCATTTCTTTTATCTTTTCTTTTCAATTTTTGTTATCATTTTTTTTCAAATTTGTTTTTGTTTATTTTATTTTTTAATATTTGAGTGATTGATAATTGAATTTTATAATTTTATTTTTCCTTTTTATAGGGTTAAAGTGGTTTGCGGGTTTGCTAAGGTAACCCAAGTTGTCAAAGTTTATGATTTTGATGAGTTTTTTTTAATTGAACTTGACCTTGTTATTGTCTATTTTCTTCTCATGTGGTTAAAAAAATAGTTTTTGAAAAAGTTATTTTATTAAACTTTATAAATTTTATGGACCTGTTCACATGTTTGGCTGGTTGACAAGGTCCGCAAGTCTGACAAGTTAAACTTTGTTTTTTTGGATTTCATCTATAGATAATTATCATTCACCCACACCCATTTGCATTATCGATTACAATTGTATTGCTTTTTCTTTTTTTTTTCTTTAATTTTTGT
>Ga0307517_10011490_pt1 | contig 12264 bp, 11 predicted proteins | sample 23_EM_MG_FD_194515 | JGI IMG/M metagenome (GOLD analysis project Ga0307517, IMG submission 194515) | Populus trichocarpa ectomycorrhiza microbial communities from riparian zone in the Pacific Northwest, United States - 23_EM | ecosystem: Host-associated > Plants > Roots > Unclassified | place...
ATTTAATAATCGAGTTAGATCCTGATTAATACAATTAAAAAATAAAGTAATAACAACAAATAAAAAAAATATTTCCCTAAATAAAATTGGGCTAACAAGTAAAATTCATAATTTTGACATGAGATATGTTCATATTACATGTTTAATCGTGTGTTTTAGATCATGAGATCGAGATAATTCGATTGAAACAAAATTGACAATAAATAAAAACAAACTGAAAAAATTAAAAAAACAAATATAAATTAAAATATTTAATATTACAACACTAGTTATTTACTCGATTATTTTTAATAAATCTATTTATTAAAATTAATTTGTAATAAAATTTCACACACATATAAAATTTATTGAATAAAATAAAATAGAAAACAATATTATGCAATGTTGTACGTGGTAAAGATATTATAAAACAATAAGCATTTTTTATTTTAAAAAATAAATTTAATCTATGTAAAATATAAAAAAAATATTTTGATAAATCATATTAACCTCTTCAAAAATTAAACACACCAGATATAATTAAAAAAAATCATTGTTTAAAAAATGATAAATAAGCCAAAAAAATCACATAAAAGGAGTATTAATTAAAATATAATCTTTAAAATTATTTTAAAAAAATACATATAAAAAATATGTTAGTTAAAAAAATATTTTTTTTCATAAAAAAAATGAGGTCAGACATTGTTAGGTTTAGTAAGCCGTGCCAAGCGTCTGGCCCATCAATAAACGACCCACATGGGGGACTTTAGTTTTTTTTTTAAAAAAATAATGGTATAGACGTCATGTCATTCACCTCGATTTCTTTCAAATAAAAATAGACGATGCAATGTCAAGATCCCATGAATTCCAGCCATTGTGGTGGCTAGAAAAATAGGGTTTGTGTTTTTTTCATCTAAGAAACTATTTTCAACCCATTTTTGACGCAAAACACCTATAAAATACACTAGGAGATTTGTTAAATCAATTCATAACCTCCAAACACAAAAAAAAAAATATTAAACACTTAAAAAACCAAAATTAATCCGAAACCAAAAATCTTCCCGAGCTCATATATGTTTTTTTACGCACTTTCACATTACAAAAAACACCAATTTCAAACTCCTCTTGTACTATGAAATTATTTGACATAAAAATCAATTATTTTGGTTGTTAGAATTGTCAATAATGACAATTTTCTCTCTTTACACCAGAATCCAGCGAGTCCCTCCATTTTGAAAATTAAAAGGGTCAGTTATGTAAGAGCTTAAAATGACAAGGGACTAAAATTAACTTTTCAGACAAATTTAAAAACCGCCACTTATTTTAGTTGTCTGTTTTCACTTCATCCATTTGTTTGTCAATTCAACCCTCATTCCTGGAAAAATATGCAATTGAATGATAATTTAGGCTTAAAATGACTAAATAAAAAAAAATCAATGACCAAATTAAAAAAATTTAAAAAATCATTGCTCTAATATATAATGATTTGTGAGATGGTGAACAATTATGGCACTATAGTGAAAGCAGATGTTCTTTCGGTTTCTTTTAATGTCATGCACATAGTTATCAAACTTAAAAGGGAGAATATAATATTTTTTCTAGCGTGGAGTAAAATATTTATTGAAATAATTTTTTAAACTTTATTATTTATGACATGTAAGGTTTTTTTTCTTAATTATTTTAAGTGAAATGTTAAAATCTCAAATATTTTTTTTTTAATTAACTAGAGCCAACTAATATGATCCAAGACCTAGCTCCTTGACCGAGTCAATCCCCATACCGGGTTTAATAACCACGATCTCACAATTATCTTTGGTCATTCAATTTAACTAGTTTTTTAAATACTTTTCTTTATCCAAGAAGCATTGAATAATATTTTTTACATTTTTTTATAATCTTAATATCCCAGTATCAAAATCAAAAATAAAATTATAATATAGCAATATTATTATAATATATTTTTAATTATAATATAATTTTCGGGTCATAAGTTATAAATTTTGTTTATTTGTTTTTGTGAAGAAAAATTTCACACAGCCAAGACAATTTTTCTATCTATAAGGTCGTTTCCATGCAAGAGCAATCATATTTGTGATAATGGATTCGATTTCAAGTATGAGTCTAGTAAAGTAAGAATTTCTAAAAAAATAATTCATATTATCAATGCTTTAAAATATAATGGAAATACCTTATTTTAGTATTAAATCAAAAAAATAAATACCACGTCATAGCGAACTCGATCATATACTCGTTATATCTAGACAATTCAATTCAATACTCATGCTTCTAAAAATTTTTTAAAAAAATTAGGTCAACAGAGGAAAATAAATTTATTGAACGAGGAGCTTAAAATTAAAATTAGGTTCCTTCTCTTCCTATTTTTCCTAGACATGCAACATGGGGCGTGGGGTTTTGAGCGAGTAATTTCTAAGAACCATTTTATTAAAAATTAATTAAGGTAAGGCATTTTAATCAAAACTGTTATATATATATAATATGAATTGAGAGCATTTAGATAAAATTGTCCAGATGCAGTGAATATAGAGTCGAATTTATCAAGTTATTTACATAAAGTTTAATCTATCAAGAGATTAATTTTGTTTATATTCGTCTTTTACATATCATTTACTTAAGTTTTGTTAAGCTTTGGGATTTTGATAGTAAAAAAATAAATATACATCGGGGTTAATTCATATTTAGAAGTTTAATTCTCAATCAATTTAGTGTTGAAAAATATAATTAAAAAAAATTTGAATAAAAAATAATTAGAGTCAACTCGGGTTAAACAGTCAAACTCATGACCCGAGTCATGAAACAAAGACATTCTCATTAAAAATAAATAAAAACAAATCATGAATTATAATTTCCAACCAATATAATATTAAAAGATAAAACTGAAAAAAAATCAATTAAAACAAGACATAAAAAAATCCCAAGTCAACTTAGGTTAAACCAATCAAACTCGTGACCCGGGTCATTAGATAAAGATAATCTCATGGAAAGCAAGTCAAAACAAATCATGAAGCTATATTTCCAATCAACCCAGTGTTAAATAATGAATTTATCAATAAAAAAAAACTAACAAGGAAAAGGAAAAAAAAACTTTAAGTCAACCTGTTAAACCCGCGGTCTAAATTATGAGATTGAAATAACATCATAAAAAATAAATTAAAAAATTATATGAAACTTAATCCTTGATAGGCCTCGTGTTGACGGATTTAGTTAAAAAATTTTAATTTTTTTTTTTAAAAACATTATTTCCATGAATGGTGTTATGTAAGAACATGTATATTAAAATTCCCTCATCTTTTATTTTATTTTTTTTATTAATTGCTAATATATAAAAAACTATCTCGAACCTTCTTTTGATTTTTTTACCAAAGAAGACAACAGATAAACAACTACTATAATAAGTTTGTATGAGTAAAGTGGTGGCATTTGATGTCGTTTCCATTATATTAAATGTCTCATTAAAAAAAATGATTACCATGCAGAATTCATATCATTATTCACTATAATAATGTAATTACCACTTGTCCTTCAAACAAAAAATCAATCATCTTATTATTAGGAGTAATGTGGTATTTTTTGTATCGACCGTTAGTTATTATGAGATTAATAAATGATAATTTATTTGTTTATATTTTAAATGTAATGTTTAAAGACAACATTACCTTTAAAACCAATTTTTTCTAAAAGGTTGATCAAGAACTATTAGTATTTTTATTTTTTGTATGCATAGTGTAAAAACTATATTGTTCTTATTAGCAAAATCTATTTTAAAATATGATATGAGATAATTCAGTTTTTTTATATTTTGAAAATTAAATATAAAAATTATATTATTTTTAAAAGTAAATTTTGTCAAGCTTGCACCTTTAGTTTTTTTTTTTACTTTTCAATTGGTTTTTTTTAGTTTTTAACAACTTCATTGGAGACATCTTTGAATAAACATAAATATTATTAAAAAAATATTATTGGCACGAACAATACACATACAAACATGCAGACAACGCGTGTGATGGTGTTTTATTTTTGAACACAGCCTTTCATGACAACATTGAAAGTGTCATGTCCTGCTTTTTCTTTGTGCAGAAGTGTACACGGGGAAAAATAGTTGGGTTTTGAAGTCTTTTTTATTTTCTTATATCTTTTTTCTCAATTATATTTGCTAAGATACACATGTATTATTTTATTTTTGTTATCCTATTTTATTTTTATTATTTTAATTGCTATTTATTTTATTTTTTATATTTTCTTATCGATTTTTTTCTTCAATTCCATCCCTTATCATTTTGTTTCATTTAATGTTTATATTAAATTTGACCTTAAATTTTTTGATTGCTACGTGTTTATATTTTTATTCTTTCTAATTATATTTTTTTTTAATTTCATCAATCGGTATTTAATTTTAAATTATTCTTGCATCAAATTTAATCCCTATTCTTTTTATTGCTATATTTTTTTTTGCATATAATACATGTTATGTAATTAATTGAAAACGTTGGTTGTTTTGTAGGCAGGGAGCTCTCATGGACACTCCCATCTAGAAATCAAAGTTTGTTTCGAATAATTGAAGAGATTTTTTTTTTTTTTGATTCATGTGGGGTGTCCGGGCCAGCTTACACGCACCACGACTATTCTCCACGGCCCACTGGACATCCTGCAAGCCCAGGAGCAGGTAAGGCACCGCGGGGGTGACAAACGTGCACATAAAGGGTCGAACTCGGAAAGGTGGACGGAACAAGTCCACGAAAGACCACAACAACTAGACCCTCAAGTACTGAGTACACACGAGAGCTCGAACGAGTATACTTTGCCCTGCCAAGACCACTGAGCTACAAGCCCCGTGTGTAAATAATTGAAGAGATTTGATATGTAGAATAGTAAGAGGGGCATGATTCCCAGGTCCCACCACATGGGATTTATCCATGCATCCGTCCGTCTTTTGGGAGAGCTAAAAAGGATAGGCTAGTGAAAGTGTCAGAAGGAAGGCCCCAGATGCTGCCAAGTTTACTTCTTCTCCAATTGTTTTTCCAAGCCTAGAGAATGCTGTAATCAGCACTGTACCATGTAAGTTCAAATTTAATCCTCCTCGTATAGAGTTGAAAGCTATTTTTAATGTCATTAAAACACGTGGTTCATACTAAATTAAGATTAAATCGGATCTTATGGTGTCATAAATATCTGCCTTCCTGAATGTTCACATCAATGGAGGCCCTCTGCCCCTCCCCCGAAAATATTGGGTACTTAGGTTAGGTTCGAGACAGAAACAAGTGTACTTGGATTTTCCAAATCTTCTATGGCCCATTATAAGATATGTAAGGCGGGCCTATTCCACTGGTCCTACAGCCCATCATGGTACAGCACAAGTTTTTTTTTATATTTCAATTTTTTTTTTATTTTCACACCATTTTGATATACTGATATCAAATATAATTTTTTTAAAATAAAAAAAATATTATTTTAATACATTTCCAAACGAAAAACACTTTAAATAATAACCGCTACCACACTCCTAAATACCACATAAGAGGAGGCTGTGAAATTGCGTTCCATTTTTTTCTTTTTAAAATTAATTTTATATGTTTTTGAATTATTTTGATTTGTTGATATTAAAAATAATTTTTTTTAAAAAATAATAAAATATTATTTTAATACATTTTCAAGCGAAAAACACTTTAAATAATAACCGCTACCATACTCCTAAATACCACATAAAAGGCTGTGAAATTGCGTTCCATTTTTTTCTTTTTAAAATTAATTTTATATGTTTTTGAATCATTTTGATTTGTTGATATTAAAAATAATTTTTAATAAATAATAATAAAATATTATTTTAATACATTTTAAAACAAAAATCATTTTAAAAAACAAGCTATTATACTCCTAGACACCCCCTGAAAACATGGTATACTTACTAATATCGATATTGTTAAAAATATTGTTTCAGAAAAATATCTAACTGTTTCTGCTTTTCATTTTGCTAGTGTTATAATGGAAGTCTTGATTTTGACATGCATTAAAAAATTTGTTATTGATTGAATCCATCCATGGTCTCGAATCATATGAAATAACTGGATGTAAAATAAAACCAGTATTTATCACATTTAATATTATTAAACTAACATATTTCCTCTGGAAAAACATATATAATATGTGATAGATGATGTGAATAAATCGAAGATAACGCACTTCACAAATAATCATGGTCCCTTAAAAATGATTATGGGTAATAAATTCATAAATACAGTGAAATATTAAAAATATCAGGTAACGAGATTTGATTACATTTATAAATAATATATTTGAAATAAATCTAAACGACTGTTATTACTTAATTTTATTCATTTGATTAGATAATCCATTTGTCTAGACATAAATAAAGCTAGACAAAATGAACTACAGACGTTTATTTCCAGAAAGCAAGCAAGTGGACAGGCATTAGAACCTGAAAATAGCAGCACCACTTGAAGGCTTTGAAGCAAAAACATAGAGTCCAAGATCATTCTTGCTGATTACTCCCTTGTCAATTCTTGATTGGTAGAACTTTTCCTGTTGACAACACGGGGGGGCTTGTTAAAGTCCAACATTTAATGAAAAGGGATTTTCCACTAGAATAATGTCAACATACCTTCAAATTGAGAATGAACTGAGGGACGATAGGTTCTTTCACCAAAGCAACCGCACAGCCACCCCATCCAGCTCCTGTAAGTCTTGCCCCCAAAGCATCACTATCCCGGCAAATTTTTACAAGTTCTTCCAACTCTGGGCAGCTAGATACCAGCAACAAAAGAAACAAGTACAATCAGCAAAACAAAAGGCAGCAACCATGCAAGGTTTATGATAACGACAGTCCCTCAGTGTTAATGGATTTAAAACTTCTTGAAAATATACTCAGAGCATTTGTACCTGCATTCATATAGAACGCTGCAGCTGTAGTGACTCTCGTTCATAAGTTCACCCAGCTTCTTTAGCTTGTCCTCATCACTGCAAAACAATGCATTGGAAAATAATACTTCAAAGGTTGGATGTAGTTCCTTCCCAAACAGCTTCCCCACTTGTAACTTTTTAAATAAAAGGAAATACAATTACTAAATTGCTTTCCCAAAACCCCAACGCAAAAAGGTTCAAAAGCATGTTTAATGAAAATAAACATGATCTGAGGCCTGAGCACCAAAGTGCATAAAGTAAAGCGCATAAGATGGATAAACAAAGCCAGCAGGTGAAAGGTGAAAGATGTGCCGTCAGTAATCTTTCAAAGAGACAGAAAAAGAGATAAAAACAAATAAAGGTATGTTCAATTATTTTCAGTTCTAATGTTTAAGTTGACTGATAAGTCCCGGACATCTTAAACAAAATTGAATTTTTTTAACATATTCAAAAAGTCACATGCCTCAGTTATGTGAGAAGCTACGTTCATATAATCAAAAAACATACATACATGATTTCACATAAAAGTTTCATTGGAAATACACAAGCATTCTCTTAATGTAATAAATTCAGCGAGCACCTTAAATCTGAAGACACAGTGTCCTTGAAAGCATGGACTCGCTTGGCTTCAGAATATACATGAGCAGCCCTCTGGAAAACAACACAAAGACTTACTAAACAATGAATAAAAAGGGACTCAGAAGTGGCATAAAAAATAATAACTGGTGATGTATGGGTTGTTGCAAATAAAGAGTAAAAAAAAATTTGCTGTTTGAACATTACCAGACTTGGAGTACAAAGTTTAAATATTAAAATAAGTTACTATAAAAATGATATAATGCAACATGGCATATATATTGAGATGACATGCAGAAAATTATAACCTATTTTCTGGGGAAAAAAACAGGAAATGCAACAATAGAAGACAAGGGCAAGAAGGGTCCATTAATCTTGCATCATAACCCAGATACAGTAATAGGCTGTAAGCCGCATGAGTGCAGAAACCATGGCCATGAGTAGGTAATAGTACCTGATGCAACTTGTAGTGCTCGGCGGCTTTTAGCACATCTAAAGAAGATGGGGAATTTTTGAAGATTGACCGAAGACTTTCCCCAATAATTTCCTCAATTTCTTCAGCTGTGTATGGTTTCTCTTTCAAAAATTCCTGCAGCAAAGACAATATTGATAACTGGTACGCTATTGGCAGAACAATTATATGGAACATATATGCGCGTTCCAAAACAGAATCATGATCATGATCCATCTAATATCATTTAAGTAAAAGAAACAGTGACAGTATAGCAATTAACAATAGATACCTTAACAGCAATGACAGGATCAGAAGAACCACGACTGTTAGCAAATGATACACACAATCCCTCGACATCAGAAAGAGTCTTGACATTTGATATTGCATCTTGTTGTTTCATTCCCAACTTTATTCCAAGTACGATCTGAAAGGATATTCCAAAATCATCAATACGAGTGACAATGCCTCCAATAGAAGAAGACTTGTCAGGATATAGACTGGTAGGTTGTAAGCCAATCATTTTTTTTTCCTTTAAGAAAGACACCAAGCAGCAGGGTGGAGAACGGGAGATTGTTTCCCCTTTCCATAGTTTTATTTTTTTTTCCAAAAACAGTAATGACAGTTTCATCGAAGATTCTGATACTAAAACTGCAAATTCACACATTCAAGTTTGCTTGAAGATGATTGTTATGTTTTAAGATTGGATGCAAGACCAAGGAATGGCGGAAATCAAAATGACTACCCACTCTGGACCATAAAAATGTTCCGCCTTTTTAGTTTTTCTTGACCCAAAATGTTAGTCCATACCAAAAAGTCAACGAACTATTGGATCTTAGTAGCACATCATATCCCTCAACATGTGAACTATTACATCCCATTAAAGGGTGTCATCTTTTACAGTTAGTTGCAAACTTGACATTGTGGAACACTTGACCACATGTTAAATGATTGCCTAAAACAATGTGCAAACCTCCAGATGGACTATTATTATCAACCAGAGGGAGCACGAGAATAAAAAAAAGTTGGAGCATATTTAGGAACAAGAAAAAGGCAGAATCATTCTGTGTTCAAGGGAAAATAATGCTTACAGAAGCGAGTCGACATTCAACAACTCTGTTATTGTAATTTGTAGCAGCAGTGACTGCCTTCTGAGATTCTGCCAAAGAATGCGCAAGCACAAATGTTCCACCAGTAGGAAGTTGCACATCAGTTGCCTGAATGGGGTTGAAATCAATAAGCTCTGCAAATCCAGTTTTGGCCATGACAGAGATTGCCTGCCAAGTAAAACAAGACATCTTATACTCAGTGTCCCTTGAAGTCAGTTTCCTAGCTTTGTTTGGACCCGCTTCAATCTCAATTGATTCAAGCATGTTCTGTTCTAAAGCAATAATAGATTAAATGTTCTGATATCATAATGTGGCTGCATCCCAAACAGCAAAATAACAAACAAAACAATGCAAGAACTGATACACTGGGTTTGTCCATGACTGGAAGCAACAATGGTCTCAGACTCAGTAGGAGGCATTTCCAATATTCTTTCAAGTGCATTTTTACACAAATTAATCAAGCTCATGATATGGAGTATAACCTGGTCCATTCCCCCAGATTGTGTTCCAATGTGCCTTTCACACTCACATGTCAGTTGGGCAATTTCTTTCTGTTAAAGAGAGAAACATAGTTAGAATTACAATAGATAAAAAAAAAAGATACAGGGAGAACAGGAAAAGTAAGTGGATAGATATAATTATATATCACATGAAACCCATTATGTTAGTTTTCCATCAAGTAGAGCATATGTTTAAAAAACAGATATGAAATAGCTTGGGTATAATTGAAGAGTGAAATTCGAGCTCTTATGAACCAAAGGCGAAAGGCCCACCCAATCCTCAACACACAGAAACAATTACAATCCAAAAGCACATCAAGGCCAGAATTTTCGGGATAATTTCATTTTACCTCGCACAGACTGGTTGGCAAGAAAAATAACACATGGAGATTTCATAAGAAACTTGTGTAATTAATGAGTGGAATTTGTGTTCTCATGAACCAACAGCGTACCCAAAACAACAGTATATAAACAATCCACATGGACAGTAAGGCCAGAATTGTTATTCTAATTTGATTTGCCAGGCATGACCTGGTTGGCAAGAAAAAATAACAATGAAGATTCATAATAGACAGGCACAAACAGTTAAACAACTTGTTGATATCCCATGACCAAAAAACCCTAAGATGTCAAGGAAATATATAAAAGTAAATGATATGAAGCACATTGTAACCAGAATCAGAGTGCTATGAGCACAGTGGCAGAGAAGTTATTCAATCTCATAGCAGCAGTCTATGTTCCAATGCACATATCAGAAATACAAGCATGTTAGTTTTTTTCAATAACATTAGGCTATGTAGTAGGGTAGAAACGTATCCATCTCTTCTATGAAAAAAGAGTATAAATAATACAGGAGAAGTCTAAAAGAGCGACAGAATTCAAAACTTTGACAGCATAGCAAGGTGTTTTGAATGCCTAAAACTGCAGAAGAGCTTTCTAGCTGTAGTTGTAAGATTAAACCATGCCCTCACAACAACTTAGAGATGCTGAGGTATTATATTCTTCATAATTTTGGTGAAAGAAATGTAGTATCACCTTTGGAAAGTTCACATCAAAAGCAGCCATAATAGCAATGGTAGCAGAACAAACAAAGGCAGCAGAGCTTGACAAACCAGAACCTGTTTTAAGAAACTCAACTTAGCCTTCTCTTATAATGAGCAACCAATGTTACATCATTAGCAATAGCTAACGAAAACTAACTTTAAATTAATTTACCTGTTGGAACAGTTCCATCAACAATAACATCAAGTCCAACCGGCTCACCCACATTCACTCCTTTTGATTTTGCAAATTCATAATAACCCTTATACCTGGAAACCCACAAAAAGATAAAAAGGGGGAAAAGATTTACAAATCACAGTACTAAGCAATTAAAATAGTTGTTCCATTTCTTACCCGCAAATGAAATAATGACCCCATCTATGATTCTTCAAGTCAATTGCCTGCAAATTATTGTAGAATCCAACAATAAATCCAACGAGAAAAACAATCAATACATTACTATTAAAGAATTTGTACGTTGGTTCTGACCTGGTTAGGATCAGCAGGATAATCACACTGCGTATATTTGTCATTAACATTGGCGATTCGAAGGACTTTTTCTGCATTATTTTTACGGATTGCTATAATAGTATCTTGCCTTATTGCCATTGGCAACACTGAGTAGCCTTCATAATCAATATGTTCTCCAATCAAATTCACTCTCCCTGCAAAAATACGATAAAAAAATTAAAATAATACTGACAAATTTTTTTAAAAAGCGAGTACGTTATTTTATTTCTGTCATTCCTGTATATATATATTTTTAAAAAAACAGAACCAAAAAATCTTCTTAAATTAATAAAATAAACCCGATTTTTCAAATTTAACTTTCTTTCTTTCCTGTTCATTCGTTTTCTAGCGAATCAAACAGATGATAAATTATGTCGAGAGAAAGTGTGAGATGTTTGAGCTGAAGAAACTGGTTCAATTCAGTAAAATACGTGCACGTATTATTAACGAAACCCTATCAATATCAACCTTTTTTCTTAAAAACAAAAATTTGAATTTCTTTCGTTTTCTCGGGAACCAAACAGAGGACTGATGAGAGAGAGAGGGAGGGATTTTTGGAACCTGGAGAACGAGCAAAGACATCAGGGGGGTGACCAAAAACTTGAAGAAACTTGGATTTCAAGTGATCAAAACGAAGTTTAGCTTCTTCAAGCTGAGATCCGTCGCCGTAAACAGCCTCTAACGATGAGTAACATGGAACCGGCGTTTCTTCATGTTTCGCCATTTAACTGATAGCTTTTAATTTGATTATCAAGTCAAATAGTGGCTTCTTTTATATAGTTGATGATATCAGATCAGATGATAATGATGATGGTTTCTTTTTTCCGGTCGTGTCTTATCTAGTCCCGACTGTCCCGTGCAATTTTAATTTTATCAAATCAAACGGAATCTAATTTTAATTAAAAAAAAAGATATTAGGATTTTTTTTTAATTAGTTAGTCGCGTTAGTGTCTTGTCCACTTCCATTCAATTCCCTGACAAAATTACTCTTATCATTGTCGAAAAATTATATATTGCTCAATTAATAACCGATAAGTTAAACATAAAAAGAAGAGGAAAATAAAAAATAAAATTGAGAATTTTAATATTTTTCATGGGACTGCATATGATTTTTATTTTCTTTTTACTATCTCCCTTCTATGTCTAAGTAGTTATAACTTGAGCA
>Ga0307517_10011491_pt1 | contig 12264 bp, 16 predicted proteins | sample 23_EM_MG_FD_194515 | JGI IMG/M metagenome (GOLD analysis project Ga0307517, IMG submission 194515) | Populus trichocarpa ectomycorrhiza microbial communities from riparian zone in the Pacific Northwest, United States - 23_EM | ecosystem: Host-associated > Plants > Roots > Unclassified | place...
AGTGAATGTGGAGCATGCAGTTACTACCAAAATGACATAAAAAATTAAGAGAAGACTCGGGAAACCAGGAAAGAGCGTCAAACCGAAAAGGTTATGGGCCTTCTGAATTTGTATATCTTATTGGTGAGTGGAGGGGCGGCGGATATTCACCTGCGCCTGCCACTGCTTCCAGTGCCGAAAATGGTGGGAGAGGGAGCGTATTCAGCATTGGCATCTTGGTGGCGCCCGTTGATGAAGGCTGATGGACGATATCAGGGACGAGGTTATCTGAGCTGCCCCACTCATAACTCACCACTCTGAAGATAGGGTTCACAATGGATTTGGCCGATTTGGGTGTATGTCCCGAACTCGGTGTGTATCCATAAGGGCTGTCGTATGGGCTAGGAGACAGCGGTGGTAACTGTCCATTGCCCTCCACGGGGCTATGTGGGTTACTGGTGCTGCCATGAAACCGCGGAGATATCGAAAGAAAAGGAGGTGATTGCGCTTGAGCGAACAAGTCGTCTTTCAGTTGATGGGATTGGAGCCCAGGAGGCGAAGACGGTGACGAGAGAGAAAGCATTTGAAGCGGAGGAGGAGACAAGCTGCCAGGCAAATTGGACGCCAGGCAAGCTTGTGTCCGAAAATCATGCGCTAACTGCCCTTCAAATGAATACGAGTTAGAGGTCCTTGCGGAGGGTGGGAAGTCGTCGAAGGATGTCCGTAATGAAGAACGCGAAGTCATCCGACTGATACCGTACAAACTTGGCCGATTTCGTAACCTAATTGGTCCAGGGTCGCTATCCACGGTGGCAAGAGAAACAGAGGACATTCGGCTGATACTGTGTACGTCAGAAGATGACATGGAGTGGTCATCATCAAATTCCCGCCGCCGTGCTTTAGCTGCCGGTGGACCTCTCCACTCACGGTGTTCGCGCTCAGGAGGCAACTCGTTGACACTTGGCATGACCAACTTCCCGGTACGTGGTTTTGCATTCCCAAGTGGATGGTCACGCCGTACAGGGCCAGACGAGGGCTGTTTGACTGTATCAATTTCGGTGGGAGCCTTTGACCACTCTAAATCGTTTCCGACATTCTTCCTCAACATCTGATGACGTTTAAGTAGCACAGCACGAGCCTGTTCACGAGCATTGTGCTCGAGCATCTTTCGTTTCTCGAGCTCTGCCTCCCGATGCAACCGTTGTGCCTCCTTCTTGTTCATCTTCTTTGCATCGCGAGGGTCCTGTGGCTGTTCACGAACAGGCGAGTCTTGTCGCATAGACTTGCTATCACTACCATCCGATTGTGCACGTTTCCTTGATTGGAAAACAACAGCTGGGCTTGTTTCGTCCACAGGGGGGAGAGATTTCTCGGTGGAAAACATACCAAGAAATTTTCCGTGCTTTTTTCCAAGTAAACTGCGTTTCCCAGACTTGGATACAACAGGGAGTGGCTGATCGGCAATGCTCTCTTGCGGTGGTGGATCTTGTGCCATAGCTGTCTCTTGCGCACCGTGGCCATTGACATGTGGCCTGCCTTCTGATGGCAACGACATTGGGAAATCGGTCCCTGGCTCTGGCATGCCGTTCGGTTGTGGATGAATCCGATAGTCATGATGTACAGTGAAAGAATTAGATGGTAAGTGGGAAGGAATAGGATAAGGTGTGCGGTGTGTGGATGAGGCATCGGGAAATTGAGGGTGGAGTAAGTTCTGAGCCGAATGTGAGTGATGAGGTGGAACAATGTGGGGTGTGACCAATGACGGATGTGATTGGGAGCCGTTGACATGTGAAGCTGATGGTGGGACTGAGCGTTGGGGAGCAGGCGCAAAAAGGTTAGAAGGTAGAGTAATCTGGTTACGGGGCAAAGTTTCTCGCAAGTATGGATGCTCTCGACATTGTTGGCTCGTTAGCCGCCTGTCAGGGTCGTAGCGTAGAAGATCTCGAATACAATTGACCAACGACCTGGGAACGGTGTCTGCAAAGAGTGAATGGAAGTCCTTGGGTTGAATCTAAACCATACATATAAGAGACAGGAATATTCAAATTCTAACAAAATTTACATACCTTGGGGAACTGAAATCCATTTGATTTCGCAAGTTTCTCCCCTTTGACCCAAGTTCCACCTCCCATAATGCTACCTGTCGCATCCAGTCCGTGCCCATCTGAAGGATCTCCCAGCACATCACAGATCCTGGCCACCTGATCTACATGACCTGACCCAGGAAATAAGGGCTTGAGGTTAACAAGTTCGGCCATGATGGTACCCAAAGCCCACATGTCGACCGGATTGGAGTAATCTCGACTGCAAAGTAACACCTCTGGAGCACGGTACCACCGAGTGGAAACGTAATCTGTGTATGGGGGTGAACTTTGAGTTTCTCGTGCAAGCCCAAAATCTGCGAGCTTAATGATGGCAACTACGTCCTTCTCCTTGGGGGCATTGGGTGGCGCAATTGGGGATACAGAAGTGTAATCGAACAATCCTGTAGTAGTGACCAACACATTCTCCGGCTTCATATCGCGATGGAAGTAGCCATAGGTATGTATGTGATGCAGGCCCTCCACAATTTGCGCGAAAATGTGTGATACGAGACCTCCCGCGAGGGGCCGACCCTTGCGAGCCTTAATAAGATGATAAAGATTGCCCTCCATGGATTCGAAGACGAAATAGAGTTCCTTGGTATCGGGAAGAAGAAAGAAATCGTATAATGGAATAATGTTAGGGTGGTAAGGTATTGCGCGCAAAGACTAGATGGAGAATAAGTCGGGTAAATGGTAGAAATCGGGATTACGGACTTGAAGTTCCTTTAGTTTTTGGCATTCATCCCATCCTCCTTCCCATTTTTTCTTCATCCTCTTGACTGCGACGAGTCGCATGCCTGCCCAATCTGGTCTCGCGCCAGCACCACACTGCATCGGAGAGAGGGGGGTGTTGGGTGGTAGTGTTCCGTGCCAATCGCAGAGCAAAACAGTTCCGAATGAGCCATCGCCAAGGACTTTGACAGGTGTATAGGAACGAGTAGAGCCTGGAATAAAATGAGATGAGCGCATACATGGACCTGAGCAGGGCATACAGGTCTGGGAGGTGCCGACCACAAGCCTATTGTTTTGGACAGTGACACTTGGAATTCCAACAACAGTGATGGTGGTTCTCGGGAGGGGCTGCTTGGAACTTGGTGGGTTGTTGTTGTGATGAACGGGGTGGACAACAAGCATGGCCGTCGCATTGGCCACTGTCAACGACGAGGAGGATCAAGAGGACATGCCGTGGAGGGACAACCGAAAAAAAGAAGACATTCGAAGCACAATCGCTTGCTTCTCAATTCGGCTGCCATCACACATGGGCCAATCGGACGGGTCAGATCTGCACTGCACGAACGAACCAGTTCATTTTGTCTAATACGGAACCTCATGGAACAACTTGGACACGCTCTCCCCATAGTGACTCCGGCGTATTACCTCCCCAAGCACCTTCCCAATGTCAATCACCTCGATTTTCTTACATTTCGCCTGGTTCTCGTGTTGCGGGAGCGTGTTCGTCACGATCAGCTTCTCCAGGTCGCTCGCTTCAACCGTCCCCAGCGCATTCCCACTCAGAATCCCATGAGTTACGAACCCATACACCTTCACCGCTCCAGCCTCAGACAAGTGCCGCGCTGCAAGGCAGAGTGTTCCACAGGTGTCAGCCATGTCATCCACCAGTATTGCAATTTTATCTTTCACTTGTCCAACAAGTACCATTCGCGATACCTCGTTTGCCTTTTTTCGCTCCTTGTGGAACAAGGCAAAGTCGACTCCGAGCCGATCGGCTATAGATGTCGCCCTGTCAAGTCGCTAAACCCTTATCTAGCTACATAAGTAGAACCTGCTCACCTTTTCGCTCCCCCGGCATCAGGCGACACGATGATTACATCGTCAACATTGAAGTGTGTACGAATGTACAGAATAGCAGATGGCTCCGCATAAAGCTAATGAAAGGTTGTTCGTTTCAGCCACGACCACCATTGTTACACACTTACGCTACATTGATTACCCATGAGACACAATCGACAAAAGCCAATTTCACTCACTTGTCAACTGGCACGTCAAAGAAACCCTGAATCTGCGAAGCGTGCAGATCCATCGTCTGAAAACACAGTTAGGACCAGTCGTCTTACGAAAGTAGCTGCCCACAATAACATGGTCGCACCCAGCTTTCTGGATCATATTCGCCACCAGTTTTGCCGTGATAGGTGCTCGACTCTTGTCCTTCTTGTCCTGTCTCGAATATGGGAACAGAGGAATGACTGCCGTAATCCGCTTAGCGCTCGCAATCTTGCATGCATGAATCATAATGCACAGTTCCATGAGAGACGTGTTTACTGCACCACTTCCAGTGTTGATAATATAGACGTCGAGTTCTCGCACAGATTCTGTGATAGTGACATTGGTCTCTCCAATACCACTCTGTGTTATATCCGCCTTGGAAAGTGGAACGCCGATGCTGCAAAATACCAAGCAAGAGTCCGAATCAACCCAAAGGCCTTAGAGGCTCAGATAATAATCGGTTACCGTCGTGCAATAATCTCGGCAAGCTCAGGATGGCTGGTTCCTACAGAAAAATAACTGAGATCTTGACCCATTCAGGGGTTGATAAATCGCACCCGAAAAGATTTTTATACCACTTCCATTTAACATAATGCACCAATCCTGTTCGTTCAATAAGGTGATAACGTAGAAATTTGGTGAAAGAGGTTAGGAAGTAGGTGGTGAGTTCATTACTGACCTCAGATCGTTAGGTCACATGATGCAGACCAGTTCGATTTCGTCAACTTACTTGTTATGGAAATTCACCGATCCGAGTAAGTCAATTATTGGCTATTATTGGCATCATACCATGGTCGAGCAAGAATGACAGAAACAAGTATTTAGCCGTACCAACATTGCAATGTACACGATTCAGACATCTTATTCCTGTTCTACTGTGATACCTACTTGAAATACTTAGGCTGGACGGAAAGCGAATAAAGTTGAACCCGATCATGAACGTGATCTGCCGAACCCTAAATTGCTGTGAACAAGGATGATTTAACCGCTCTTGAATTCCTCCCGAGTAACCCACGATGAACTCGGCCAACATAATGAGGCAACCGAGGTAGAATATGATCGGACATGTGGATATATATCGATAACACTGACAAGAAGTGGAATAAACTGAATCTAGGCTGGCCCATGATGCATGATGGATTTGCCAGTACATAGTTCTGTTCACACCCCAGAGCTACAAAAACAGGTGTGTAAGTTTAATTGTAACTGATGAGAATCATTAAGCAGAGCGGCAGTATGCACGGCCTGGTTTTGCCAGGGAGCCCGCTGCTGTTACCGCCTAGTTTCCCTAGACAGACCATATACTTACTGATGATATTACCTCTCACTCACCAACACAGCCTTACAAACTCGCGTGAGTACTGTGAAAAAACTTTCTCCTCATCTCCCCTTGACGATTCTGTTCCATAGCGCCACTCTTGGTCACGGCCGCCTCCATCCACGGTGGGGTTGACATCATGGCGGCTGTTCAGCTTGTTGGCTGGGCAACAACGCAGGTGGTGAAAACGTGACAATGGACAATGTAACACGCCTTGCGCATGCCCAGCTGGCTACCATACTTAACTGTCTTTTGGCTAATAAAAATATTAGACGGTGAATATACTGTCGGAAGGGTGTCCTCCACATTATGAAATGTGCCAACCTGTACACTTTTGCTAGACACAACACTTTGTATGGTTTTCCGTGGCACCTAGTCGGTTCCGGCCAGTTGTTTACGTTTGATTTACGTTTGCTCATACACATGGGAACGAGTCGTTCTCTATATACCAAGTTAGGAAATTTCGGGTGAGAGCAGATATGCAGAAAATATTTTTTGAATAAAAGAGCGACTGTTTTGTCAACGACATTGGAGTACAACTAGGCTACAGAGCACAACTATTTGTGTAACTAGTACGGGTGTTACAGTAGGCGCACCCACTGAAGAAAAAAAGAATATTGACGGTGGGACAAAGGACTGAGGGACTAATCAAGAATGAAGGTGAAGCATCGGGCTAATAAAGCCAGACTGACAATAGAATCCAAGGGTCTAAGCAGGTCGGCCATTAAGAATCGACAACAATGGATTTGCCACAGATGGTGCTATATTCATGCCTGGGTTCGAATCAATATTAACGGGAGGTGCGTGAGCAAGCTGCGACACGGAGTTTGACGTGGGAGCGAGCGGAGGAATAGGCGCTGGTTGTCTGGATGCATGAACAAAGGCACTTCCAGGGCTTGAAATAGAATTATATGTGACAGGCATGTACGAATGCAGTGGCGCCCTCGAAGGAAAATAGGAAGGATTGAAAGGTTGGGCGGACGGAAGGGGTGGTTGGGGCTGCTGCAAGAAGGGGTAGTTCGGGGTGACTGGAACCGACCGTGCACCATTGATAACGGCAAGGAGGTGGTTTTGGTGCGAGGTCATGCTGCCTGTGTGATTGTGGGCAATCGGACGGTTGAAAGACTGGCTTGTCCTAGAGCGAAGTTGAAAGGAACCTTGTTGATTGAGAGTTGCTGGAGTGTTACCCGTAGGGAGATGATTTGGATATGTCATGTTAGATGGGGGGTTTGAGCAATAAATAAGGTCGTGGGAATTTGGCAACATTGGAACGTTTGGGGGCACACCTTGTCTGACCAAGGCGGCACGCGCAGCGAGAATCGGAGCCATCCGAGCAGATTCATCAGCTACGGTCTCTAGCAAATGTAGATGCTGAAGCGTCTTTGCTGAAACAGGCAATTCAGTTTTGCTTGAGAGATACGGGGAAATATCTGCTGTGCCTGATGATTTACGAGATGTCACTGGTTTACTATGTGACGACGCAGTTTGCTGTGTAGGGGGATGTGGTTCAGAAAGGACCTGAGGGTATGGTGACACAGCGCCATTCATGGCTTGTCTAGAAGGTCGAGCGTGGAGAGGACGCCGTTCGGATGGTGGGACAGGTGTTGCACTTTGTCGCGAAGGTGACAACTGTGCACGAGTTCTAACTGGTGACTCGATAGAGGAATCATCGGAGCTCGATTCTGTGGTCCTCGAGATTTTAGTAACCTCTGGAGTGTATTCGCTACCAATTTTGTGCGAAGGTGTTGCTAGCCCCGAAAATAAACGAGACAATTCAGGACCCAGCTCATTCTCGCTGGGGTTTGGATGTGCGATGCTGGAAGATGTTTGAAAGTTTGGATATGACTGCATGATTCCGTTCGCCCGAGTTTGAATGACGACGTTAGACCCATTTGAAAATTGATTACACCTCTTCTGCTTGCTATTTCCTTTTTCGCGTCGCTTTTCGTTGATGATGAAGTTCTTCAAAGGACTAAATGGAAATCAGGAAATTTGAGGGGAATATAAAAAGAGGCGCGTACCCTATAAACGGCGAGATCAGGTAAAACTTTCTGTTTTGCGGCTGCGATTTGCTTTTCTTCCACGTCGGCAAATCCGATAATTTAAACCATGCAATTTGCTGAAGGTGCAATGATGAGTAAACAAGAAATGCATATACTATGGATCTCCGTACACTAATTTCTTTGCGGGTCTTCGTCTGAAAATTGAAATCTTCTGGAACTCCCGGTACCATGAATAAAGAGATCTTCTGCTCCTTAATCGTGAGTTCGATCACGTTCTCTGGGTCTAGTTGGCCAGCTAAATTATATCCCGTTTCTTCCAGCACCTGGTACATTCCGAACATTTAGATGACGTCTTATAGAATAGAAGGCAACGAAGATACCTCTCGGATCGCACACGACGCTTGTGGCTCAGTTTCGTTTATCTTACCCTTCGGAAAACCCCAGTTGGAAGACGGCTTCCAACCTTTCACGAGAACACACTTGAGGAAGGGTCACTCATGACGTAACAGGATGAAATGTTAAGACGGACTGACCTTGTCCATAGCATCATTCAGCATAATTGCACCGCAAACTGGGACTCGTGTCTTATATTGCATGAAGTTCTTGAAAGCTTCTTCGTGATCGTGGCTCCATTGTTGCAATAGAGGGCAGGCGTGGAACAACATCTCGGAGAACCTTTTCAGAGCCATCGATGGCAGCTTGGTGTTTTCCTCTCTGATAAAATCCTCGTAGAACCAATGACTAGAAGTGACGCTGAGTCAAAATCCGCCCAATGGAAATTCATGAATTTGAACGCACGCTTGCTCCACCTGAAAGCACAACCTCTCTAACGAATTCAATTCTTCATCAGGTAGGTTGAGGATAAATCGGCTTTATGGAAATAGATAAACGACCGATGTAACATCGAGATAAAGGGCGGCTCTACCTTGAAAGGTCCTCCAGTACCTCCTCTTGCGTGGCATCTTTGTATGAGAAGTGTGACTCACTGATTGGTTCAGTGGCATAAATCTCTGGTGATGATGATGATGATGAAGGCATGGAGCGTTTGAATAGAATAAGGTACAAATGAGTAAGTATCAAGGTATGGGCGTCAAAGTTGAGTGTCGATGTTCAAGAGACTAAATCGGTCGTTGGACTGAGACTTCATTTACCACGTGACTATTGAAAAATCTATTGCAATACACTTCAATGACCAATAAATAAATTATAGAAAATGTATGGTATTATATCTCCCTACTTGAATCCCATGCGATGGGCATATTCCAGTTCTTCTTGAAGAGTGAGACGATCATTTCCTGTCCAGTTTGCTGAGCTGGTTCTGGCGCGGAAGCGGCTGGTCTTCGTTTTAAATATTTCCTCCATCTTGAGAGGTCGAACTGCTCCAAATATATCGTCTGGATTAATTGTACTTTGCTGCTCTAGGGCTTGACGAAGTTCGGGGGACTGAGCCCAATCAGGAGGGTCATATGTACGGGGGCGATCTTCATCCTCTGAATCAGAATACTCGCTGTTGATATCCGGAAGCTCAATGCTCTCGCTTGCTATGGTAGGTCTAGAAGCCTCGATCTTCGCTTTGGCACGGGCGGCCATCTGCGATTGAACCATCTGTGACGGCTGGGTAAATTCTTCGACAGTTTGTTTGTGAGTAGATTGTTGTTTTTTCTTCTGGAGTGGGGTCGATGCATTTGTGGCTTGTTTTAAATGGTCAACAGGAGCAATCGAAGACGTTGTAGGTTGTGTGGAGTTGACATGAGTCATCGATGAAGGAACAGGTTGCTTGGGTGCATGTTTTAAATGGGACTTGCCCAACAAAACGCTAGGCGCAGGTTTTTTAAGCTCTGATTTCTTGCCCATTGGACTTGGATCAACTTTTCGTTTCTTTGTATCGTCTTCCTGCATCGCAAGTTAGCAGCGAAACAACAGCATCTTGGTGCAACCTACTCTCTTACTAGTCGTTGGTTTAAATGGTTGCTTGTTGGTTTGATCTTCTTTTTCTCTCCTCCGTCGTTCAGCTTCCTCTTTCATCTTCCGCTCTTCCTCTATAGCTTTAGATTTCTCTTCCTCGGCCTTTCTCTGAATGGCCTGCTGCCTGCGCATTTCCATCTCCTTGAGGCGGACCACTTTCTTGTTTGCCTCCTCTTGTTGCTAATAGATGGTCAGCTACCTCTGTATTTTTAGAGCAATAAAGAATCACAGCCGACCTTCTTCGCAGCGACCGCCGCCATCTGCAAGACTTTCTTCACTTCAGGTTTCTTCTTACTTGTGCCTAAAGCACTGCTCAAAAATTTAGAAGCCTGCCCAAAGAAGCCGGTGTGAGATTGTGAGGACTCTGAAGCTGCCATGGATAATTGGCTTTGGCTCCTTGTCAGTTCCGGCTGCTGCACGCCGAGAGTTAGTGAAATAAAGTGTGTCAGTAGAAGAACGCTGACCTTGACAAGGTTCACTGTCGACTTAGATCCAAGCACCATCTCCTCTAACTCCTCGTCACGAGAAATGAGGTCCTCATCATCATCCACTCCAAAACGACCATTCGCAGCGTGACGATTGACACCCTCCTCTACGATCAGAGAAACCCCCGTAACCGGTCCTGTATCCCCCCGCTGACTCTGGGAGGGCAAAGTACTCCAAGTCATGCTATCTTCTTTCGAAACCCCGTATGTCCACTGAACGCCAGCAGCAAGCTTCTCATCGACGGGCCAACTGTCGTCCTCATCGCAGATTTGTGCCTGAGGCTGAGACTGGCTCTCGAATACAGTCGTGTATTCCGTGTCTTGCGTACTGGGTAACCAAGATGAAGCATCATCTTGATCGAAAATTGTTCCTGAATGAACACTCTCAATGGTAGATTGTGCCGTGAGGGGTGCCGGGAGTGATCTGCCAATTGGAGAGGGTATGTTTGTACCAAAACCTAAGGCCATGGACGAAGGAACATTGTGCAAGGGGAATACAGATCCAAACGCATCCTTTGAAATGGGGTTTAGCTTCGATGCAACCTGGATAGGGGGTACGAAAACGGGTGCGAGTTTCGTGAATACTGGCGCGACAGCATGAATAGAATCTGCAGGTGGTGAATTGGGCGGTGTCGTCGATGTACTGAGCCGCGTAGCTTCAGCGGGTGATGTCGCAGTCGCCTTGTGGAACACCTTTTCAGGTGGCCTATGTTTTTCCTTGACTCGCCCAGCTCTTGGGAAGAGATCTGATAAGCTTACGCGATTTCCATCTTGCTGTGGGATAGACAAGGGCATTGGAACGTCTTTTTCAGGCACGACCGCTGGATTCACCGGTGCTTGGCCCATGGCAAGAGTTTCTTCTCGGCGATCCCTTTCTGCCAGGCGAGCTTCCGCTGCAGCTTTAGCTTCGGCTAGAGCTGTCGCCGCTTCACCACCCAGACTCTTGCCCATCGTCTTGCCAGATCGCACGCCTAGTCCTTGGACAGTCTTTTTGAGCATATCCAGCACACCTTCAGAAACGTTCGAGTCATGAATTTCATTCCTTTGAGTTGCTTTTGGTTGTTCTGAAGTTCGCTGAGGGTTCGAAGATGTCGACGGGAATGGATTCTCCTTCGATTCTCGGGGAGCAACCCCACCTTCAACCAACTTCGCAATTTTTGGAGCACGTTCTTCATTTCCAACTAACATATCGTCACTCTTTCGTTTTGTGCCCTGCGTTAAGACGGTTGCAGCGATGATTGGGACATGAGCATTCAGCTTCTTGACAGTTCCCTCAAGAGCTTTGACTTCCCGTGCTTTGGCCAGCCAGGAAGTTCGTTTTCCGGTGGTAGCACCTGGAGTTGCCGCGCCCAGCATGATTGTGGTCATCGATGGATCGCGAAGGCGCGTAGATTTTCGCAGTGGCATAGGTTCAGGAAGAGTAGGGAACAAGGACGATAATGGTTTATCAGGCGCCTTAGAGAACGTTGTGGTATTACCCTCCTGTGTGTGATCCAGGTGCTCTCTTAGATCGCTGGAGGCTCTAGGCTCGGGAGGCCGACCAGTATCGTCGTCCACCACCATGCTGGAGCTAGTGACTTGCATTCGTGGGCCACTATTTCCACTAGACTCGTTCTCGCATGGCGAGTTAAGAGGGATGGAGTGGAAAGTATCCATATCCATGTCTGAGGTGGAAGCGACCTTGCTCTCTTGGTGTAATGGGGTAGCACTTTCAACCGGAGGTTGCGGAGACAGAAGAATTTCCGTCTCACAACCTGGGGTCGATGTCCGAGTCCGTTCAGACGGTTCCTCGTCCTCTGCGATGACAGAAAGGTTATGCTCTGTTTCTACAACAGGTAACTCCAAGGAAGAGGGGAACGATGGAGGGGGCGGAAGAGAAATGGTTGCAGGTTCCGATGCAGGACCTAAATTGTGGGCATGAGGCTGTATTGGACGTAGTGCTATCCGTTGGACATTCTCATCAGTCTTGATAGGCGATCGTCCGTCAACATCCGCTTTAACACTCAAAAGTGCTTTTTGGAAGCTTTTTACTGGAGTAATATTTTCCCCGTCCTAATTACCACAAAGGAAAAAAGGTTAATGGGTTGAATAGTTGAGGATGGCGATACATACTTCGAGTGTCGTCGATTTGCTCAGCTTGGACGGAACTCGCTTCACTTTAGAAACACCCTTCTTTCGACCTGGTGTTTTGACAAGTTCAATAAGCGGACTATGGGTTGATAAGTTGAAAGGAAACAGAGATTCAAGGTAAAACCGACTCTTGTTTTGCCCCAGAAAGGATGTTGTCAAAGTAATCTTCTAGGAAAAGAAACCCAAGAGTTTGGATTTGATCCTTAAAGTCCTGACGCCCAGGATCGCTCGCCATAGTCAGACGAACAGAGTTAGCCCAGCTCAGGAGGCCTAAATGTGACATGATGGTGAATGCC
>Ga0307517_10011492_pt1 | contig 12263 bp, 4 predicted proteins | sample 23_EM_MG_FD_194515 | JGI IMG/M metagenome (GOLD analysis project Ga0307517, IMG submission 194515) | Populus trichocarpa ectomycorrhiza microbial communities from riparian zone in the Pacific Northwest, United States - 23_EM | ecosystem: Host-associated > Plants > Roots > Unclassified | place...
ACAGGATCTTAACTTCCATACCAAAAAAAACATTATATTCTTTGAGTCCCTATTTAATTCCCATCGTCTAAATGCAGCCACACCATAACTTTCATTAAAAAACAACGAAATCATAATCATTCTCCCCTATTTATTACTTGTCAACATCTCTCGCAACGAAAAAACCATGGTACAGGAAAAAGCAGACACGGATGATCCCAACCCAAACTCGAAAAAAGCGAGAAATAAACAGATTCCGGATTCTTTTTCGATTTAACAGGAAAAAAATTATTTTCTATCGTTCGAAGCCAAAGCCTCATTGTAATTGCGGTGAGTGAAGAAAAAAACTGAAAAAATAATTAAATTAAAAAAATATAAATAAAAAAAATAATTAAATTAATTAAAATTTAAAAAAAACCAACCAATTTGGTTTTGATTTTATAAGTCTGAAACCAAAAAAACCAAATCGAACCTAAACTAAAAAACCTAGAAAAAACCGAGTCAAACTAGAAAAATCGAGCCAAATTGGTTTTTGTCCTAAAAAACTAAAACTGGTTAATTTAAACTAATTTTGGTTTTTGTTTTAAAAAAATTTTATTTAATTTTTTATTTAATAAAAATTAAATCAAATAAAAAATCATCGCATTAGCTATTACGTAGAGAGCAAAGGCAACTTCATTTACCAGAAGCCCAATAGGAGAAAGAAAACACAGCCTGTATCGAGCTTTGACAGAAAGAATTTTAGAGTGAGAGGGTCACGGGGATTAAAGTAAACTCTCCCTCTTTACTTTTTTTTTTTTTTCCTTAGGTTTTCTTGGCACGAAAAAAAGATTTCGTGTTAAGGAACAAAAACGTTGGCAGCCTGGCAGGGGAGGTAATTTCATCGAACTTTTAGGTCAATTATCAACTGAGTGCGTTCGTGTTCTAGTCATTGTCAGGAAAAACAAAACTTGCGTTGCGTGCCATTCAGCTTCACCTTATTATATTAGTATTAGTTTTATGGCACAAGAAGATGAAGTCAAAGGAGCAAAAGTGTCATCCGAGGAAAACCCAAACCCATCAACAGTGGTCATAGAGATGGCAAGAAGTTCTACTGCATTATCACCTCCTGCCCCTTCATGGTTCACTCCAAAAAGGTATTTTTTTGTGGGTTTTGAACGTTGAGGCCTGAACAGGCATTTTTAGTTTCGGTTTTTGGTTCTGGGTTCTGGGTTTTCTTGGCTATTTAGGATAAGATTAAAAAAACCTCTTCTTTTTAGGTACAAATATATACATCCATATTTTGGATGCATGAATGAATGATGGAATATTTTGGGCTTTAAAGACTGATTTTGAGGTTTTTGTGATAGTATTGCTTTTTTGGATATTCAATTGGATTAGGGTTTTCTGGTTGTTAAGGTGATGTCTATTGAGGTTTTTCATACATCACGAGGAAAATATTGGCAAATTATGCAATTTAATACCATCATTTCTTTCTTCTTTTTTTTTCCGGGAAAGTCTTGCTAAAAATCCAAGGCAGCTATTGATTTCCCCCCTTTTGTCTTAGCTATTAATATGTTAATGTCCCATGGCTATTTCTTTTCTGTCCCGTCCTCCCCCCTGACAGGTTACTGGTTTGAGGGCATTGCTATTTGATTGTGGTTTTTAACCTAATTCTGTGTGATCGTCCCAAGATTGGGGGAAACTTGATCCAGGATATATTGCAAATTTTGTTAACCATATCTGAAGTTTTGTGCTTTCTAGTTGCTACAATAGACCTAGTAAACTCTGCAACCTTTGTGCTTGCAGGCTGCTAGTTATCTTTTGTGTGATCAACTTGATCAATTATGTGGATAGAGGAGCCATTGCAAGCAATGGTGTCAATGGGAGTCGTAGAACCTGCTCAAAAAGTGGTACATGCACATTCGGCAGTGGAATACAGTAAGATTTACTGGGACACTTTCATTCGAGCCCGATATAAGATTTGTTTTTGAAGGAATATGGTAATGGGCTAGTGGCCACTATTTCCTTCATTGTTCTTAGGGGAAGAAATGCTAATTTTACATATCTGCTAATTTTCAATTTTAAATTTGCTCTCTAATAGAAACAGGGTGGACATTGTAGGTTTTCTTAAAATGTTAGCATTCCATTATTTTTTGCTTCAATAAAGAAAGTGGTTGTCCTTTCCCCCCCAAAGTAAAGATCCTTTAAGGTAACACATGTGTAAGCATCTTATAACTATATTTGCATTTTGTGTAGAACCATTAAGGTAAAAGTATTAGTAACAGGACAAGTATGGCTAAATTTGTTCCTTGTTAACCTGCAAGATGAAAATTTTAGAGACTGAGAAACTAGATTCTAAATCGTGTCCTTTCACTCCTGCTGTCAAGTGGCTGAGGTGTCAAACTGCAATACATTCTGCTTTATTGCTTAAATACAACGTATTTGTTCTTACCTAACCTGGAGCTTACAGTTGATGAGATATAGCAAGCGTAGCTACTATTTTGCAGGAAAAAAATACATTCTGAATAATTCTGGTTCATTTGTTTTCACAGGGGGGATTTTAACCTGAGCAATTTCGAAGATGGAGTTTTGTCCTCAGCTTTCATGGTTGGACTTCTCGTGGCTTGCCCAATATTTGCATCATTAGCAAAGAGGTAATGAGCTTCCAGTTTTTTCATCTTAACTTCTGGTGAATTGCTGTTGTTGCAAGTGAATTTTTATAGACATAATGCTAGGGAGATGGATGGGGCAGAAAAGAAATAGCCATTAAAGGTTGCTAAATTTTAAACAAAAATGTGATCAATTATTGGAGAGAGTAACATTTAATTGAAATGATAACCATAAAAATCATGTCCGTGAGTAAAATGCATGTAAGGATACGCTTTTGGTTCTAAAATGCTGATGATAGGTTCTGAATGGCAGTTAGGAAAAGCAATCATCATACCATGGGACGTACAAGTTAGGAATAGTATCCCTATTGTTCAATGTTCATAAGCACCAATGCCTATGAGGCGACAATTATGCAATGTTTAACCTTTCTCATTTAATGAAGGTGTCTTCCCTGGTAGTTTTGTGTACAAGTCCAGAATGTTATATGTAGATTTCGTGAAAGAGTTGTATCAAGAAATATTGCAACAAAAGTTGTTTGTCAGGTTGTAAGTGCATGTTTCATTTAAGTTGGTAAATTTTGTTTTGCTAAAAATATCTTTTTCGTCAATTGAAGGATCTCCCAACAGTCATCTCCTTAGAACTAGATATGCATAAAACACACAAAAATAAGTTCCTCTAGGGCTTCAATGGGTTTGGAACTATCATTTGTGGCACCAAAGTACCAGTTTAGCCAAGTAGGTAGTGTGTGTAGTTCAGTTGTCTTGTTTCTTGATAAGATGTAATGGAGAAATTTCCTTGCATTTATGCAGCGCTGTTTTAATGGCAATCACACAGAACTAAAGTAAAGAATATTTGACTTCTTTTTCTCTCTAATAATTTTTGGCACAGAAGTTAGATTATGATTTAATTCTCATGGATTTACTTTTTGATTGAGTCCTTATGCATGCATGAAAAATTGCAGCGTCAACCCATTTAGGCTCATTGGAGTTGGATTATCAGTATGGACAGTTGCAGTAGTTGGGTGTGGTTTTTCATTTAATTTCTGGACCATTACAATTTGCCGCATGTAAGTACATTATCTATCTTGTGCTCTTCTTTGTATTGTTTCACTAAACAATTAAGCAATTTTTTTTTCTGTCCTTTGGTAAGGAAATAAAGGTTTTTGCATATGTCAATAATAAGCTGTTATATGATGCACACTAGTTCTGATTGTTTTTCTAGGCTAGTCGGTGTCGGAGAGGCTTCATTTATAAGTCTGGCAGCCCCATTTATCGATGATAATGCCCCTGTTGCTAAGGTTTTGTTTCCTTTCATTTGATCATGCCAAATTTGTTTGATTGGTGTTTATTTTTATTTGTATTAATTTCATCTGCTGAATTGTTATCTAAAATGTCTGAGCTCGATCTGTTATACATATATGCTGGAAAACTGTGACTTTGCTAGTGTTGTCATGTCTTCTAATTTTGTTAGACGCTAGCAAGAAGTTGGTACATTCTTGGGTCCACTTATAAAATATGTTTTAATTTTTTTTTTGCCAACTCTCATTATAATTGAAATTAACTAAAATTAAGTTCAACAAGAAGTAAATAGAATACCTTAATTTTATTATACATGAGGCTGTGAAGTCAGGTCACTTTTGGCAAAGGACATGTCAAAAGCAGTGCTTTGAGTTTTTCTTTATTTGTGTTTGCATGGGCACAAAAGTATTTGTTAAATTATGAATTCTATGTTGATAGATTATTGGTTATTCAAACTTTTATTATAATGCCTTCTTAAAAAAATTATTGATGTGTGTTTTGTGGACATTAAATAATTTTTAAATTATATATGTTAAGTTTATTAGGTTAGGCCCTTTAACATTTGTGGAGGTAGTTGAGTAAGAAAAATTTTATAGTGCTCAAGGAGTAATTAGTGACATCTTATTAATTACATCCTAAGCTCATCTTGAAGAAAGAGACAGACACACAAAGGAAAGAGAAAATGAAACTCATGGCCCATCAAAAGCGATTAGAATAACCCTACCTAAGATATCTCTCTTGTACTTGTATCTATTTTTTTTAAAAGTGGATCAAAGGACTAGCTAATAAGATGTCACTAGTTACTTCTTCAACACCATAAAATTTCTCATTGAGTGGTGAATTGTGATAAAACGTTTTTAGTGTTAGCTTGTTTTTCAATATTTAACAAGTACAAAATTAAAAGGAATTGAAATTAAGTTTGACAAATTTTGATTTTGTACAAAAGGATTGAATGAATAGCACATTAGATCGATAAATCATAAATTACAAAATTGATGGCAGTAAAAGGTTTTTTATTCTTTGGTTACTTGTATTTTAGGAGAACTATCTTTAAAAAAATTACTGCCTTAATATCTTATCCAAATTTTTGTACACATATTGTTTCACTAAAAATATATTTTATTGAATATTTATTATTATTAATAGGTTTCATTTTACTTGTAATTGTGACATATTTATATATTTCTTTCAATATTTTATTGTATCAAATTTAAACCCAAACTCAAAATAAGTAGTTCAATAATTTTGGATTGTAAAATAGAATTTCAATATAATTACTTGTAAGTGAAAAAGGGAAAAAATCAAAATAAATATTTTTTTATAAGGTTTTATTAGGAAAATTATGAATAAAAATAATTTTGGAAAATTAGAAAAAAATGAATAAAACTAAAAAAGGGCTAGCCAGGGAACCAAATCCTTGCACTTAGGCTTGGTCCCTCAAACCCAGTTTTCTCGATGTTTTTTCCGTCTAAACACCTCTAAAACATTCTAGCAACCTCTACGAATTCATTTTCACCCTAAACAGCTCATGAAAAACCCATAAATAAACCAGATCAAATTAAAAACATAATTATTTATCCAGCTTCCAATCTTTTCTTTCCGGACTTAACACCACCTTCAACAAATACCCTCATCAAACTGAATACATTTGACACCAAGATTATCAGATCCCATGTCCAAAATTGGTTCTCTCGTCTATCTCCTCCCCTCTCTCTCTCTCAACCAATGGAGCCAGGGAGCAAAACGTGATGCAAATAAAATATAGGGATTGGAACATAGAAGACTCAAAAAATATTGGGACTGGAATGAAAATAACACTTAAAACTAACATTTAAATATCCTCTCGCAACAGTGGAAGTGGGTTTTGTTTTATTGTTATGTATGATGTATAATATATTTCTTTTTTGTGCTCTTATATTTCATCAACTTTCATCTGCTCTAACCCTGTTGTTCGTGTCAGAAAACCTTATGGCTTGGAATATTTTACATGTGTATACCAACTGGATATGCTCTTGGCTATGTATATGGTGGATTGGTAAGCTTATTATACGATTGTCAAGGTCCTTTTCGTCAAAGAAAATCTTGCTTACATATGTAGAATAATATTATAATTACTGTCTGAGAAAGGACCAGCTCTTAGTATATTTTAAAAATTTACAGCATATGTCATCTCCTTTACAACTGTCAACACTTGCGGCTACTAAATAACATTTGTCTTTTTATTCTTAAATAGATTGGTGGTCATTTCAATTGGCGCTTCGCTTTCTATGGAGAGGCAATTTTGATGCTTCCATTTGCTGTTTTAGGTTTTGTTATGAAACCTTTGCAGTTGAAAGGTGAAAGCTTGTTACATCTTGGTTTTTTGAGCTAAAGACAATTCCAGCTGTTCCTAAACAGTTACTGATACAGGTTTTGCTCCTGCTGAATCTAAAAAAGCGCTGACATCCATAGAGACTGCTGTCTTGGAAGTTCAAGGTGCTGTGTGTAATGATAATATGGAATCTCATTATTTTGTAAAATCTATATGTTCTCTAATTATGAATAGATGAATAAATAAGTCAAAATTTGAAGAGAAGCCATCTCCTCTGCTCACTTCCACTTGATTCCTTGAACTCTCACATGAAAATAGTGAATCTAATGAAATGCAATTGAATGAGGTTTCTGAATACTTGTTCGAGATCGACAACCATGGATTCAGAAAGGAAGAACAGAATAGATGAAAATCTGTCCAGTGATGTTCAAAAAGGAATAATAGGATGTATGGAAATTTCTAAGTTTTGTATCCCCTTAGGCATCCAAGTACAGCCGTATACTTGACTATCTAAAGTTGCATGGCAGAAGTTCGAGAGGACTGATATATCATTATTTCTTTTTGAAGGCCTTTTCTTTTGGAATTTTTTTACTACAATCAACTTACTGTTATAAGAAGTTGGCTACATCAGCAAAATGTGCCTCTGTATTCTGTTATTTAGTTTCCTATAAATAAAAGATTTTTTTCTCATTTTCCATTGACTGGGTTTACATGTTGAACACAGATGCGGGCGTTTCTGTTGTCAAAGGCTCAATGAAATCTTCCAAGTGAGCTTAATTGTCCTTAGCTTATGACATGTGTTGTATAGATAGCATATTGTAATAGATATATTGCTTATGTTTTTTATTTAAATTTGGTTATACACCATTATGCGTGTGCATGCACACTCAGAGTTGGGATATGTTGGTGATTTATTGGATTTAAATTTGTTGCAGGTCAAATTGTGCATTCATTGATTTGAAGCAATTCTCTAGATTTATGATAGACGTGAAAGTGCTTTTGCTTGAGAAGGTTTATGTAGTGAATGTTTTAGGTACTCTTTCTCACACTACTTTATGTTAACCACCAACATTTCAGCTTGTCTTTTCTTTATGCAGACCACAATATCAAGGTTAAAACTAATTTCATGTGCTCTTAGCTGTCTTTTCTGGTCTTATTTAGTTCAATGATTGCCTTGATAATCCAACTGTCACCTAGTTTCTGGAATTTGCTCTTTATGAGTTTTTTCCAGAACATCTGCAATTTTACCATCTCTGAAATCATGCTGCTTTGCTACATCTCTGCAAACTGATTTCCTGAACTGTACCTGACTTTTTTGTTAGGTTACATAGCATACAATTTCGTCATTGGTGCATATTCATATTGGGGGCCTAAAGCGGGTTATAACATTTATAATATGGTAAGCTCCAGATTTGATGTGGCTATGACACCAAGTATAAAAGCAATGATAGCACTTACCAATGCCTTAAATTCTTTTTTTCCTTCAACTTGCATTACCTTCATAGTAAAGGCTTTTGAAACTAAACTATCAGAAAAAGTTGAGAGTGAGAGTTTATAATCTATTCTATTTGAAATCATGGTCTTTTTGCAGAGCAATGCAGATATGATATTTGGAGGGGTTACCATAGTCTGTGGTATAGTTGGCACAATAGGAGGGGGTTATGTTCTGGATCTCATCAATTCCACAATTTCCAATGCTTTTAAGGTATGTGTTCTTGCATATAAAAGGAATTTTCAAAGATTAGAGCCTTGGGCAATTTTCTTACAACTTGAGCTGCTATGCTGAAAATTATGGAATATTCACTGTTTTGTCTTATTATAAAGAAGCTTAAACTAAATATGGTGTCACTGTATCTAAGCCCCTACAACAACTTCGTTTTAGGCTTTTTTTGCTTTGAAACGAAGATATTTTGCCAAAAATTATAAGTGATTTTTTGGAAATCAACTACTTTTTTTTGAACTTCAATCATAAGTTAAAAGATTGTATGAAATGGTCCCTGAACTTAATTTGTATTACAATAAGGTTCCTGAATATTGAGAGAGGAGAGAAGGCAAGAGAGAGTAAGGTTTGGTTTCTGGATTTCTAGGATGCATTAGAATGTGTTTTAAGATTCAAAATAGGTTCTTACATGTATTTAGGATGATTCTAAAGTGCTTTTATCCGGCTAAAAAATGGATGTTGGAGGTTGGAGTTTTAGTGGTGGATGGCACATGACGCCTCGCTTGCAAACAACTAATTGTCTGGTTTTTTTATTTGAAATTTTTTTAAAGATGAGAAAGCTTGGGCCTGCTATGCACTTGACCCACCTTTGTTCTTTTTTTTCTTTCATTTCCTTTTATTTTTTTCAATATTTGTTTTTCTATTATTTGCTCGATATCAATTCTCACTAAATAATTTGTGTTTTTTTTTTCATACAACCTCATGAAAAAAATAATGATTATTTTCCATGAATTTGATGTTTTTATTATTATTTATTCAAAATTAGTATAACAAATAATCATTGTTGTAAAAAATAATTATTCTTCAGGCAACCAATACTAATGATTAATTGTTAAATTGTTTTGACGATAATAAAAGTTATATAATTGATAATTAATAAATTTAAGATCATATAACAAATGTTTTATTCTTTGAAAAAAAATTAGCACTGACCATAGATTAACATTTAGAAAAAGAAATAAATAATAAGGATTTTATATTTTTTTTTACTTTTCTTTTTTCATTATTTATTATTTTCTCAAAATGTTCCACAAATAGTTAATGATTATTTTTGTATTTTTCATCCAACCTCACAAAAAATATTATTATTTCAAAATTAGTATAAAAATATTCATTATTATAAAAAAATAATGATTCTTCATGCAACCTCATAAAAAAATGATTAAATACCAATTTTTTTACAATACTTATTATCGTTATAATTGATAATTGATTAATCTAAGATGCATATTTTAAAAAAATCAATGATAATTAACACTAAATATAACATCAATCTTTTTTTTTTAAAAATATCAGCATTAATTGTAGATTAACACATAGAGGAAGAACAGGTCTAAGTAATAAAGATTTGATAATTTATAATTTATCATCTTTTAGTTTATATTATATTTGGCTAATTATGCATCACTTCAAAATTAATAATGATTCTTTGATATATGTTAAAAAAAAATTGATATTCTGAATTTTGTTGATGCAGAATTAAAAAAAAAAGTAACTATCAAGGAGAGAATAATGAGATTTTCTTAATCAATAGTTATGGACTCAATGATTAAGATTAACCACCCTTTCAACATAGATTGTTCAAGCAACATTTCTTGTCAATTCTTGTCTTTTTCTGATTATTGATTCATTTAATTAGGTTTTATCAGGCGATATAGATAATTGATTGCATGTTTTTTTTTTCATTTATTAAAATAAATATATTCGTAATTTATATTTAAACTCAAAAATAAAAACATGTGATATTAAATATTACAAAATACATATTCAATTAAAAAAATTCCACAATTAATGTTAATTTATTTTAATTTCATTGACTTAAATTTTTAAATTAATTAAAATATTAAATAGATTTTATAAACTTGCCCGCGGCAACACATGGGTACTCATAGTCCGTTTGGGAACGCGGTTTTTTTTTTTTGCTAATTTTTTTTTTATGTTTTCAAATGGTTTTAATATACTGATCTTAAAAATGATTTTTAAAAAAAATAAAAAAACATCATTTTGATGCATTTCTATGCGAAAAGTATTTTGAACCGCAACCGCTACCACAATTCCAAACAGGTCATATAGTTTAATTGCTAAATGGTGTTCTACATCTCTTCAGTTTTTCTTTATATCTTTTCTAGCGAACTCCTTTTCTCACCTTATCCCTCTTCTTCATCTAGTATTTTCAATATCCATAATTTTAATTGGATGGTCATAAATGATATTCAGGAGAACAAATATGTCAGTATTTTATACCTGATTGAAGCGGTAGCATAAGCTTGCTTCTCAATCTCAAATTTAAATTCTTCTCGTGGGTCCACTGAACAGCTTGCTTTACTTGTGAGGCTGTCTCTGACCTTTAGGAGATGGTTGAGGTTGGATTGTAGTCCTTAGAGTTGGCTTATGAATTTGCTAGACTGGTCAGCTGAGCTGTCATCTGGCTTACTGTATGGCTTGAACAGTTCTAACTAGTAAGCCAAGATTTTTGGTTTCAGAAACATACTCTTTTACAGGAACTTGTTTAGCTTTAATTTGACTTTACCATGATAATTTCTGCTATTTCAAATACCTCACAAGAAGGGTGACTGTATCGAAAGGTTAGGTTCAATGGCTTTTTGCATAAAATGATTCAGCGTTTCTAATTTGGTATATTGAATTGCAGAATTTTCTAAATGGCTTTGGGCTATTTGAATATTCCCTTGAATTAGCTTTTGTCTCTAAAATTGTTGAACTCGTTGCAGCTTCTTTCAGCAGTAACATTTGTTGGGGCAATATTTTGCTTCAGTGCCTTCTGTTTTAAGAACATGTATGCCTTCCTTGCTTTTTTCGCTATTGGTGAACTACTTGTCTTTGCAACTCAGGTATTAAAATTTGCTATTAGCATCTGTTACACTTTTAGCATTTATAGAGCACGTTTTTTTGTTCTCTCTACTAAATATTTGTGTTTATTTTCAGGCTCCTGTAAATTATGTATGTCTTCATTGTGTTAAACCAAGTTTGAGACCAATATCTATGGCTATGTCCACCGTTGCAATTCACATCTTTGGAGATGTGCCTTCCTCACCACTTGTTGGTGTTCTCCAGGTTTGCCTTCATAGCTTTCATAGCATGCCTTAGCTGAACTTTTGTTTTTTGTTCAGAAAAAAAATAAAACACCTGTTTTTTCTTCAAAAATGAGGCATGAATCTTAAAGAAAAAGGGAGGCATAATCTTATTTCTTTCCTGTGCATATTTTCAAAGTACAGAATAATTCATTAACAGAAGAATGGCAATAAAGATAACATAAGTGAATAGAATTATGTATCATCTGCAGTATTCTGAATATGTTTGGCAGAATGTCATGCAGACCTATAAAGGTCACAGATGGATTTTGTGTGGAGTGGTCTTCCTTCATAAATTGGATCTATGAGGCTGTTTTATTTCGGAACTAAACAGAGAGAGAGAGAGAGTTCATTTGAATTTTTAGGTTAACCAACTATCAGGGTATCACCTGATGATCACAGTATATGTCTTCTCCACTTCAACTGATAAAGTTTACACATCCACATTTTTAAGAGTAGATTGATATTTTTCTCTTATGCGTGCATAGGCAATTATTCAAGTTCCTCTACTGTGGATATATGTTTCAGGATCATATTGACAACTGGAGGAAGACTGCTCTTATTCTGACGTCCATTTTGTTTCCAGCAGCTGTGATATGGTTTATAGGTAATTTTTCGTAGTTATTCCTCAGTTGTATAGCATAATTATATTTGATTCATCATTTGCTCTACGGCAGGTATATTTCTACACGGTGTGGATAGATTTGATGAAGAAAGTGAGCATCCTCAAGTGACTACAGCTGACAGGTCTAACACAATGCCTTTGCTTGATGGGAAGGCAGCAGGAGCAGCAGAAACTTTGGCAGAACCATAAAGTTTTCACCGGAATTGTATATAGCATTCGTTTGTTTTCTGCACAATTTTAGGGCATGTCCACTCGCAAGCCCAAGTTTTTCTGGTGTATAAAATCTTCCTACAGCGGATTGGAATTCATTATCAGCTACATTTTGTCATGTGTTTTTCCTTAATAAATTTATCCAAGTTATTCCGTAATTTTGCCCCCAAATAATCCTGTTGACATTAATTCTAGGAATATGATCATTATGTACACGCCAAAATTCTTACAAATTCAAGTTTAATGTCTGAAATGTCATTCAAAATAAGCAAGAACGTCATGTCCAGGTGATGTACATATCCCAAAGGATAATCTCCACGACTGAACGATGTCAGATATTGTTTTTTATCATCCATTTTGCTGCTACTGATATGTTAATCTATGATACATATTATATAATCCAGTAATGGTAAGTCTTGCCTTGATTAGTAATAAGATC
>Ga0307517_10011493_pt1 | contig 12263 bp, 14 predicted proteins | sample 23_EM_MG_FD_194515 | JGI IMG/M metagenome (GOLD analysis project Ga0307517, IMG submission 194515) | Populus trichocarpa ectomycorrhiza microbial communities from riparian zone in the Pacific Northwest, United States - 23_EM | ecosystem: Host-associated > Plants > Roots > Unclassified | place...
AGATTTCATAAAATTTTCATTTCCCGTCTCTTCTTGAAGGACAATATCGGAATATCTGTGTTTTCCGTGACGGCGCTTTCTATAACAATGTTGTGATACTAGTTTTGTTCGAAGAGATCGTTGGATTGTTAAGAAGTTTGGTACATATATTGTATACAAGACCCTATGGTATCAGCACTTGTAAAAACAATGTCATTTACATACTATATTAATAGGTATGTTGTCCTCAAAGTCATTGAATCGGAAATTTGAATGAGGGTTGTTAACCTCGATCCATGGAAAGAAGTAAATGAATCGTCGTTTGACGAGGTTATTAGAAGTCGTGCTTTCACCTCTGTCGCAACTTCTTCACTGCAAATCCAACAAAAGCTTTAGCTCCATCGGAAGTCTTATTTACACCAAATCTCCTATATAAAAATTGAGATGATGTTAAGAACATTCGTATACAATGACGTACGTGTAAAAATTGCGTAAAAAGGGTGCACCAACTTGACCAAGTTTATGTGCCCCTCCAGTGATGGCACCGTGACAAGTTCCATTGGAGAATTTTTTGATGGTGTCGCGTTCAGACATGGTGAAGGGTTTGCCACCAAACGTCAGCGTAACAGGAAATGTCGAATTGCAAGGAATCGACCAAACAGTATTTGACACTGGGTAGCTACCCGGAATGCAAGAGTAGATTTTTTGCGCCACGTGTGTAGGAACCTGTATGCCTGTGTCTAGAAAAAGTGGCATTAGCTACGAGTGCTCTCATAATGCAAAAAAAAGTCTCGAACGGAGGATATCGACACTGGAAAGGAGGCCTGGAACATCGTAGCTACTACCATTTGCCCTATATGAGAGCTTGTCATATGCAATAGACCACGAGACCTGGCTATCCGCTGGCACCAACATGTCGGTGAAGTCTCCTGTAAATCTGGAAAAACAAGAGGTTGGTGATAAAGTCACTAATATACCGAGACAGTGGCCGGCTTACGCGCTTTCATCAACCGAACCCATTGTCAAAATACCGCTTGAAACGGGATCATCCATATGATTTAGCTCAATGCCACACACTGCATTGATAAAATCCGGTCTGATTGGTCGTAAGTGACGAAAACAAAAGATTGGAAAATACGTACGATAAGAACGATTTAACCAGGGAGGCATTCCTGGAAAGTGTCGTAGGATTATTGACACCATAGCCCAGAATCCCGTTTGCACCCGAAGGATATATAGCATTCGTCGCGGAGCTATCCGTTATGGCGACTGCATGAACGTGTTGGTAAAAGGTGTCAAAAATTGTGCATGCGACATACGCGAGGCAGTGTAATTAAAGCTTGAAGCCGCAGATTGCAGCACACATGTCTCCGCGACAAATTGACCAGAAAAACTTCCGTCAGAGAGGGTCTGGACGGTTGCGATATCATTGGTTGGTGCCGAAGTCGTTGAAAGTCTGGGGTTATAACTATACGCCAAGACGAATCAGAGGGCACGATGATGGGACGAAAATCACACCAACTAGGAAGTGTTATCTACACCTGCCGCGGGAGATGCGACCGCTATAAGATTTTGCGACAAAGAAGGGGACATTGGAACTTGCTGTGGAGGTGTTCCTGTTATACGTTATTGAGCGGGAGTGTGCAATGTACTATCAGTATGAATCCCACCCATCTGCACCGTAGCCTATGCTCAGATCAGTCACTTTGCTCTCGGAGGAAGTGAAGCAAACCCACGAGATACGCCACGTCATTGTTGTTCGTCAAGCGCACTGGAACACTACCACCCGGAGCTCGTGGTAGAAGGTGCCATGGAACGAATGAGCCATCGACTGATTCAACCATGATCATGGCATGTGCGATCGAAACCGTCACAGCAAGCAGACCGAATTGGACACAGAATCTGGAGAACATGGCAGGGAAGAAAAGCAGAGGGCACAACAACATCCATTGCGGTACGGATTTCTTTTATGCGTCAGTAGGATGTATGGAGCAGCATCCGATATAGACGATGCCAGATCTACACCCCAGTGGAAGCTATATCATTGATAAGTCACCGTGGACGGAACTGGAACCTGGTTTCGGTCAAGCGTTCTCCACCTGGACAGGAAGGAATTGTATTGAGGTGTGGATAAACTTATAACCTGGCGTAGTTTCTTGTGTCGAATGGCAGGCTGGGAGTCATCATGATCAAGGTGGAGGCAGGTCTAGGCATATTGTGGCGTTTATTTGACGAAAAAAAGTGGTGCGTGCCGAATCCAACGCATTTTCGAGGCCGAAAGCCTAAAGGTCACCTAATAATTACTTTCCAACTGCGTCGAAAGGTCTATCAGTGACAGCCCAATAGAATGGGAGGTCCAGCAGAGTCGCGGAGCTACCGGGCCGAACAAACCCTAAGGCCTAATTTAATAAGCTCTAACCATTGGAACCGAGCTCCAAAATATTTCTCCTTTTGTTCTTCCAACCACCTTCGCGAAAATGGTGGCGCTGATTATTACCAGGTCTCGATGTACTTATCCCCAGACGTTGGCCAGGAGCCTGAGGCTCGCATTGCAATTACGACATTCTTGAACGGAACTCGCACAAGAAGTCCATTCGTGAAATTGTAGCCGGTTTCGGGGGCGGAAGGAATGCTGACCGACCTGGTGGTACAACATTTTTTGGAAGGGACATGTTATTCAATCCTACACGCTTACATGAATAAAAGCTTCTTCAGTTGCTCGCGAGAGTGACTAAAAAATCCGAGTCTCGCCAATATCGCAAATGCCGAAAGCGTCTTCGTCAATATTCGACTTTTTACACTCTTCCGCCAGACGCTTTGGTGGATCCACGACGTCCTCGGCTGTTAGCACCCATGTTCTATGAAGGAAGGTAAGTCTTGACGAATCGAATTTCTTTGGTCATTGACTAACCCCCAATGCATTCCAAGAGCTTTTTTCGCCCTGATATCTTGGAATAATCTGACACTGTCCTGAGGTGCGCAGTGGATTCTTGACATGAACGCTCGAGGAAGGTAAGCCCTAAAGAATAATCTCAGGTCCTGCGAATACCAATACCTCAGACGACATTACCCAATAGGGATCATCGCAAAGTCAAACCCTCCGAAGGTCTTCCCTATTTCCTCAAAAGCAGGACAGTAAGGTACTTCATCTTCATCTTCACCGTCAAAAACGGTACGATATGCCGTGTCGCCTGCGAAGTATACCTTCACAGGCGAGCGAGCAAATTCCCCGAGGTCATCGGTGATGACCTCCTCGACGACCCAGCTGGCCCAGAGTGATTTGAATGAGTCCCAAGGAGTGCGGCCTGTAAAGTGTTGGCACGGAGTGCATGTGATGTCGACAATGCGTTTGGTGACAGGCGCGCTGTTCTCTGGCTGTTTGGAGGTATCGGCATCGTGAGCAGTGAAAGAGACTTCCAGTCGTTTGGAATCACGCCAATCCATCGTGTGGGTGTTAGAGGCCGGCACGCCTAAACTCTGGAAGTACGCTTCGTTTCCCAATGGTGCGAAGAAATGTGGAATACGTTCTGATCGTTGAAGTAATGTTTGGATAGTGTGTGTATCGAGACTGTAAATTGTTCAGAAAACAAAAATTTCGGAGACGAATGGGTGCTTACTGGTCGTAGTGATTGTGCTTGACATCGAGAATAATGCGTTGAGTGGCAAGTCGTTGAAATAGATCAGATTCTGCTCACCGATATCACCACCGCATCGATCTCCGGAATATCTTCAATGCTACAAGGGGGCTCTACGGCGTTCACAATTTGAGCTTATAAAGGGAGGTATGCATAGATGGGAGAGATACTGACGCGTGAACCTTTTTGGACCAAGAAATTTACTAGGACTGCAGCGGTCGCTGAAGACTGGGTCGAATAGAATACGGATTCCTCGTTCATGGTCTTGAGAGGAGTTGGTAAACTTCAAACGTTGTCCCCGTAATGGAAATTCGACGAGGAAGCACGCGTGTCCCAACCAGGTCGCCTTGATCTTGTCAGTTGCGGATTCCGAACTGGATGGGTCTGTTCCCCAATTGGGCTTCCGTATGTTGAGTTTCTCGACGATCTGCTTCGTATCTTTCATAAAGAGAGATGGGAGTATCTTGAGGACCTATAGGGAAAGGTAAAGATCCCATAAAAATTGGCATTTATAAACTTACTGCGAACCCATGCCAAAGGGTGTGAGGACGAAAGCTCTTCCACGGATTCTGGAAACTGCTTCCAGTGTCGTCGACCCAGTGAGCGGGCTTCTCGCCTGGTGTACTAGGGTTGTATCGCGAGGTAGCTTTGAAAACGGCGAGATTTTGTAAGACCATGATAATGGATGAGAAGACGAGAGGATGATAGGCACGGGAGTTTATATTGTTGGCATAACCACATGTCGGCTGACGCCACGCAAGCCCGCCGGTATTGATTGGATGATTGAGTCATGCCATGCCGACTGCGCACGAATCCCCGAATAATTTAATTACCACACCCATTGACTGTTGTCCGAATTTTCCAAAACGAAGTTTTTCCTACATAAAGTGGTTGACTTCTAGTCATGTACGTAGTGTACTCTTCACTTGAGGGGCGATAAACGATGTCTTTAACTCCCTCGGCAGTCTATCTCGGTTGGGTCCCAGGAAATAGGTGACGGCGGTATTTCTCCCCAGAGTCCCCACCGTTTATCAACACGGTCCTTGAGGGCCAAATCCGACACACATCACGATGAGCTCCAAATGAGTCCTTAAACACATAAAGCTCAGCGCTCATTATCCATCTTCACCTTAACTGCAACTGTGGAACCGTTGGACGACGAGGGGCCCCAGAAATTCCATCCAACCACAACGAAGCGGTAGGCATTTGGGCCAATGACGCCAACCGTATCCACCACGGTAGAATAGAGGCCCGAGTCGCTCGACAATGAAGAGCGGGATAACTCCAGTCCTCAGGTCGAAGTGCAGATGTAGAAGTTCCTCCGTCGGGCATTGGAAGCTGCGCTGTTGTGAAACTGGAATGTACTTATGTTTATAGTCTCGAGCAAATCATTTTTTGTATATATAATGACAAGAGGGCTGAGCCTTCCCTTCATGATCATACATAGGCTGTCCGCAATTGGTCCGCGGCCGTCCACAAACGAGCATAGTAAAACATCGCTTTGACGGTCCGGCCGCCAGGAGAATTGTGACGAGTCAATATATATTGCGTGACCTCCTGTCACGGCACTTCTTCATGGATGGCGAGCTTAGCAACCACGAAATCCAGACCCTGAGCTTCAGATTCAACCCCCAAGTTCGCGAAGAAGCTGCGTATCTGCTCTGGCACATGTGGCGCAAGACGAGGCCTGGTTACTCCCATTTGCCGGCCTGCATATTAGCACTCGAGGATGAAAGGTTGTATGTCGCATTGAAGGAGGCTAGTGCAAGGGGAGACTATGATGCGATACGATGTTGGCAGGGTATGTACGCGTCACGGTCCCCGTAACCGTTCCGCAACCTGAATTACGCGTAGTCCCTAGTTGTTAACCTCCAATCATTCAGAAACATCTCTGGCATGTTTGTCAGAAAGCGAATACGCCATCCTCAGAGACATTGATTCATTCCTGAACAAGCTCAGACCAACTATGAAGAAATTGGTGGACGGGGAAATAGCTCTTCCTCTCTGGATCCCCTCGTCAGAGTCTGACCTCGACCCAGAAGTCGTCGCCCACCTGACTTCATTGTCGATACCATGTTTAAAAGGGAAACCCAACCTTTTATTGCACGACTTGGGCAGCTTTACACGCGATCCTGTGCTCGACAAACGCCTGAAAAATATTTTCATGCCAAATAGTCATACGTGAGCCCCGTGCCTAATTCTCTTTATTATTGCTGTCACATTGATAGTAAATGCATAGATTTTTAGTCAACACTTCTGGTTCAGGCAAAACCCGACTTTTGATGGAAGGTCTCTGCGAAAACTGGGGTTTTTATTTCACATCCACCGTTGACTCCAGCCTCCTTGGGTCGAGCGATATCCAGAATAGTATTCGGAGGTATGTGCCTGAGTCGAAACGGTTTCGGCATGTCCTCCCACCTGCAGGTTCTGCAGGCTACGACAACGGTCTTCGGGAGAATCGTGAAATTGCAGGGCGAATTTTCCGAAGGGTCTTCCTTGCCCGATTGTTGATATTTCACCTCTTTGCCGAGACGATGACTCAAGTGTGTTGTATGAAGCGTAATGCACCGGCATGCCAAGATAACTATCGTATTTATAGATCCCGTTGGCTTTTCCTTCAGCTTCAACCCGCTTTTGTCCACCCTCAGGTTTGGGATATATTTGATGAGCTTTCGTGCAAGTTGTCTAGTGCATCTGATGCATTCGTCAACTCTACGACTAAGGATCTCTTGGGCAAGACCCGTACATTGTTGTGTTCCTCCATTCCAATTCGTCCAGTGGAGGTGACCTCCGATTTAGAACCAGTACAGCTGAGGACCACATCAACGTCTGTCAGTGATACTGTTCCTACTACTTTGCAACAACTCCAACTACCCCTGTTCTGTGTGCTCGACGAAGCACAGCACGCTGCGACGCAACATAGCGAGTCCTTCCGCTCCGACCAGAACGGTGCTCACCGTCCCATCTTGCGCGAGATCGTAAAAGCATGGGAGGAACAGTCGTTCGGTCAAGGTGTCTTCATGGTTGTAGCAGGGACAGGTATCTCCAAAGACGTTGTAGACCAATCGATGGCTTCCGCCATCATGAAAGACTCGCGGTATCGGTGGTGCTCGGACACGGGCGCATTTGATTGCAGAGACGGCCAGTTCAAGTACTTGCAGAACTATCTTCCCCAGAAATTGTTGGCGTCTAAGTCGGGACAGCGGCTTTTAGAACGCGTTTGGTATTGGTTGCATGGCAGGTTAGCCGGGAATATCTTCCCCTAGTTTTAAAACTCACTTCCTTCAGGCATCGATTCACGAGTGGCTATGTGGCCGAGCTTCTACGTGATGGTTTCAAGAGACCCCATGGGTTATTAAACGCCTATGTGGAACATTTCTCTAGCTTCAAAGTCACGGATGCGACCTCGTTTGTTAATTCCGAGGGGCAGGGCCCCTTGCCTGTTCTCTCGCAGTATAAACTTGACTTTCACAAATTGAAGAAAAGTGAGCTAATGGCTGCAGTCTTAACCATCAAGTCAACTCACTTTTTTTATGTTTTCGCAGATACGGACATGCTTTCCACCATCCACCAACTAACTACGCACTACCTCATGCGCTCTGTCCTTCCTGTCACACTTGGCAAAGACGAAGCTCGATATGTCGAATATGGCTTCGCCCGTTTCGTCGATTCTGAAACAAAATCTGTCGCGGTCGACGAACCGCTTGTCTTGCTTGCCGCCACTTATTGGATCAACAAGCACCACCGCTCTAGCTACAAGCACTTTGCGAAGCATATCCACCTGAACGATCAGTATTCGAACGGGTTTGAGAACTATCTTGCATTTTGTATTGACATGATTTTTTCGCACCGCCGGAGACTGAACGAGGTATTTGCGTTTCTGGGTACACCGCCTAGTTGGAGCAGCCAGGAGGCTGAGCTCGTTGCGTTGTACAATAATAATTCGCTTGGTGTCGATGTTGACATCAGCACCGTCCAACATTTTCTCTTCTCAGGTCCTTCTGTAACACTGGGTACCAACACAAAATCGCTAGACGAAACCTCTCACTGGCTGAATCACAAGATTCACAGTCCGATATGTTTCCCGCATGTCGCGATGGGCCCCGACTTAATATTTATTCTGCGCCTCGCAGATGGGTCCCTGATCTGGGTTGTGCTCCAAGCCAAGTTCATAGGAGGCAAGAATACTCTTCCAAGGGCGGATCTGAGGCATGCAATGAGGAGTGTGACACCTTCTATGTTCTTCCTTGACAAGGCAAGAAGAATGCTCTATGCTTGATTTTGCTGTTTGTCAACTGACGTCTACATCTACAGGATGGAGAGCCTTTCTCGCCCATAAGCTGCCCGTCCCTCATCACCAACACATGCCACTCCCTTTCCCAACTCCCCCATCGCCGAACAGACGCAGGTCGGTTCAGCCTGCTACGCGTCATCGCGTCCTTCCCTGCTGATCCAGGCATGAAGAGGTGTATACTTGAGGACCCCGATAGTGACAGCCACCCAATCGCGTGTCTGGATATGGGGCTCATGAAACATGTTACGAAGAAGCTTTCCCCGGTTGATTTTTTGCAAGGTTTGGAGAGTCCGTTGTATTTGCTGCAGAAACGGAAGAGAGGGAGTGGGGTGGGTGAGAGCACCAAGAAGCGGACGAAGAAGATAAAGTTGAACTGATGATCATTTGGGTTTTGCTGGTATATCCCCATTCTTTAATGTATATGAATTACCGGAAACGATATTGGTAAATTTTAGCACAGTCGTCGAAGTTAGGGTGTGAACATAAAATGAGATACTATGAGAGCATCGAGCATTGGTTCGGTCAGTAGAATATTACAAGGAGTCCGTACATGAGAAACTGCCCAACCTAAACTTGAACTACGATCATAAATCGGGCCTCACATCAATCGATTCTTTGCTATTTTTCCTCCTCAACGACAACAGCTAACAAACTCAGAGCCATTGACAAAACGGACGATATTTCAAGAAAGTTGAAGAAACTAGTAGAACCCGAGAGGGTTGAATTGGAGAAGTTTAAACGCTTCAAGCGCTTCCGCTTATCTGACGCGATCCGTTAAATAAATTTTATCCCGTCGGCATTTCCCGTTATAAATCTTCAATCATGGCCACCACTTCATCATAGGCAAACAATCAAGGGCCCATTCCGTTTCTATGCTTCACAAGTTCGTTACAAATCCAATGGCCCCACTAAAATAAGGTAGAGGTATTCAAGCTTCTGGAATTGCACATACAACGACATGATGGTAGATGGTGGTACAAGGTCTGGGCAGAACAAGCAAGGTTTGCCAGAGAGGTTAAGCCTCGAAAGGAAACTCATTCACTGTCACTAGCCATCTCCTCGTCATCTTCTTCATACTCGCTCTGTTCTTCTTCAGAATCCTGCTCTTTGTCAGTGTCCTCATCTTCACTGTCCGAGGCTTCCTGGAACACACATGTAAGAACAGAGAGCGATCCAAAGAGCTACATCACCCTACCTTTGCGACCTTCTCGGCAGCGAGACGGCGTCGCTTCTGACGTTGCTTCGAGGGTCGGGGTGACGGCCGTTTTCTACGATTTTCGTCCCTCCGCGAGCTCGCTGTACTCAGCAGGTTAGGGTTTTGCCCGACCCCCTCGACTTGTCGGGGTTGGGGATCTACTTGTTTGGTCATGAATTCCTTGTCACGATTGTCGAGAATGAATTGAAGAATCAAGCGTTGAAACGCTTCGGGAACGTATTCCGGATCATTTCGCGTTTCGGATTCATCAAGCCAATGTCTTTCAACGACAAGAATGGCAGCGAGTTTACTGAGCAAGGGAAACAATGGTTGATAAATGGAATGTGTGAGTTCTTCCAACGATTCATCTTCACTCAGTGACCGGAGCAAAGCGGTACGGGACGAGACGGTTCCCGTTAACATTGACCAAGTAGACATCTTGATAACCTCTTTTAGTGACTGGCCAGGCTGCGCAAGCACAAGCCAGTAAAGAAAGAGCCAAAAGACAGACTCCGCGTCGTGATCAAGTTCGTGCCTCCATTGACGATCGACATTATGCGGAGAGAACCTACGAACCACTTTCTCCTCTTCAAGCGGGAATTTCTTGATGCGATCGGGGTGGCGACATGTGTAGGGTTCAGGACTAGAAGGTACTGCGGGGACGAGGCCTAATTTGGGAGGCAACACTGCATTGCCTTGTTGAACAGCACGCGCGATGAAGACAGGCGTTCCCTGGTAACATTGTGAGTGAGGGCGGCTCGTACAACAAAGATAGGATGTGACTAACGGTCCGGGGGCTCCGTTTGCCTCCTTGCCTGCTTTCAAGGTGTTCAGCATTGTTGAAATCGATGAGCAGTGCCGACGTCTTCTGAGGGATAGTGCTATAATCATCTCAGTAACCCCGACCCCAACTGGTAGATTCCTACATACCTCTCGCCAAGGAGAAACTTAATGAAGTAAAGAGACGCTTCCTTGGTCTCTCCGTCGTCCGGTGCGGGTGTTGCCCCTTCTGGTATATACAAAACATTTCCCCTACTAATGTCCCTATGGAGGACCTGCCGTTCGACGCGCAGATACCGCAACACTGTAGAGATCTGAGTGCTAAAAATATTGTCAATTGATATTATTAAGTACCTTCCAAGACGTCGAACACGACCTCCAACATCCCCCTCAGGGTCTGAATACTCATGATAGGGCTTCCTGATTGCCGTAGTCCCATGCGGTGTTTTACTCTGGTAACACCAAGGGACTCAGAAATCTCGACCAATTCATGGCAGACGGCTTCCACCACGCCAGGCACCTTCTCTGGACTGTGAACGTGGTTGTTAAGGATCGTGTACTCGTCAAAGCGAGGATCAGGTCGAGAGAGTTGGTCCTTGACCACCGTCACAACTTTGCCGTCGACACAAATATCTGAGAGTGGATTCGAAAGGATATGGGTCCGAGAACCAAATGGACTGGTGGCGTATATGGGAGAGAAACCGTGACAGTCTAAACCCTCGTTCGTTTCGACACCATCGACCTGTGTCTTGATCGAGATCCGAATGGTATACTCCACAAAGTCGTTCTGGAAATTCGGAACCATTGCCACGTAGGTTGCATCCCCGAAATGACCTGGGTCGTAAAGACGATAGAAAAAGGCAAACATCAACCTGTTAAGTTGCGGGTTGGTCCAATCGGCGGAGAGGCGGTAAATGCCACGACCCCCAATCCCGAAAAGGAACATGATTCTCTTCATCGAGATGAGTAATCCCTGAGCGACGTGGAGGTCGGGTCTCGCGAGGAGGAGGTAATGCAAGTATGAAACGGCTTGGTTCTCCTGGTATTTCTTGCTCTTTCCTGCCGATGCATCTTCACCAGCGAGTCGGATGCATGGCCAGAGAGTAGTAGCTTCGCCCCCCCAATGAATGTCAAAAGCTGCGGTGAAATCGGGCCTACATTCAGTGTCTGTTATGTGCCCGCGAGGGGTTTTGCTTTCCGTGGACTTGAACACTAGGAGGGGCACGTTTGCAAAACCTAGAATTAAGACGAAAAGTTAAGTCGACAAGAAAGAATGGCGCCAGAGAAAGAAGGTACTCACAGTCATCCTTTATTGATTTGGCCAAGGTGTTGGCCGCCTGAACAAAGTTTTCACGGCTGAAATCGCTTGCTTTGCTGGCCTTTTCGTCGACCATTTTGCTCACCTTTCCGCTGTGCTTTTTGATGGCTTCTTCCGAAACTCTCAAGAAATTGAAAAAGTCCTCGTGTGTCTTAAAATCTTTCACCTGGTGAATCCCCTCGTCGTAACCAAAAGCTTGCACTTCATCACGTTTGTGTTCAGCAAAATGTTGGACTACTGGCTTTACGGGGGACGACTGATGGTGTTTCTTTGGATTGGACTGGGGCGAAGGAGTACGAAACTGAACTGGCGGATCTGGTGGTGGGAGAGGGCACGACATGGTTTGGGAAGTCTTTGAGAACTACTATTTATATACTTCCGTCTGAGTTTAGAATCATTCGCATACCCATCCACCCACAATCCATGATCCATACATACCTCCCCATATGGATGAAAGTTTGTCGGAATACATATTCCGAGTGTCGTCTGACTGACCAAACAATAGGAAGTATGGATGTAATCATGGATGTAATCCCTTACGCGCTTTCACTTGAATTCGCAATCTTCAAGTTGGCGGTTCTCGCCTCATGGCACTGAAATCAGAGCCCTTCAACACACATGCGATGTTGTTGCTTCGGTCAATACTACTTGCCACGGATTGCAGTTAAATATTTATTATGAAAAATCGACAACCCCAGAAGTATGAAGATTAAAGGGCATATCACCGCTCGCAGACGATTGAATAAGGCAGTAGAATAGGGAACGGTCAGGGTCCATGCAGTGCCTCTTGAATCCAACGTCGATGTCGGGGTCCTTCTGCTTCCTCCTGATTCTGGCCATGTTATCCTGGCACCGCGTCTCCCCAAATATAGTACCACAGTACTTTTCGGCCGCAGCCTCATGGGCACCATAGGCGTTCTCGTAGTCGCCTCTGCGGAGATACCCGTAGCCCATTAATTCCAATGCCCGCCCAGTGATGAGCCGATTCCCGACCTGTGAGGCCTTCATTAGTGTTCTTTCCTCGGCATCTCGATTGGCGCTGAAGTGGATCAAGCCAGAGTC
>Ga0307517_10011495_pt1 | contig 12262 bp, 18 predicted proteins | sample 23_EM_MG_FD_194515 | JGI IMG/M metagenome (GOLD analysis project Ga0307517, IMG submission 194515) | Populus trichocarpa ectomycorrhiza microbial communities from riparian zone in the Pacific Northwest, United States - 23_EM | ecosystem: Host-associated > Plants > Roots > Unclassified | place...
TGCACAGCCTTATTACAAGCGACAAAGGGTGATAGTTGGTGGTGTTGGCGATGATGTGGCAATGTGACGTGATGTGACGGTACCCATACCCGTACCCAAATAAACCCGTACCCATGACTGCGGGTACAGGTTTAACGCGGGTGTGGGTGCAGGTACGGGTTTAACGCGGGTGTGGGTGCAGGTGGACCCAAAAATACCTGTGGGTTACCTGTGACGAACACTATCTGCCTCAAGATGTGACTTGTGGTTCGAAACTGGTTGCCATACTGTTGTGATGTGGCTACCATGGTTGAGTATGTTCAAAACTGGGGTGTCGTATTATCGTTATGTTGCGAAGACGAAGGAATATGAGTTTGAAGTCATAATACCAGATAATATAGTAAACATTGTCGAATGTGGTTTGAAAATAGGGGATCATGTTATCGACATGTTGTGAAGATGAAGGATGATAAGTTTGAAGTCATAACACCAGATGATATTGTAGACATTGTTGTATTAGATTATGAATCTCTCATCATAGTATGATACTCTCACAACTTGTAATTGGCACAACATCAGCCTGGTGACCCTGGTCACTCGGAGTCAAGGACAACGAAATCGAGTACCCCAAAACGCGCTGAATGTTGAAATATCTTCTAACGCAGCCACACTATGTCTCACGGTCTCGCATCTGCAATCCATCAATTAGTTTTAAGACATTAATTTTACAAATTTAAATCATTTTCTAAAGGAGCTTTGCTGCAGTTCAGTAGTATGAGAAGGGTATGATTACAAGCTTGGTTCAGAAGGACGCATAGCCATCATCATCCGACTCATCAGAGTCCAAGCCTGATGAACTCGTGCTAGGAGCATCAGACTCGGAACTTGAATTGCTTTCCAAGTCAGAATCATCCTCGTTGATGTCCATGTTTTCTGATGCTTGGCATAGTGAATGAGAATCTGGCATCAAGGCATCTGACTCGGAGCCCGAGCCTTCGTCTTCGTCGCTCTGTCGGCATGCTGCTGAGTTGACATGACCAATACCTGAACCAAAATGGAGCATTATCATGTCGCGGTCCGCAAAACTAGCAAACAACATTGAGTACTTGAATGTGTGCACCAATAACAGACTCACATATCGACATAGAAGTTAGTCCAGTCGTCAACCTCAGAGAGCGTCCCTACACCATTGCGACGGGCGACACTTGTTGCATATGGCAGCAATGTTGTTGTCCGTCCAGCCGCAAATGCAGGAATCATATGACAGGTCCGGATTACATGTGCTGGATCCAAGAAACCGAACGCGAAGTCGTCCGTTGAAGGCACAAAACCTATCTTTGGAAGACGGCCCCTAGAAAATCCATGATTGTAGTTTGGCTCGCTTCCAAACCACCGTACCCAAAGGTACTTCATGCGGCGAACTTGTCCTCCATCTTGAACTTGAGTATGCGTAGTATAAACTTTGACATGGTGGATGCCGATGACCCGAGCGTACCAAAATGGTTCATAGCCTCGGATATCATCAATTTGGTCGGGTGGTGGAGCTCTAAGTATGATATCAGGGCGGGTGGTAAGATGAATCGTGTCTGATTCCCGGCGAATGTCATATGATGTGTAATAAAGGCGACAGGTTTGCGTGGAATATATCTTGTCACCCAGAATACGAATGGTCTGGCGTTCAGATGGTGTGAATGTCCCATAAGTGTCTCCATCGAAGTCACGTCCAAGCAACCGACCAAGAAGGTGCTCTTGAAGTTTTGGCAAAAAGTCCTGATAGAAAAAGCGAATCGACGACGATCAATCCAAGTACTTATCTGCAAATATTAGACCTTGGAGACTCACTTTGAGTGCAGGATCATCACTTGCTCCATCTCTATGGAGCATCTGATAAAGCGGAACAGGATTGTTTTGAGAGGAGGATATGTAGTATCGCAAATCAGGATCATCGGGAATGTCTTTTGAAGGAAGGAGGTCAGACAAATGTCGATGCTGTCGCTTAACTTGCATCTGATGACGTTCCATAGCCCGGTGTGCCCTCTCCATCCGACGATATCGTTTTGCAATTTGCTTTGGTGCATTTCGCTTATTGGTTAACCCATAGAGGCGCTTGACCAATCGGTGTGCAAGCTCGCCCTGCAACACAATCAGAAATGTGGAATATAAGTCAATACCAATACTCATACTAGTTGGGTGGAGAACACATCACTCGTGCCAAAAAGTCGTATTTGGGATACATAATCCCCGAGTGCATGCCATTTGTATGTGAACAGATTTAACTTCTTCACAAGAGCTGCACTGGGAGCATCAGAGCGGTCTCTGGCACCATGACGTCGTTTCCGAGCCTCTGCCTCTCGTGGAAGTTCAACTGCTGTAAACTCGGAGCAAACTTTTTTTTCAAAATCACGCATAAGCTTGCCAAGCTTCATGGTAATCGCTTCAAGATGCTTTAGCGTCGTTTCTGAATGCATCCGTAGTTTGGCAAATGCATGCCACTCAGCTGTGTGGTAAAGGAGCTTCAACAATTGTGTATTGTGACCAGGGAGGAGACCCTCAAAAACGGGTATGCTGCACTGTAGAAGTATCAAATCATGAGCTCAGAGTATATATATGCCACATACCTGTAGAAGGTCCTCAAAGTCCCGAGCGGCCAATTTCTTCATTTCGGATGCATTACTAGTGAAGCGCCGAATGGTCGAGCCAAAAGGCAATATTTGGCGATATCTGGAGTACGGATTGGTTGTAGCATGCAGAGAAAAGAGAAAACCTCGTACCTTTCATCAAGCATGGTTACAAGTTGTCCACCTGAGGCTGCAGCATATAAGATGCGAATGAGATGTGTAAAGAGGGATTTCCACACGCCCAGCTCAAATTCGTGTAGGAGATCCACGACGAGAAGCGAATGGATATCAAAATCCTCTCCTAATCGGTCAACAAAGGCATTCTATTTGAGTTTGAGTGGCACTAGTTAGAAATGACCAACAACAGAAATGGTAGTCATGACTCACAACAGTCGGCACAGATGAGGTCGGCTTCAGGAGGCGATTGACAGCTGCCCCAGTTATTTTAGCTGCGTCCTTGTATATCAAATTTCGTGCCCGTTGTACAAGGTTACCGAAATATTGGCGCTTATGCTCACGGACTTTGAGATCTCGTTTTAGTCCCAGTTCGTTGAGCTTCTCCTTTGTTACTAGACATCGAGGGCAAGGACAACCACCCTTGTCACGGATTGTAGCAAGAAGAACTCTATAGAACCTTGCATTAGTGTGTTACAAGTCTATTAACTGAGAACGTACTTTTCGGGATAGTCCGCAGAATATGTAAAAATACGAGGGTATACCCGACGTTCAACTCCATCATGGCACTTAATTACAATTCCATACTTGTATGCATGCAGGAAATCATCATCGAGTAACACTTTCCATACGGCGTGCATTAGTTCTCGGCGACAATGAGTTAAAATGTCTTTCTTCTGGGTTTTCCACTTCGGATGTGATGAAGCAATAACATCTTGAAGCCAATCTGGAATAGAAGGAATGTACGCGAGATGGTGACAAGCATGGGCAGTTGGATGCGAACATGTGTACTTCGATAGGTTTCCAAGGAACATGTAGATTGGCCACAGTTTGGCCATTCCGAAGTTGGCAAGATGGGTGGAATCCGACCATAACCTGAGAGCTGCTACCACCTTCTCTCGTTTGCAGTTCAGGTCATCAGGGGGAACTGGAGCCCGTTGAACCCTGTCATGTTCCTTAATGAAAGCATCAGAGTTGTAGATCTCTGAATATATGCGTTCATCTTCGCCGGTGATTGGGGAGGTGTGGTAGAGCTTGAAAGGTGTGAAGTGGTACTGTGGAGCCAGACGAGACTGGAACGCATCCTTGATAACAGTTGTAAGCTTTCGAAAATACAATCCAGGAATTTTTACAGCATGTGCGGGTTTCGTCTTGTCACCGGATGGAATGTCAATTGTAACGGAAGTCTCCTGAAAGGCACGTAGATGAGGAGATTTGGAATCTGCCTCGTCAAGTCGTTGGTTCTCGCGGGTAGCGTCAAAAGCTTTGAGATCATCGACTGAGAATTCGGGATGACGGAGAACATCCTTGACCAAACGGTTGACCTCATTGTTGGATTTTGAGGTGCTGCCGGTGTCATCAGTAAATCCAGGGAAATATGACAATACGTTTTGACGATATCAAATCCGTTGTGATTGGCTAACATGGTTGCCATTTGGCTGCCATATTTCAACCCTTGTGGAAACCCGACTTATTGGAAGATCATTTAAGTCAAAAAAAGAAATCTCGGCAGGATATTATGACAATGTGTGATATCAAAAGGGGTTTGGCAAAGTTCAACTGTCATCAGGTCCTTTTACGATGGCAAGCCAGAACTGTAGCTGTGTCATAACTTCACTATCATCTCGACTTACATTCACAAGCAAACCAAGTGCTGATGCGCTGGTTGCTATATAATGTCATTTTTGTATTCCCTTCCCATGTCCTATCGTCTTTGATTATGTTCAAAAGCTATTGACGTGCTGCTGGGCTGGTTGCCATGTAATACCATTTTTGTACTCCTATCATGTACATCCTATCATCTCTAATTAAATTCACAAGCAATGCAAATGCCGCTGTGCTGATTGCCATGTAATGTTGTTTTTGTATTCACGTCGTGTATGCCCTATCATCTCTAATTACATTCAAAAGCGATCGAAATGTACTGGTTGCCATGTAATCATTTATTTTAACGAGGGCAGATAATTTGAAGGAATCAAATAATAAATATTTTACAGATTTGGCAGATTTATTTTACATATACCATTGGTGACCACAGATGAACACCCTTGGCCGTCACCAATGCCAAATTGAACTATCATCAGCAGGTGCGTAACAGAGAGGATTCATATGGGGGAACAGTGTCACTACATCGGCTGCTTTCGAGGAGAGAGTTAGAAAGATCAACATAAAATGAAATGGAACACCGACATTGAGACTTGGGTTGACAATTGTTGAATTTCCTGCAATGGTAAAGAGGGTAAGAAGGCAGGAAAAACATAAAGTAAAATGTGACGGACCTATGGTTGCCCCCATAGTCGAACTTCGTGCAATATCTCTTCCAACTTACAATCTACCTTAGCTGAGTCGGCTCTCATATGATCTGCGATTTCCATCATGCATTGTTTGATGTCGACAATCTCTCGCTTGATCCAATCTGCGTCATCTTCAGTGAAGATACACTGCCGTTTCGAAGGGCGATGATTGGCATTGTCCAGAGATTCTGCGCTTCGCTTTCCGGCAGAGTTGGGAACGTCCTACAAATCATTGATAAGGTGAAGTAGCAAGGATATGAAACATTTTCGATACCTTGGCTTGATGGACAGTAATTTGAACGGTATTGAGAACATTCTTGTCTCCAAGTCCTTCCTTTGGCCGTCGAGAACGAGACAATTGAGGTGATGGGTCGGACGAAGTAAGCTGTTTTGACGAGGATTGGTGTTGACGGCGAGATGATTTGTAGTTGGGAAAATTGAGAGGGCTGGGAGGAGAGTAACGAGAGACAGGAGTACTCTCACGTACTCGAAACGGTGGAAAACCTATGTCATCAGAGTCTAAGCCGTCGTGCAGAGAGTAACAGTGAGGGTGCAGGGTGCAGCGGGGCATATTGGATTCGGCTTGATAGCAGTCTCTGCACTTTATATGCTGGAAGTCGGGCTTAGGGTAGTTGGAGCAGATTGTGGATTACACGACTCCACAGAAATTGTGGAGCTCAGAAGCCTTCTTGAATTTGTTGCTGGGCCACCAGTGCATGGTGAATACATTAAAGTTTGCGACAAATAAGCGGATAGGTGTTGAATTGACGCTCGATTGTCAGCTTTGTGGCAAGAAGGCGGCAGTGAGGGCCCTGAAAGCAATGGGCAAAAAATGCCCATCCATAGTTCCAATCCACACCTAGAAAAACGAAATGATCAGCAACATAGACATAATTACCATAACAACACAACTCCACATTGAGGTTGTCCTCGGTCACGACAAAACCAATCGTCATGTAGCAAGTCCTCCAATACCTAAGAAAACGTGTACCCTGTGTGCACAATTCAACAGCATAACATTCCACCCTGCAGATGCGGTATTGAAAATGTGCAAGTCAACAAAAAGAAACCAGAAAACCTGTTGAACAAACGCCAACGAATCGGACCAAGGACCGGTGTACTCCAATGGCCCCACCGCATAGAAATAGAAGAGAAATCTAACTGGAAAAAGATTAGTGGAGTCTGTCGCCCCAGATATAAGAACACAACTTTTTCTTCTATCCAAAGTCTTCCAACGACAATGCCTCCAACTCGTACTGGAGTTGATCGCGCCGAATCCAGAATACCCTCCTATCCCCTTTCTCCCTCTTCGCGTCCCAATGAGGGCTTCGAAAACGAGGACGAGCTTGATGGAAACTCTGAGAACCGATGGAAGCGCCTCTATTTGCAAGAACAGAGGAAGCGCTTAAATGAAGAAAACATGAAGAAGAAGAGAAATGAGTAAATTGGTTGTACAAGGAGTCCATTTCGCAGCTCACCTCATCTTCGACAGCAATACAACCACACTCAAGAAGTTGGGTCGTGGAATACCGAAGATCGTCTCTCTATTTGGAGACATCCGCGACATCATAGACGATGCTGATCAACACGGCCTTCGTTTGGAAGGCGACCTTGACGACATTGAACTTGACAACTTGGATGAAGCTGAGGCGGTAATAATCAAACAGAGGTAAGTTTTCTCATTCAACTTGAATTGGCCAGAATTCTCCAATCTCAAATCACATAATTTCAAATAGGCAGGCCCGAAGTTACTGTGCATTCAAGGCACTCAATCGGCTCATTCCCAATTTGCTGAAGACAATCGACAATGGTGATTCTGATGCAGTTTCTATGTTCTATGCTCAGGTAATGCTCATATACTTGCTATAATTTTGGTTTGATAATCAGTGTCTAGCTTCAGGAAGGTGCAACTAGTGCACGCGGGGAAGATGTTGCACGGCTCAAGACAGCCATCGCAGGCTGGTTGAACACAGCCTTCCCAGATTCACCAAGAATCGATCCCGACGACCGCTCAGGTCGTGGCATCCATCACGATGTGACGGGGAAACTCCTGTGTCCAATTAAGTATGATTGGAACGACGTTCAGTGAGTTCCTCTTTTATAGTTGACCGCTGACCAAAATTCTTTCTGAAGGGTTCGCGAGAAGCTTCGCGCTTTTTCGCCAGAGTATAATTACACTAACAATTTTCTTCTTCACTGTTTCTATTCCAACTTTAAGGGAGATGTACGTCAACCAGAGAATGGATTCTTGAAAAGTTCACTTCTCGTCAAGGTGAGATCTTTTCTGATCTTAGCACATTTTTATCTTTCCTTTTGGATATTAGACATTCAAACATATTTTCACGTCCCCTGCATCTGCCAAAGAGGTGTCTGTACTCGAAGATGAAGACATTGAGAATGACATCAATCGATTAAACACAAAACGTGTGAAGCGCAAGAAGCCCGCTCGAAAACCTGTGGCTGCGACATTGCGCATGTCAAAAGTGACGCCTCGTGCGCTTGCATATGCGGCCACCCAGGTGGGATACATTTGCTCTATTTGATAATATACTGATAATCTATCACAGCTTGCTTTTGCCCTCTGCAATGCGGAGAGCTGGTGCTTAGAGCACAATGGCTGTGATTTTCAGCTCCTCTATGAGACCATTGTGGACTACTTTGAGGTTGTTGAGAATCCTCTCAAACAGACAGAGCGTAACCAACTTCTAGACTGGTGGAATAGGTATGCTTGTATCAATTTGGTTATTATTCAAATGCTTATCGCATGTAGGAAAATTTTCCCCAATGCGAAAACCACAAATCCTACTGCAGCTGATGCGAGGTCGGAGACTTTCAAACTTCTTAACAGTAACTAGATAATTTTTTCTTAACCTTGTCTGATATTTGAACAATATTTGTATGTATCACCAATGAGCGGCTATCTGGACCTTTCCGTCGCATTGTCACTATTCCATCCATTTTAAAAATTATTAATTTCAGCAGATTAACGTGCTACAAGTAGACTAAGTAAGATGCACAGGCAGCATAAGGCTGCTGGAGCACTGGAGCCTGATTCAGAATATGCAACAATGGCCCAAATTACGAGCTATGGTCTGGAGATGGGAAGTTTGGATAACGAGGGTACAAATAAAATAAGAATTCACATCTGAGTTCGTGTGTCCGAGGCAGGGTGTGGTGGTTGACAGTCATTCCTGCTCGAAAAATTGGGGTAGTGAGAGAGGGGATACCCCTTATTGCATCGAGATGCGGTGGCTACCTCTGTATGTTAGTAAGTAATTGAAAATAATACATTATGGGCGTACAAGGCTGTTGTCCTTGTGGCAAACTGCCCTCCATTTCACATTTCGATAGAGACATTTGACGTGGTTGCTGAGGGTATGACCGTCTTCGAGAGGTGAGACGGTGCTGGTAAGAAGGGGATGCTTCGATGAAATTCAGGCGTCATCATCAACATGAAGTGTACTTACCAAATCGAAATGGGTACGACCATACACGAGAAGACGAGATGTTGCTGGTCGGGGGACTGTGACGGGTTCTGGATCTTGCGCATAGAGACAATGTACGTACCAAAGTGCACAATAGGTAATGAGGTGATAAATTTGGGTTTACCCGTGACCAATGCTAAGTGTCCTCGACTCGACATCACAAGTGATGGTCTTGCCAGTGAGTGTCTTGATGAAGATTTGCATCCCACCACGGAGGCGGAGGACGGGGGTCGATTCCTATCTGGATGTTGTAGTCTGACAAAGTACAGGCCTTCCTCAAGTTGCTTGCTGGCTAAAATAAGTCGCTATTGGTCACGAGGATGCCTTATCTTAGATTTTCGCCTTTGCGTGAAACGCCAAGTCGCCAGGAGAGAAAGCCCGTATAATCCAAATAAGGCTAATGATTGAAATCGACCACAGGCTAGGTGTTTTTCAACGAATAGCCTTAATTGGATGGCACGATGAGGAATGAACGGCGGTAGGCATTAAACCCGTCATGGAACAACATTCCAGTTGATTATGCACGTCTGGGTGTTGGCGCAGTTAGTATTTGAAAAAAGAGAAACACAGACCGCTCACGATTTTCGTACGATCTTTTTCATCGACATCCTCATCTCATCTCCAACCTTATCCAGGATTGCGTTGTCGATAGTATCGGAGGACTCGACCTCCAGAGTGATATAGTAGTCTTCCAGTAAGGAATATTTGCATCCCACCATGGAGACCGTGACGGAGGACGAAAATTGAAATGGGTCCATCCTTGAGTCCTTGCTGGAGAAGAATCTGAATAGGTGTTGGATCCTTTGACGACCTTTCAGGTTTGCAGGAATTGATAGAAAGATTCATACCTTGTGAACAATGTCAACACATTCGCACTCCATTCGTTATCGTAGTTCAGTTTCAGGTACTGGTGATTGAATCCACCCTTCTTGATAGCAAAATGAAGTTGGGGCCATCCTAACATAGGTGTTGCATTGCATCATTCCTGTTTATCTGAATTGTTATCACAGCAATTTGAAGCACAATTCATAACGCACCACTCTTGTTAGTCGGAAGATCTGATAAGCAGCTCCAAATGGTTGAGTCACGGTTCAAGTTGATGTTATTTGTTCCCGTTTAGTTCACTCCGTTCGACTATATTAAAAGTACCATGAGTTCAAGTTCGTCGCGGCACTATGGATCGACAGGCTCCCCCTCCCTTGTTTCCATATGATATCCCTAGCGTTTCCCAAAAGAATCCTGGAATACCTGCACCAGTTCTGGGAATTGTTGATCTGAACCGTAGGATTCAATCTGGTCAGCCACTTGACTACACACAAGTGACGAACGCCAGGGCTTCAGCAAAAATTTTGAAAGGCCTTCGTGGTAAGGTTGTATTTATAGATGTATGATATATCATTGATTATTTCTCATAGACAATGGGAACCATCCTCTACTCACCGAACGAATGGTTAACAGTGCTCATGCAAGAGCAGTCGCTCTTGACTCTACCTGTATGTCAGCCATGTTTCTATCTTACTTTACCAGCTCATACATGATACATGTAGATGCTGCAGTTGAATACTCGCCACTTAATATTGCTCAGACTCTTAACCAGATCAACAACCGTCTTGAGAACATAAGCAACCGTGTTCTGGACATAGATGAGCGCACAGAGGGTATGGACGAGCGTATGACGGCAATGGACGAAACTCTGCGAATCGGACTTGCTCACACTGCTAACCTGAGAATTGTCAATCGCAACACGAGACTTCAATCACCAAATATGCTGGAACCGCTTCAAAAAACGGTGCGTCATAGTGACACTACTTCGTTCAATTACTAACATCACTTTCAGGTTCCAGGAAGTGGCCGCAACCTTGTCAACCCCATTCTTGCTACCTTGGAACAGGTGCATCGACGAGCTTTCATGAACGGCCCTGCGAATGCTGCCAATGCTGCTGCCGCCGAAATAGGTACACAACCTCCCGACTTTGATCCCTATGTTGAAGTTTACTCTGACAAAGCCATCCTTGAAATGATGGTCTTTTACAATGAGACTTTTGGTATTGTTCCCCAGGATGATCACAGGGTTCGGGTTTCAAAATTTCGTCGTTTTTTTGCAGAATTTTGATTTGTGTCATTTTGTTCTCATCGTCGTTTTGTTACTATCTTTGCCATTCTCATTCTCTTTAACTGTTCTTGTTCTGTGATTGCTACGTTGTAGTCTAGCACCCTCTCATTATGTTGTAGTCTAGTATACCCTCTCACTGTTCTCTTCTTGTTCTGTAATTGCTACGTTGTAGTCTAGTATACCCTTTTAAGTTTTGAAATTGAATGTCGACAGCAACTTGAAGTTGCAATTTACTCTGTAAAGCCACGTGGCAATCCAATTATATATCTTTCCGATTACCTGCTTTCCCGCCCTTTGTCCGAACATTCGTCCCTGCCTACCCTCCAAAGCTCATAATGGCAGTGTGGCGTACAATTCCCCAAGGTTTTATTTTGTTGTTCATCTTTGTTATATATCTTTCAATTATGGCAATGCTCAAATGTTACAAAGAATGTCCTCAGCAATACGAAGCAACAAGTCTTCGAGCCTTGAAGATCCATCAAAAGCACTGCGAAGTGGCTCAACGTCAACACACTAGGTCTATGCAAACACGAAAGTTTGGCCTTGCCAAAGATAAGAAACAGTGGACCGCTCTGCATGGATTTCAGATAGCTAGAAGCAACACCAATGCCGCAGAGGTAAGTATTCCCCCACTCTTGGACCCACTGGTAACTTGACACCAAAATGTAGGATTTGCCATCCACTAGTGCTAGCGGTGCAGTGGCAGGCCCTAGTCATTCCCACATGATGGATATTGACGACAATCGAGACATTGCCATTGACGACCTGATGGAGTCGCCTCTCAATGCTCCAGACCCTGCTTCATTGACCGACAATCTGACTGAACCTTGCCCTAGTGATGCAGTTTCAATGGTGACTGAGCCTTCATCTGCATCAGCAGCAGGCCATTCCGGGCCAGAGCTGGACATTCCAATATCTAATGTATCACGAACTGGTCGACCTGTTCGTCAACGCCAGATACCAGCACGATACCGAGACATTTTACCTCAGTTGGCATCTCCTATCGACACTATCATGAACAATACAGAACCTCCTACGACATCTATTACTCGAATTCGACTGATAGTCCGTGACACAATTCGGACGGCAGCCAATGTGTTTGGCTTGTGGCGAGAGTACCAGCACCGCCCCTCATACGACCCTGATTCTGCTGTTGATGCCGACGACCTTGCGGACGTGAATGCCAGAAACTCTGATCTTCGCACTTCACCTGCAGAGCATGACTGTGATTCAGAGCCAGTCCACCAAAATTCGACAATCGAAAACTTAATTAATTGGCAAAACCATCAGTAAATCCGGAAAAATATGATATAACGTGCTGAGTGTCACAACTGCCTCAAGATGTGACATGTGGTTCGAAACTGGTTGCCATACTGTTGTGATGTGGCTACCATGGTTGAGTAAGTTCAAAACTGGGGTGTCGTATTATCGTTACGTTGCGAAGACGAAGGAATATGAGTTTGAAGTCATAATACCAGATGATATAGTAAACATTGTCGAATGTGGTTTGAAAATAGGGGATCATGTTATCGACATGTTGTGAAGATGAAGGATGATAAGTTTGAAGTCATAACACCAGATGATATTGTAGACATTGTT
>Ga0307517_10011496_pt1 | contig 12261 bp, 6 predicted proteins | sample 23_EM_MG_FD_194515 | JGI IMG/M metagenome (GOLD analysis project Ga0307517, IMG submission 194515) | Populus trichocarpa ectomycorrhiza microbial communities from riparian zone in the Pacific Northwest, United States - 23_EM | ecosystem: Host-associated > Plants > Roots > Unclassified | place...
AGTGGATCCTCTAACCTTGATAATTATTTTATCATTGTTTAATCCTTACATCAATATCACATCTCAAAGCTCTCTTTAACTTATTATTGTTGTTGTTGTTATTATTGTTTATAATTTATATAGTTAACCTCCATGTGATTCGACCCCGGTCTTGCCGGGTTATTTATTACTTTGACACTCCTGCACTTGGGAGAAGACATCAATCTTTTGGTCATGTCACTTATATTATTAAAGAGATTTTACTATTTACCTCATATTATTTTAAGTCTTACTTGAGAACAAGAATCAATTGCATTCCTAGAAATGATGATTGTGGTGAACTATCTTCAAGTGAGAATTTGTCAATATATTATTATCCCGGATGACAAACTAATAGGGAAAATATATTTGATAGACATCGAATCCAGACAAGCACATAATTATATGTTATTTAACTATGATGAATTGAGACCTTTGGTTTAGTATGTCAATTTTACAATTATATAGTTTTAAACCATTTTCTCATATAAACTAAATTTAGTAACTTCCTTGTAGGCAACATTATCAATTATTATATCCCAAAACCCAAATGTTAGTGAAGCTCAAATTCTCTAATTACAAGATGAACAATTTTCAACATGGTTTAAAAAATATGCAAGTTTTTAATAGTTCATAACTATGGTGGATTTATTTCAATGCCTTGTTCAAGTCTCTATAATCCACACACCCTGATCTTATCATCTTATTTAGGAACTACAACTACATTAGCCACTCATTGAGGATAATGGGCCACATCTAGGAATCTTGCATTCCACTGTTTCTGTATTTCTGCCTTCAACTTAAGCAGCGTATCTAGACGCATTCGTCTGGTTTTCTATTTAACTGGCTTACTCCCTTCCATCAAGAGAATCCTATGTACCACTATATCATTGTCCAAACTAGGCATATCAGCATAAGTTCAAGCAAAAACATCAACATATTCATGTAATAAAGAGATTAGGCCTTCTCTTTCCTCGGTATAATAAGGGTACCAATCTTTAATTCTTTTTTTTCTTGTTCAGTACCTAATTTTTTTACTTCTAGTTCTTTACTAGTGGGTTTCCAAGTTTTCTCAAAATTTTCCATTAACCTAGTAAATTGCAATTATATTATCAAAGTTTGGCCAATTATTCTTAATGCATTGAGTTCATGAATTGATGGAACTTTTAGGGTTTCTAAAACTGTAAGGTGTGCTCGTGTAAATATGTTATTTGCATGGAAGATAAAAGAAAACAGAGAAACATTGTGGATATAAGAAAATGCATGATCTTATTAAAATAAAAAAGCTCATTTGACAAAGAAGATCATGTGGTATTATAAGCCAAATTGCCATCAAGAATAAAAGTAGGTCGGAACAACAGAACACAATAAAACATCCGTAAAGAGGTAAAACATCAAAACAAGATAAAACACTTTACTAGATATGGTCAAATAAGAATAATTACTTTTTGAACATAATAGGAGCAGACTCCATCTTCCAATTCTGGTATACTTCTCCCTCAGCCAGCTTCCTTATAAAGGCTTTTGTAGGGACGTCGTCAACGGTGTGCACAAACAGCTATGATAGCATCGCATCTTCTACTTTGACCTTCATTTTCTCAATATATTCCTTATCTTGATATTCCAAAGCACTAATATGGAGGTCTGCCACACTAGATATGATCGATCACCTCTATAGTAAAGGAAAAAACATTGGCTTAAAAGTATAGACTGATTAGATTTGGGCAATCCAATAACTTTTGATAATGTATCTTGCTAGAACAAAGAAAGCATGTTTTAGTGGTCCAAAAAGGTCATTTTGGGTTTGGCAGGGTTTTTTTGGGTTTTCTGAGCAGTTTTGGGTTTATTTGCATCCGATGAACATTGTCATGTGTACTAGTTTTAGAGCTCGTTTTGATTTAATTATGTTTTCTGCAAGTTCATATATCTTTATTAGTAATTAATTTAGGACTTTCAAGCATCAATAACATATTTTTGTGGGTTTAATCTTAGGGTTTTGATTTTGAATCGAAACTCATTCTTGATAAAATTATGGCTTTTGAGTGATAATCAAGGCAAACTGACACTTGATTATTGATCTATGTTGGTTTATGCACAAAACCATGCCTTTTATTGCTTAAGTTCTGGTCTCCTTCGTGTTTTGTGTTTCTAGGTTCATGAAGAACATTCATCATATTTTTGTTTGATTGTGCATTTGATATATTTTTCTGTGAAATTTCTATGTTTTTTGTGTTTTTTTTTTTACTTTGATTTGTTTCGGATTAAACCTTTGCTTTTGGTTAATTTTCCTGGTCATATCTTATTTTTGGCTTGGTTTATAGTTGAACCAACACTTTGGGTTGACTCAGACGGGTCAATTTTGGGTCAGTTTATAAGGCTTTGTTTGGATGACTTTTCTTTTTGTTAAGTTTTTTGGTCGAAGGGGTTGTTTGGCAAACACACCCTTAAGCCTACTTTGACAATTTTATGTTTTTGAATAAAAGAGGTTTTACCAAACAGACCCCCAAATAATTTCAAAAAAAAATTGAAAAAAATTCAAGGACCTCTTTTAATTTATTTTTTAGTCCCTCATATATTTTTAGGCCTTTTTATTTAATATTAGGATAGTAAATTTATATTGTAAAGTACCGACCTGATATTAAAAATACTTGTCTTTCATTGAAAAACCCAAAAAAATAATCAAAATTCCTTATAAGAAAATACCAAAAAAAAGTGTGTTTTATCCGTATGCATATGGCCAAGTGTCTCAAAAATAGATTATATCTGTATATTTCCTTATATAAAAAGTCATAAAAAATAGTTTTTTTAGTTTGCATGCATCTTTATTTGGATTTATAACTAGTTTATTAAAGTCATAAGAATTTAATTTATATTTCAAAAACACCAAAACATATATATTTTTTAATATCTGAGATTGTGAACTTATATGTAAAATGTATTTCCGATATTAAATAAAAGACAATTCCTTTTATTTATGTATTGACTTTAGAATGACTAAGTTTTCATATGATAAGATACGGACCTCCTTACTGATAAGGACTTTTTTGTAAATCTTAGACAGACCAACAGCTAGAAAACATAACAAGACTTTAGTTTATTTTAGACAAATAGCAATGCAGCTTACCCTAGATAAGGTGTTTTAGAGGTGATACGTCTTTCTTATTCACAACATGTCCCCTTATCCAAACTCTCGCAGTCCGATAGGTTTCCTAGTGACCTTAATACTAGGTGGCAACTCCCATTCTTTTGGTTTCATTAATAAAGGACAAGAATTTCTTATTCTTTCTATCATACCCATTCACGTTAATCCTATTTCAGGAGGACGATTCATCATGATGCTGCACACGGGTGACACTTACAACCGAAAGTCTTGTAAGAGACTTTAGATATTTAGATAGTAAGCTTGTAAAGAAGAAAAGATAAAAGGATATGGATTTACCAAATCATGAAGTGGTTAATCCTTCTCAAAATAATGGGATATTCAAAGATCTCTAAGAATGACTAATCTAAAAAAAATGTTAGAAGTAAGGACTAAAAAGCGCACTCTAAAGAAAATAGTGTTGAAAGTACTATGTAAAGAGATAAGGCTCAATGACACGCTATCTGAAAGGTGAGGGATTAAATGTGCACTTAGAAGGGAATGGTGCCAAAAGCACTATGTAAAAAACATAAGGCTCAAAGGTGTGCTATCTAAAAGGTAGGGACTCAAAGACACACTTAGAAGGAAATAGATAGGGTTTAAAGACACCTTATCTGGCATGTGAGGGCTTAAAAGTGCACTCAGAATAAAATAATGCAAAAAACACTACGTAAAAGAGATAGGGCTTAAAGATGTTTTATTTGGAAGGTGATGGCTCAAAGGCACACTCAGAAGAAAATAGATAAGGCTCAAAGGCGTACTGTTTGGCAGGTGAGGGATTAAAAACACACTCAAAAGAAAAGAGAAAGGGCTAGAAAACGCATTATCTGGTAGGTGAAGGCTTTAAAATGCACTCAAAGGAAAAAAGATATGGCTCAAAGGTGCACTATCTAGTAGATGAGGGCTGTAAAACACATTTAGAATGAAAAAAATAGGGCTAGAAAGTGCATTATCTAAGAGGTGAGAGCTAAAAAACATACTCAAAAGAAAAAGATAGAGCTTAAAGATGCATTATTTGGTTGGTGAAGGCTAGAAAACACACTTAGAAAAGAAAAGGATAGGGCTAAAAAATGTGTTATCTAAGAGGTGAAGGTTAGAAAGCATACTCGGAGGAAAGAGATAGATTAGAAAGCATACTCGGAGGAAAGAGATAGATTAGAAAGCACACTATCTGGTAGGTGAGGGCTTCAAATCACCCTCAAAATAAAAATAAAAATAGGGTAGAAAACGCATTACCTGAAAGATGAGGACTATAAAGTGCATTCAAAAGGAAAAATGATAGGGCTATAAAGTGCACTATCTAAAAGGTAAGGGCTAGAAATCATATTCAAAAGGAAATAATGCCAAAAACACTATCTAAAAGAGTTAAAAATGGATATTTCCTAATGACAAGGTTGAATTTGAGATTCTTGATGACAAAGTTGAATTTCTTGGTGTTTTCTAATTGCAGGGTTGACACATGTTCTTCCTCATGGCAGGGACAAACTTCTTGAAGGTAGGGTTAAGTTTTTCTTTCCTAATCGTAGGGTTGGGATAGGGGATTCCTGATAATAGAGTTAAAATAAAAATTTCTTGATGACAATGTTAAGTTTGGAGATTCCTGATGACATGGTTAAAATTGAAGGTTCTTGGTAACAAGGTTAAAATTGAAGATTCCTGATGACAAGGTTGAATTTCTTGGTGTTTTCTGATTACAAGGCTAATACATGTCCTTTCTAATGGAAGGGTTGGACTTCCTGATGATAAAATTAAAATTAAGAATTCCTTATGATAGGGTTGAAAATAGAGATTTTCTAATGACATGGTTGAATTTAAGATTTCTGATAATAAAGTTAAAATTTTTAGTGTTTCTTGATTGCAAGGCGACACTTGTCCTTTCTAATAATAGAGTTGAACTATATTGATGATTTTTCCTAGAAAATTTATGCAAAAACAAAATGCAATGATTTGGGATTAAATGATATCCATGCATTTTTATCTAGTTAGAAATATAGTTTTTTTATTCTCTATCATGTTTGATGGACGAAGTTTGTAATTTTTAAAATGAGTTTTTGTTTATTTTTAGGACTCTTGAGCCCATTCAGGTTTTTACCCTAATGGTTAATTTGTTTAATTGTCTTTTCGTCACGTAATTTGCAACAAATAAATCTCTACTTAATTGACCATTTTTATTTGATAAATATTTTAGTCATGATGTTGCTTTTTAGTAGAATTATACTTTCAATTTTAATATTGCTATTAAAAATAAATTTTAAAAATAAAAAAATATTAATTTATTACATTCCAAATAAAAAGCTGCAACCAAGTTTACCCTAATGCCTTTTCTTTTCGCCCCTGTCTAATTATTTATTAACACACACTTTGCTCTAAGCTTCTCTTTCTGTTCTGCATGAAAACTGAAACAACAACAAACTTAAAAAGAAAAGAAATCACACTCTATTCTAAATCTACTGATAATCCAAACAAAAAAAAAACTTCCTTTTATTTCTTTATATTCTGATTCTCATTCTCTCCTGTGTGAGACATAAAACCTCACATTTGTATTTTATTTTTCCTTGGAGAATTTTTTTTCCAAAAGAAAGAAAAAATGAGATGGGAAAGGGTGCAGCAGCAGTTACAACAAGGGGTTGCAATAGAAGAGTTAAATGGACCAAGGAAGAGGTGGGGACACACTTGTAATTCGATTAAAGGAGGAAGATTTCTCTATGTTTTTGGTGGCTATGGAAAGGATAACTGCCAGACCAACCAAGTCCATGTCTTTGACACTGGTGGGTTATCACTTCTTCTACTTTTTTTCTCTTGTTTTTATTTTTCTCTTTATATCTTGTCCTCGTTATCTTTTAGTCTTTTGCAATTCTGGGGTTTCCTTTGGTGCTTGTACGAAATCTGGATTTTTTGTTTATTGGGGATTTTGCGGATTTTCTTTTTTGTTTCTTGGCATTAATTTTGTCTGTATTAAGTTTGGTGATGAGAGGAAATGTGATTACTGGTGTTATTTTGCTTTCCCCCCCTTTTTTCTGTAACTTGTTGAATTGTGTTTATTGGTGTTGCAAATTGCATGGGAGTTGTTGTTAGCATTAATTTTTGTGGCATTTATGGTTTGCTATTAAAATAGTGTTTGAAGTGTATGTTTAGGTTTCCTGTGGGTACGGGTACTAATTTTTATTTCTTTCTTCTCTTTTTTAACTCTGCGTGCAAAATGATATGTCTGTGCGGTTAATTTCCTATTTTGGAGTCAATGAACTATACGAGCCTATGCAAGTATTTGTCCCACCTAATAGGATTTGATTATATCTGTACTCTATCATGCTTGTTGCTTTTGCTACTTGCGAGCATTTATTTTTCTCGCTGAGGTGTTCTTGGTTTCTTTTAGAACAAATTTTTCCATGTTTTCTTCACTTGATATTCGTTGATGATTGCCTTTTGAGTTGTTGAATTTTCATCTGCAATTTCTTTTCCCCCTAATTTTATTTTATGCTCTCATATCGGGTTGCTGACTTGTAGTTAACCAGACTTGGAGCCAGCCAATGTTAAATGGCACACTGCCAGTTCCGAGAGATAGCCACTCTTGTACAACTGTTGGTGAAAATCTCTATGTGTTTGGGGGTACTGATGGGATGAACCCTCTCAAGGATCTGCGTATCTTAGATACTTGTGAGTGATCTTGTCCTTGATTTTGATTCTATTTGATTTTCCTTCTATGTCACGCCCTACTATTTTACGTGGCCATTGATTACATATCTTAAGTGTCACAGAGCAATAATTTTTATGATGAAATAGATCTGATCATGAAAGAGTAACTAAGGAATGATATTTAACAAAATTGTTTCTGTTACCTATGGTGCTGGCAACTCTGATGAAGATTTACACTTCCTTCATTGGTCATCATATTGTAGCATCACATACTTGGATATCTCCAAATGTAAGAGGTGATGGACCAGATGCACGGGAGGGTCATAGCGCTGCCCTTGTTGGCAAACGACTTTTCATATTTGGTGGCTGTGGAAAATCTTCAGATAATAGTCATGAAATCTATTACAATGATCTTTATATCTTGAATACAGGTAACTTTCTCCATATATGGCTAGTCAGCAAGTATTTGTTTTGATCATGCTTTAGTTTCGCTTACAATTTATGCATACATCAAGTTCCTATGCTATACAGGACTACCAAGGATTATTTTTTATTTTTTATTTTTTTGCGTCCATGTGGTGGGGGTTTTAGGGGTTGGGTTATGGGGGACTGAGTTGATTTTTCTAAAACTTATTGACTTTTCAGACTCTTTCGATGGGCTCTGAAAGTAGACAAGTCTTCATTTATTTTAGAAAATTATTATTCTCTTGCAATTTGTTGTGCACAGCCGTGTAGGGTTAAAGACATTGTGTCATTCATTTTCCTTCTACTTTTGTAGAGACATTTGTATGGAAACAAGCAATAACAACAGGCACTCCACCTTCTGCCCGCGATAGCCATACTTGCTCATCTTGGAGGGATAAAATCATTGTGATTGGTGGTGAAGATGGGCATGATTATTATTTGTCAGATGTCCACATCCTAGATACAGGTTCTGCTCATTATCATGCACATAAATATATATCCGCACACACTCACAGAACATGTGCATTTGTGTGTGTGCGTATGTGAAGGTAAATTTTATGTATTTGCTTTCAAACATGTGCACATGATTAATTTCAATTATAATTTGAAATTGTATTTTTGTGCAAGGATGTGTTACCTACTCTTTATTTTTCTTGTATTTTGCTAGAAACTCTTGTTTGGAAGGAGCTGAACACATCGGGCCAAAAGTTGCCACCTCGAGCTGGCCATTCTACTGTTTCTTTTGGCAAGAATTTATTTGTTTTTGGTGGATTTACAGATGCTCAAAATCTATATGATGACCTACATATGCTTAATGTTGGTATGTATCATGCTATTGTTGATAAAGTTTTAGTGACGTTGAAAAAATGCACTTCCCTCTCCCTGTAAATCCACCAAATTTTCAACATTTTACTTGCTTTTCCTGTGGATTTGAAAATACAAGCAGATTATATCTTCAACTTCTTGATATGGTTATTGTTATTTATTGCTGTAAACATCTACATTTGTTATGGGGGCAGAAACTGGCATTTGGACCATGGTGATGACAACTGGAGATGGACCTTCTGCCAGATTTTCTGTGGCTGGGGACTGCTTGGATCCACTGAAGGGTGGTGTGCTTGTGTTCATTGGTGGCTGCAATAAGAGTCTTGAGGCACTGGAAGATATGTATTATTTACACACAGGTATGGTACATTCTCTTATATTTTTCTTGAACTAACGTTTCTTGCATGCTTTTGTGATGCAATTTTGTTATTCTATAAACCCTTGTATCAGTCTAGATCATTATTTTATTTTGGTAATCTCATCCATTATTTAAAATGTAGGTCTCACAAGAGTGCAAGATGAATGGCGTATGGAAAAGTTATCTCTGAAAAAACAATTGAAACTAAAGTGCCAAGAACAAAATCTTAATTCTTCTGTGCATGAAAAAGTTTTAGTCCGAATTGACACAAATGCTGACTTTCACCACACCTTTCTGAGTTATGCCCAACCAGGTAAAAAGTAGATTTTCTCTCTTTTTATATTATTTATCACAGTTTCCATTCATGAAATTAATCCGGTAGTTTTTCATATCTGAACCAGACAGAATTGGAGGTCTCATGCAATCACTAAAAAATGCCTTTGGAGTGCCTTGGTAGTGTTACTCGATTGACAATTATTTCACAGTTTTTATCAGTCTCAATGAGTTTTTGTATGAGTTATTTACATGGTCCAAAAAATAGAACTTAACGTGACTAGATGCATCTAGCTTTTTATTTGGATGCTCATCTAATAAATCTTTCAGTGGCCTTTTTTATTTTGGAAAATGGTGAATTCTCTATCGGAAATTTGTGGTCTTTTAGCATTATCTGTGTACTTGGAAAATCTTGGTGTTCCTTGTAATGCAATATCTTAATGTCCTATAAGTCCAGTGTCTGCTCTTTGTTGGGACAGAGTGTGCAATTTCTTTTATCTGCTATTTACTTCTTGCATAATGGTCTAAAGCATCATTGAGGATTTATTGACCATGAAAATAGATGATATGATTTCTTTTCTTTTCATTTGAAATATGGAGTGGGAGTGAGTTCAAAAGCACAATTGGGGATGTTGTGATTCTGTTTCTTATGTGAAAGTGGACGAGGATGAATTTAAAATTGTCCTCCTGAAGGAAATGCAATTTATGAAATGTGCTCTGACCAATTTGGAGACGGAGCAGGAGGAAGGACTCCTAATGATATTCTAGTTCTAATGGAAAATGCATCTTTATGCTATTTAAACAGAGGAAAAAAATGTGGAAAAACTTTTTTAGGTCTTGTCCCTCCTGGAATTTCTTTTTCTTTGTTAAGATGCAGCCAATGGGATTGAAATAAATTTTTGGTTCACTTCCTTTTGTCTCTCTTTTCCAGTCATCATAACAATTTTTTGTATCCATTACCCAATATTTAAGCATGTCCAGATACTCAGAGACTGCTGTTCTGTAATAAGATGGGGGACCTTTTTCTTATCATTATGTAGTAAGCATACATGGCTGGCTAAAATTTAAGCACTTTAGAGGGGGCTACAATGCTACAAGATTCATGGTATTGATAGTGAAGAGTTTGATGAAAGTGAAATCAGTTCTAATTCCTTTGTCCTTGGAGGCCAGGACAATTTCCAAGTGGCAGCAGTCACCTCGTGGCCAAAATGAGAGTGCAGTTTATTTGTTATGATTTGAAAACTAGTTGAGATATATCCACCCTCCACCTCGTATTTGAAGGTTTTGTGTTGTGCAGATAAAGAATGTTTACTGTTGCCTGGCTGGTTTTTCAAAAAATATGGTTGCTATCTTTCTTACCAAGAAGGTTAAGGGCATGTAATTGATGGGGTTGAACTGTGCTACAATTCAAAGGCATTTGAAGGCAGGATTATGTAATATGCATATGGCTGGCTAAAATTTAAGCACTTTAGAGGGGGCTACATTGCTACAAGATTCATGGTATTGATAGTGAAGAGTTTGATGAAAGTAAATTCAGTTCTAATTCCTTTTTCCATGGAGGCCAGGACAATTTCCAAGTGGCAGCACTCACCTCCTATGGCCAAAATGAGAGTGGAGTTTATTTGTCGTGATTTAAAAACTAGTTGAGATATATCCACCCTCCAGCTCGTTTTTGAAGGTTTTGTGTTGTGCAGATAAAGAATGTTTACTGTTGCCTGGCTGGTTTTTCAAAAAATTATGGTGGCTATCTTTCTTACCGAGAAGGTTAAGGGCATGTAATTTATGGGGTTGAACTGTGCTACAATTCTAAGGCATTTGAAGGCAGGATTTTTTTCATAATAAGCTAGTGGAATTTTCGGATGGCCACCAAGCATATATGATCCCTGAGTTTGAAATGTTGTTATGTTTTCTGGGATCAGATAGTCTATATGTCATCAAGAAAACAATCAAGAGTTAGTTGCATGATTTGAGTTGAAATCTCTTTTCTCAGATTGGAGTCTTTTGGCATCAACAAAAATGTTCAGACTGCAGTGACAGGACTTAAGTTGAAATCTTGGTTGAAATTTGTTTGGGATTTGTACACTAGATGTAGAACTGAAATGAATTTTAGTTCGCATGAAATGTTAGGGAAAAGGTGAGAAATTTATACAGTAATTGCCATGGTTACTAAACTTCTAAGAATAATCCGCCCAAGATTGCATTATTATATTCTGGAAAAAAGCCTGGGAATCTTTTCCAAATCTCAAAAAGTTCTAGATAGTGGTTTTTGGAATGACCACTCAACATCCCAACAGTGGCAAAAGGAATTTTACGCGTTGAAATTTAGATTCCAAGCTCCAACATTTCTATTTCTGCATATTTCCCTTTTTTGCACTTTGCTATTTAGTTTACTGATGATCTGTATACTGATGCTTTTTGAATCCTACTGTTTGTGATTTAACTTCTTTAAGCATGCAAGTTAAGTAGGTTTCGAACTATACCTGTTACCAATTCTTTTATATTAGCGTGGCAATTTATTGTTGTAATCATGATTTATCTGCTGGAAACTAAGAGAATCTAATTATGTATTACCATGATGGTAATATGGTAAGACTAGCAATTTGGGCAGTATTGTCCTGGTTTCATGTGAGTTGAATACCAAACAAAATTTGTGCTTTTATTTGCAGGCAGAGAAAATTTCCCGTTGAATCAAACACAGCGTGATCATGGGAAGAAGACATTTCAAGCCAAAGTTACTGAAAGCCTTCCTCATGGATATACCATTGAGACTATTGTAGATGGAAAGCTTCTACGTGGAATATTATTTTCCAACAAGCAAAGTTCTCCCCAGATAGTTAGCCACAATAACCGCAGGTGAGAACATGGTATTTTTTGCTAATGCTTAATTGGCAGTTGTTGCTATAACTGCATTTCCCGTGAAACTTGTGTTTATTTTTGCTACATGCCCATATCAGGAAAAGGGCAAGTGCTGAAAGTGGTGTTGTATTGAATGGTGACTACAACAGCAAATCAAAAACTTATAAAACCCTCATCCAGGATGCAGTAGAAAACATTCAGCCAGACAACGCTCATGGGATGGAATCCACAGCACAGGAACCCAAGACGGAAGCTGCTGCTGTCCCTGATTTAAAAAATCTGGCTTCCTCTAATGTTCATCTGTCTCATGAGGTTTAAATCTATTTGCCTTTTTCTTCATTCAATATCTCCTGCATGTTTTATTAAGTACTCTTAGCTTTGTTCTTTTTAGGCTAAATGCCTGCTTCAAATGCTAGTGTTGGAGAAACTGTGAATGGAGTTCATCTGAATGAACCAAGGCGATTTGCTATAAATTAAAAAAAGAAGAAGTAATATTATATTATAATATATAAATATAAAATATATATCTTTCCAATTAGGATTAGATCAAAAGAAAATATAAAATACCATACCATAACATAATCATATAAAGTTATATTTTTCACCCTTAAAAATAAGATAATTTAAAGTAGTAAGTAGCCAAATAGATTAAAAAGCAAAATTAAATATCAATTAAAAAATGGATAAATAGGTC
>Ga0307517_10011497_pt1 | contig 12260 bp, 12 predicted proteins | sample 23_EM_MG_FD_194515 | JGI IMG/M metagenome (GOLD analysis project Ga0307517, IMG submission 194515) | Populus trichocarpa ectomycorrhiza microbial communities from riparian zone in the Pacific Northwest, United States - 23_EM | ecosystem: Host-associated > Plants > Roots > Unclassified | place...
TAGTGTACTTTCATCACTCGGAGCATATTGTATGTCTCCCTCTGTCTCTTCCCTGCTGGTGTCCTGAAAGATGTTCGAAGCGGAATTTCGAGAGGAGATTGGCAAGGCCATACCTCGCATTGTCGAATGTCTGAAGGAACCAGGCAAGCGTGTCCGCAGCGCTGCTGTTAGCGTACTTTCATTGCTTGGAGCATATCGTATGTGTCCCTCTGTCTCTCCCGTGCCCGGTGTCATTAACGATGTTGTCAGCCCAATTGCACACCTCAATACGGAATGTTATATTCATTCTGCTTTACTTGCCTGCTTGTCATCCTTTAAACCCTCAGGCCAATGCCCTCGCTTGCCTTGCAGAGCTGTTATCGCATCCTGTTGTACGGAAAATTTGTTTTGGATGGGGTCAAGTTAGGCATGAGGGCGTCAACAGGGAATCCAACAGAATGTAGCGCAACGCCAGCAGGTTCTTGTGGGGAACCAAGATCAAACCTCGCTTTGCTTTTATAGCCCAACACAAGTTATCCGCTGGTAAATTTCAAGGACAATAGAGTTCTGTTTGACAAGGTAGTTGTAGAATTATATTGGAGATAGTATACCAGCCATATGTGAGTCCATTGCGACAGTTCAGCCAATCGTATCCTCCTCCGCCATCCGATGATTTTTGGAAACTTTGACCATACCCATACATACCGAGGGTGATCAAATGCCATCAAGAGTTTGAGGGTGGGGACGTGAATGAGATGGTGCTGCTGCGGTTGTGTGGGGCGAGAAAGGACTGGTTCGCACTCTTGTTACCAGGTGGGCATACTTCTCTGTCGTTTCAGAAGGCAACGAATCGTCAATCCAAAGAGTGTTGGAGGGAAGATTCAAGAACAGTTTGGCACTCGTTATCGACTCGATTGATTGTGCTGTGTTTGTTTGTTGTGCACTGCCTTGGGCGTGATTCGTACACCTTTTCCCAGCTCACCATCTACGTGGCCAACTAGAACACCAATGGCACTGGTCGTTAGTGGTGCCACGTTTTACAACATTCATGAATGGCTCAAAAAACAGAAACTCAAGGGCGCCGGGCTTGTATTCGAAACCAGACCACTTGCCCATGTCGCCATTTTACCTCAACCTCGGCTTGATGTTCCCCAAACCCCCCGTTTCATTGGCAGCCAGGTAGAACAGTGACGAATAATTAATACCACCAAAATGGAATCAAAAACCTGAGTGCCCATGCGACGGCAGACGAAGCAATGAACGCTCGGCACAGTTTCACTCCACCTCTTCCTCGTTCCCAGTCTCCAATGACGACAGCTCTCCCGTTCATGTTTCCTCGGAACTCAAGCTACTCAAGCGCTACCATGCCCAGCTTGTTGTACAAGCTCTATCATGCTTGCGAATCCTTTAGCATTAGGATAATGCGTGGTAGGAAACGAGAATGAGACAAGGAATAACCAGAATCCCTCACGGCCATCCTCCATCGACAACCCACAACCATATTCGACTTATTTTTCACGTGATTGTCATCCCACTCGTTTCCTTCCTTGATTCTTGGCCATTTACCCAAATCCCAGTCCTTCCTTCGATATCGCGGGAAATGAATGTCAGTGAAGACTAGGGCTGCGAACCGTACCGTATTACGGTTACGGCCGTATATTTTACGGGCGCCGACGGCTCATTTTGGCCATGAACCCGTACCGTATAGATCAGTAAAATTCAGCTCACGGTACGGTACGGGATATTTTACGGTATGTACGGCCGTATTACGGGAAATTATAAGAATATAATTATGGAAAGGTCATGAACGATGTAACAAGATAAAAATCAAAGAAAAACTAAACGGCGACGAGGCCAGAAGGGTGAGCACTTAAGCTATCAAGTTTTTGCTTCACCTTTTCACGGGCTAAAATCAGTTTTCTCTTCACTAGCATCAGAATCCGTATGGTCTCAGGCTTGAGGCTAGCACGACGAAGAGATATAGTGTCCCTGCCACCTGAAAAAATGCGTTCGACAGCAACTGCTGACCCTGTAGCACCAATATGTTGTCAGTTGTAAGCCTGGGTTTAGCGAATGGAGTAGAACTTACCTGGGATTGAAAAAATGTCGCGAGAAAGGCGATAAAGGTTTGGGAATTGCGCCTTTCTTCCTAGCCACCACTGAAGCGGCGGATCACATGTCTCAAATTCTTCCTGTTGGAGGTTCCAAAATTCCTGAAGTTCGTCACGAGCTGCATGCTTGCGTCGATACCTAGCTGTATAGTTTTTTTGAGGTGAAGCCGAGGTAGCTGGGGTCGCACGAGAAGCAGTTGAAGCAACGGAAGAGGTAGATGCCGTGGTAGTTAGTGGAATAGGATGGGGTTCAGAAGGCTGGGACGACAGATAGTTCTTCTTGAAGTATCTTTCGAGATTTGCTTTGGCGGTTTCAAGGTGGGCGGAAAGATCAAGATCATCCTTGAAATCATCTTTTAAACCTGCATATGAGATGCGCGGGTCTAAGACTAGATAAATAAGAATACGTCAACACAATAAATGAAGTCCAATTGTTTGACTTACGTGACGACCAAATATAAAAAGGTGAATCATCGAAGGTGTGGTAGTAATTGCTCAGCTTTCGGTGAGCGTCTGTGAGCCCTTTGATCAACCGCGGTGATGTGGTGCCTCTAGGCAGGGACCGAATAGTGTCGCGAAGCTCCTCTTGAAGGCAAGCGTATGCTTGTCAATTGCGGAAGCACAGCCACCTGCCTAATTTGGCCAATTCGCCGAGAACATCATATAACTCTCCTTGGTTGAACACAATCTGTTATCAACCCACGTTAGAAATATATGTATAGTGTCAGAATATGCATTCAAAGTATATATTTTATGCAGTTGAGTCTCACCATAGTGAATGCAAATAGATACTTTCTGACACTTCTTCAGTACGTAGCAAGTGGAGACGGATGATCATGTGGCAAAAACCTCAGCAACGAGCGCGAGAGACGTGAAGTGTGGCGTAACTATAAATGAGAAAGAACAAAAATTGAAAGGGACTTGTGTAGCTAAGAAATATTACCGTGGGTTGACGAACTGTCGTTTGACTGTGGTCCACCAACACAGCCCGGCAACGCCTCCACCAAGTATGGCAGCAGGCAGAGGCACAGAGAACCACGCCACTACCGTAAACGATGTCGCCCCAACAACCGGCCACCAAGGCTCCTATCTTAATTGGTTTGTTATTTAACTGTCAACTGACAGACTAATTAAGTAGGAATTACGAGAGGATCCAAGCGATAACACCAGCTGAGAAGATACAGTAAAACGAGTGCCCCACGACATCGATGGTAGACGACTGGCCAAATAAAGACCACTGGTTAGTAGATCCCTTGCGCATTGTGTTGGATGATGCTTACGATGGTTTTGTCATCAGAGACGACGCCGAAGATTTTCGAGGAGATGAGTTGACGGGAGGAAAAACACTCGCACCTACGTTACCGTGATGAGTCGAGGGATGCGAGGTTCATCCAACACAAAGCTACTAACCAGCGAAAATAAAGGGTAAGTCTGGAGCTCTTCAAGATCGTGACTCTTAAACAGCGCCACATCTATGGATTGTAAGGAATCAAAATCCGCACTCGACGGTGCTTACAGTTCGTTGGATGTCCAGGTGCCTCGCCCACCACCGAAGTTATGAGGCACTCGATTGCTGGAGGAGTGTTCAAACAGTGCCAAGTACGTGTGCGAATTGTAAGTAATCATTCCGAATCTGACTAGACGACACTTACAGTTCGTTCGCTGTCCAGGCCCCGGTGGTTTGTCGTCTCGATAAATTACAAATATCGCCAAGTGTGGTTTCGTCTCGGCAACGGCCAGAGTCCATGGCGCGATTTCCTAGGTTGTAAGAATAACGTCGGCATACTGAGTCGATCGCCAACGCCTGACGTCCCTCGCTATCGTTAACGATGTCTCGAAAGGGAGCCTGAAGGAGGAGAGGCTGGACTATACGTAAGTACAAAATGGCATCTGTTCTCAGCACGAGCGGAGTGGGATCAACATGGACCGTTTTAACCCAATGTCTCCTGCTCAAGTCGACTTGTGAGGCGCTTGTCCTCGCTCTGTATCCCTCTCATATTTGTCCTTCGTTTCTTCCCTTCAGTTACTGTGGATGGTATATCCTACCCATGTATTTAGAATGCATCTCTGAAAAATTCTGGATCTATAAGGACGACAGTCCGAGATGACCTGAGGCACGAAGGTTAGGCCTATCAGAGCATGAGATAAGTCTGGAGGAGGGTAGCACATTCTAACAATGCGATGAGTATGGTTCGCATATGGCGGCCATAGCCACTAAGTTCCACATTGACCTTTTAAGCCTTTGCGTTAGGAAGGGATGAGTAAGTTGTAACTAAAATCTCAGATGGGGAATGATCGTCTGGCAGGCTGCGCGGCATCTTCATGACCGACACACTAGCCCCACTCTCCGGAGAAAAAAGGAAGTAGGTTGCACTTGCCACCTCAGGGCTTTTACCGGCGCCGTTTGTTGACAACCCAAAAGGTATATACTGCCAACTGGTCAAAAAGAGGTGCCAATAGGCACCAACAAAAGCTCCGTCTCGGAGTCTGAGGTGGCAAGTGTAATCCACTTATTTCGTCTCCTGGTTAATAGGGCTAGAGCTGGCTCGGTGAGGAAGATGTGGAATACGTTTACTGCAGCAAAATTAAGAGTCCGAGAACAGGAACTGGTACGAATCACACAGCTAATTGTGTTTCACAACGACGAGTGAATAGTTCAAATTGCCAGATATGTAGTAGTTTCTAATTTTCATAAGTGGATCTGTGCATACTTTTACTCAATTGCCTGGATTTAATGAAGTCCTTCGACTCTTATCATTTCTGAGATTGCATCCATGTCCTCCTGAGTTATGTTCAAGTTTCTACAACCCTGCAGGGACAGGGAGAAATCGCTACCCCGGCGCCGCACAAACTCTAAAAGACCAGTACCTGTCACCCACTCACAATCTCGCAGCTCGAGCCTCTTCAGGCCCGAATTTCTCCCAGCATTCATCAATCCCTCGTCAGTGATATCCGTCGTGATCAGGAGGACCTCTTCTAACTGTGGGAAGAATATATCATTGAAGATCGTTTCAAAACAGCCAGGTGTTTCAAGAATTTCCATGTATTCTAATGTAAGGCGTCGGAGGTTCCTTGAGCGCGTTGATAAAAGAAGGACAGTCTCTGTAAGCGATTCAGTGGGAAATCCTTCCTGCGGTCCTTCGAAATTATGCGCAAGGAATCCATCAAGGCGGGCATCCGTGAGTGCTGGCGCGTTAATGCGACAAAGTATATCTCCTCCAGAGCCTGGTGCGGTAACGTCGACTGTGACGAGATCAGGCAAATGGACAACATATGGGTCGTCTAAGTCTGTGACGATTTTGTACGATTGACCGCGGCCTTTGTACACGAAATGTTGGAGGGCTGGGGTAGAGCTGAAAAATGAAATTATTCTATCAATTGGTATGTAGTCAAGAGACATGCTGTCCATGGTGAACGAGGTCATTTTTGGGAGTTGTGGAAAAGGTTTTACGAGTGGCCATCCTGGGATCTCGATCTGAGCCAGATGGGGTGCAGGCGTGAAGGCAGTAAGGAAGGATACAAAACCGAAGACAGTGTCGCATGGTGTGCAGCTTTGAACTCTGAGTTTCAAAGATTCGAGTAATGGTGCAGGCCTGCCTTCAGGGGCCATCAAGAAGATGAACTGCTCCAATTCATGGCGAATTCGAGAATGAAGGTCAAATGATCGGAACCTCGACGTTTGGGCATGAAGTAAATCAGCAACGCCTTCCATCTCGTTCACGTCTACATCGTCAGGAAGCGCGATGTGGATGTCAATTGGGAGGGTGCCAGACTTTTGGAGGTATGATTGGGCATACTTCAAGTCCGTGAAATGGGATTTTTGGTTGAGGACCAGCCTCGTCCAAAGCTGAAGAGTCCTCCCAGTGATCTCATACCAGGCCCGGTTGACTAATTGTAGCGTCAATAAGGAAGATGAGCCTGTATGGAGAGCTTCGATGAAGATCATAGAAAGTATATCGCAGTTGAAGTGTACCATATTATTTAGATGGAATTTGAAACGAAGTGGCTTTTATTAGGAATACAACCTCTGAGACGATTTGCGGTGATGTCAGACCTGTATGACTCCAGACTTACCTGAGCCAAGTCATACCCCGCCGTTTTGGTTGGAAGAGGATTCCCGCTACCTTTAGGTCACGAGCCTTTGGGGCCGTAGAGGGTTCTCAATACTCCCAAATTGCGAGAGGGTCTTAGGGGCGTTCCAAAATTCGATCTTTGCAGCCCGATTTACATCTGGTTCAAGCTGTGCACCTTTTGAATTGAACGCGTCATTTGTCAGGTGACTTCGGTAGTTTCCGTCCCCCCTCCAAAAAAAATATGTCGTCCACTGCCGTTGCTGTTGCTGGTGTCGCCACTCCTGCTTATCTGTCCAGAGATGTCTTTCTGTCTCGTCTCTCTCCTCGTTTTGTTCGGCACAACTTCCCACAAAAATCTCGTTGTTCCCAGTTGGAGATGACTGTCTCAGCTTGCTTAAATCTCACGTCCTTCACTTGCGTCCTCGAATTCGTCGTCGACCCTGCTCTAGAACAGTGCGACGTTGTTTTGGGATTGGATTGGTCTCGACAATGTCAGGTTGCAGGCATGATGTCTCTTGCTGCGTGTCTCCCACGTTTGGATGGAATTAGTGCGTGATAGTACTCCTTTATTTCATTACTATCTAACCTTTAGTTCTCCAATACATAGCATGTTCACCCCCGACTCTTCCTGATGTGGTACCCTTCTCCTCAGGTGGGTTTCGTCAGCGCATATTTTATTCACTGTGTCTCATACGTTCTCTGCAGTGGGTCGGGATTATAACCACTTTGATGTTCATGATGATAATTTTATAAACCATGATTATTTATCTCCTTCCATTGCGGAAGACGAAGAATGTTTTGAACACACTATAAACAACTTTCATGTTGATGACAATACACCACATGCATCTTCTTCGTATATTCCACCTGTACCTCAGCAAATTCGGAGCGGTTCATCCTTTCTATCTGATTTTTTTATTGCAAAATCATATGTCGGGCAAACCGTTACATTAACTTCATGTACTTGTACCATGTGAAATATTATACTATATTCAATATTCCATCTGGCCTCGTACTCAGCAAGGTAGCCAAGGTGCATCGGCGCAGGTTTATGTAAATAACGCTAGACATTCTTTTGAATTTGAATTTTAGTCATTTTTTTAAAAGATAATAGGTCCTGACGACGAAAGTCCTCGGAAAGTGATTTGCTGAAGGGGTATACACTCTCTGTATGTTCGTACAGCATTAAATAACTCGTTATGGGAGCCTCGGTTGAGATAACGCAAGGGCCGGGGCTGTGCAAATGTCGCTGACGTCATGTTTATTCTAATTTGCCAATTCTTCGAGTCGAACGGAACCGCGTAAGCTCACCGCGGTTTCTCATCCTCTCTCGCTCTTCCTATACCAGAATTGGAGCCAAAACTCCTTTTTTTTTTTTCTATACCCAATTTAACGATCAAGATTACCCACTGTTGTTACGAACAAGCCGTGGTGAGCTGGAACAATTTCTCTTCGCGAGATAAAGATAGCTGATGAATGTTATCTCTCTCCCCAATTCTGCGGATTATCCATATTACACAAGGCTCTGGCCACTTCAACGAAACCCTGAAACGACGTGGAATACGGAGGGTTACAATCAAGTTGGAAAATACATCATCTCGGCATTGTAAGACGATATCACAACCGCAATATTTTTTCTTACGCTGACGAGATCTTCTCTCTCTTACTGCGAAATGTCACCTGCTCTTCCCCACTGTCCCTTCTCTAGACGAACTCCGATACTTGGAATTTATAAACGAACCCCATGTATTCCATGAATTCTGTCGTTCGCATGGGCCACCCCAGTATGTGCGCTTGAATTCTCCTTCCGCAGTACTCTGGCTAATATCATGCGTCCGGAACTTAGTCGCGTTCGGTGCTCTCGTCACCTTCTCCCTTATCGAGTTGTCCATCGCAGCCTGGATAACAGCCAAATATAATGCAAATCACAACTTCCCAACCTCGAGTGCCCGTGCACGGGTTCGCTACGCACTCTTCATGTCGATCTGGACAACCATATTTGGGTCGGGGTATTTGGTAGGATTCCTCGTAGCTGCAACGAGCGTCTTCGTCAGCGTGGCATCGCATTTCTTTTTGTACGTTCTATCTCATTCTACCTATAGTCTAAATTTCTTAGTCACCTTTTTTTTTCTGACCAATTCTCATTCGAAATATGACCTACAGCCTCTTTCTAACGTGGATTCTATGGCTTGCCGCCGCTGCCGCAATTACACAAACACTAGGCGGCGCACTAAACTGTCATGCGCAGACGTACTTCGCCTATTGCAGTCAACTTAACGCGCTGTCAGGATTTGCATGGCTTATCTGGTGCGTTGCAGCCCCACTCTAACGCCTGGTATTCTGACGCTGATATTTATGGTGGCCAATCAGGGTGTTGCTGACCTTTATCCTCATATTTGTGCTTATCCGCGGGATAGCGTCCGCGAAGCGAGGGGACGGATTGGCTGGAGGCTTAGTCGAGGCTTAAGCTTCAGGTCTTCCCATTATCCCATCCATAATTCCATCGGATTCGATCTAATACCCATACCACTTTTACTGTCTACCTTTCCACCGCTTCATAGCCCGGATGAAGCATCAGTCTTGAACCCTTTCACTCGACTTATTGTTTGCGCTGATATGCTGCGTATGTCCCGATGTTGTTCTAATTTCCTTGTTGCTCATTGTACTTACATAATTGCTGTTCAATGTAATAAATCTATTTGACAGTCACCTCCAGATATAAATCACGGTGTCTTAGTAGGGTTTCGAAATAATATTCATATCAAATTTACGCCTGTGGTATTGAACCTTGCTCTCTCTAGGAATGCCGGTATTCCTCAATCGTATCGGGGTGCCCATCTCTCAAGACCCTCAGGTTAATTCCTTCGTCTACCAGCTTCAAGAATCGCACTACTTACATGGTTTCTGTTGGAATGGGCCGAGGTGCCCTGAGCTGGTCGCTGGCTCGGGCAAGCAGGTGGAAGTAGTCGTGATGGCCTAACGACGTACAGGACACCCTATCACACTGTTCAATTCTGATGATTTGCTGTAATCAATCTGATGATCACCTCGATGTCATCCAGATATTAATCATGGGTATCTCGGCCGTCTTAGCAAGGTTTCGAAATGATAGTATCTGACATGCCAAATTTACTCTTGCACTCTTGAGCGTTGTTCTCTCTGGGAACGCCGTTTAACCCTGTACTCCTCAATCATATCAGCTTCCTCACATCTCAAAACCCGCAGGTTAAATCCTTCATCGGCCAGCTCCAAGAATCGCGCCGCAGTTTCGTCCTTGACAGCCTCACTTCCGTAATAATCCACCTCCAGCCTCAGAGATTGACGGTGCGACGCGCTGAAGATTTGAGGCAGAGATTCCAACGAGACGAGTGAATCATGACCGAACTTCAACGTTTGAAGTTGAGGTAGGAAAGCGGTCTCGCTGGGGGAGGATAGCAACTCGAAGAACGACACTTCGGTAGGAGGTATAACTGTGAAAAATAATTCCAGTTGCAGGACCTTGATGGAAGGTAAGTAGCGAAGCAAGTTGTGAATTTGATCAGAGACATCATGGGTTGCAAATCGGAATGTTTTCAAGCCGAAGGACGACGACTCGATGAACGATGCCATCTTTTTCAGGAGAAACGGGCACCAATGGAGGGCCCATTTCTCTAGGGAGGGTAAGCACACCAAATCGAAGACTTGCCCGAGGACGACTTCACTCTCGATGCCACATAGTTCCAAGGACCGAACGTGAGGAAAAGAGATCCTGGTATCAGGAATACTGAAGGTACCGGAAGGAGGGTTCATGTAGAGGAGTGTTATGGTCGTTAAATGGGGGGCCCGTCGTAAGGCCTCGAAGAATTCATCGAGGGCGAGTGAAGACAGGCGAACCACAGTGAGATTATTCCACAATATGTCGACGCATTTCAAGCTCAAGCAAATGAGCTTGAGTTCAGTCGGGCTGCATTTCATCCTGAACGTCGAAATCACATTATTGGAACTGATGCTGGGGGAGATAACGAGTCTATGGAGGATATTTTGCTGCGAATAATTGCCAAGGAGGTGGAGGTGACGCGCTGGGATGTCCAACTCAATGTCGTACCACCGCGCCGAGTGCTTGTTCAACAGATCCGTCACCACACAATACACCGCTGAATCGCCGTTGGGCGGACCAAAGAAGAGTATAGTCAACGGAAGAGAAGCCGAACGTTCCAACCATTCGGCGAGGAGCTGCTCTGCGTTATTATTCCACTGATATATAACTTTGCAGTGGTTAATATAGATCGAAGTCCAGACTTCGGGTGTTCCCCAGGCCAATTGTCGCCATTTCTGACATACAGCCCCGAGGAATAGGGTATTCGTCTTTGCGTATGTTTCCAAGCATCGGTTGTCCAGTGAATAGTAAAAAAATATCCGAGAGGCGATTTCATGTGGGAATCTGTGGATGAGGCGATCGTGGTTCTGGTTCATCACTGTTCGAAGAGCACGTCGCTTGATGTGGATTTTCTCCATCGATTTTTCTAGTTCCTTGAGCTGTTGCTCTAGTGCGATGTCTTCGATACATGCTGAGCAACGGTTTCCATCTGGCATAACGCATCGATCGGGACGGAGAACCTTCGTGGTCATGAGCTGGGATCGAATGGGCTCTGGTGGAGGGTTTGCCATGTCCTGATTTCACTATAGATAGAGATGGATATTGTATCAATATACCAGTTGGGAATTTCCTGAGACTTACAATTATGAGAGGTAAAAGGGGCAAGGGGTTGAGCGATGGCAGAAAACGACCCAAGTACTTGATTCGATAACTCGAATTGAACTCGAAGGTATATTTCCCACGAATTGAATGTCCGGACTGTAAAGCTTTATCAATTTATCTCCGGAATTTCCGCCTTATTATGAGTGCGTACAAGGCAGGACTACAAGGAGCGGAAGGTTCGTGGTAACAATAGACACAGAAAATCCAACATTGGCGGCCAAGACTTCTGCTCAGTGCTGATGATCGCAATTATGACCAAACAATCCGATTTTGTCTCTAACATTCACCGTGACCTGGCCTGGTGTCGCTGCCAGTAGAACTCCTTGAAATGATATTCGAACATTGCTATTTAGTGTCTATTGATAGCGTTGGCTGGGATGCTTCGCTTTCTGACACCCTTCGAAACTTTCTCTACAACTTGGTCGCAGTGGATCCGTTGTGGAATGCCATCTTGCTTCGGCACTGGGACTACTGGACGGGACTTTCTCGAGTGGTGTTTAACGTCGACTCAAAAACACCCACCCACATAAACGACGCGAAAACAGTCCTGCAATACATGCTGTATGACCCAGGACCTGACCTAAGCTATGACTCCCATGTCGCTATCATCCGCTACTCCAAGGCAAATCCTGATGATTCAGCTGAAAAGGAGCGGGTGAAGAACCTCACGAACCTTCTGGCACCCCATATCCGACGTTTCAGGAGCTTCGTCATCGACGTCCACGCGAGCTCATCCCTACCATCTGTCACCACCTATTTCAACAATGGCTCCATTGACAGCCTCAAGTACCTGTGCAACCTCGATGACTCCGAAGATACCGTTTCCAACGAGCCATAAGACTATGGCTTTTTGATGCCAGGCTCTATAACATCGATGATTCTCGACGGTGGTACCTTCAGGAGGAATACCGCCTGGCTCCGACGTCAAATTCTTCTTTCACCTTTCCCATGGAGCCACCAAATCTGCTGATCGGGATGTACGACGGGCTCTATACACAGTGCTTTCCATGGTGATCCCCAATTTTTTGGGATTAGGGTGTAATCTCAAGTCCCTGAAATTCCGAGATATCAATTTTTCCTCATGCGATTCTATGTGCTAGGCATTTTCCATTTTTACCAAATGACATCAGTGTACAATACCTCTCATTTGAGGACGTCGACCCATGGTTCCTCGAGGGCCTTACGCGATCCATACTTCTGAATCCAGATCGCGATGTCGGCAATCCTGCACCCTGGGAACTCCATCTTATTTGCGGCGCCACCTCCCGCGACATTCCTGTCGACGTTCAAACCTGGAAATATGCAAGGCTAGTTCTCGAAGGATACGATCAGGCTCAACCAAGAGAATTTCCTTAGTTC
>Ga0307517_10011499_pt1 | contig 12257 bp, 8 predicted proteins | sample 23_EM_MG_FD_194515 | JGI IMG/M metagenome (GOLD analysis project Ga0307517, IMG submission 194515) | Populus trichocarpa ectomycorrhiza microbial communities from riparian zone in the Pacific Northwest, United States - 23_EM | ecosystem: Host-associated > Plants > Roots > Unclassified | place...
ATTCTAAGTGAAAAATAGTTTTTAATTTCTTTTAGAAACGTCGTTTTGAACGTAAGTTTAAACAACACCTATAGTTGAGCAATATTTATTTTAATTATTGCATAATAAAAGAAGAAGAAGAAGAAGGCCAGCCTCGAATCATTGCTGGGGCAAACTGGCTAGTTGCTGTCTAACATAGTACTAACATCCAGCCCCAGTTGGAAATAACAAAGGAGAGTTGACATCCGATCCTGCTAGTTTTTTTTTTCTTGATTTTTCTTCTATTTTGTAAAAGACTTCCAGCTACTCCAAAAACTTTTTGAATCGATTTCTGTTTTGTTTCTTAAAACAGATTGATTACTTGTTAAATCTTCATCGTGATAAAAATGATGATGGTTTGCTGCTGATTGCCATTCTCATTGAGTTCCAATTTTGTTCTTGTTAAGAACTTGATACAGCCTTGGCTAATAATGGATATGAAAATCCATCTTTGTGTTGATCTTTCAAGAAACGAAAAGGTTCAATGACTGGAATCAGTCACTCCTGCGTACCAACCCTCTTCAAGGGGGCTGGTTGCTTCAACTTCTGCATTGATCGATAGGGTTTGTTTTTCCTTGCCCAGGCTCAGTAGAGTTTTTCTGAAATGTTTCATATTACATTGAATAGCTGCTGCAAATTTAATCCTTTATCATATATCACAGCGACGAGAGGAACAAAAGAAGGTATAATCTACAATGACTGTAAGGAAACCAAGCAAAGATTATTTCACTGTACATCCATCACCCCTCGCCATTATTATTCATATATAGAGAGAAGTAGACAAAAATTCATAAAACATGCTAATGCACACTGCTATTTTTGCTAATAGAATTCGTAACTAATTTGAAACTCTGAATAAGACTGTATTGCATTCATTCTACCATCTGCATGCCCTTGACAACCCACGATCATCGTCTATGTTAGTCTTTCTTTCCTCTAGAAGCAAACTATGGTCATATATATATATCTGTGGGGACCATCGTCAAACCCTTTGCAGTTCCATTGCTATGTAGTAGTATGTTCAATATACTTGCTAGAGTGGAAACTTGAACGAAGATCATATATATCGGAATTTACACAAATCGATCACCATTGTTATCACCTGCATTACTTCTTTTCAAAATTAAGGTTGGTTCAATGCTCGCAAGGCACTAAATTATATGAAGATATATGCTTTAATGAAACAATAAAAATACCTTTTGCGTTTGCTTTTCAAGACTGTTGAGGTTGAAGGATTACTGTGCCAGTTCCTCTTCCTTTGATTGATGAACCAATTATTTATCTGCTTTAATTGCAAGCCCGTTTCCTGCACCAATCTTGCCTTGTCTTCCTCCTGAAAAGTCATAGAGGTTCAATTTCTAAAGTTAATAAACAGCCAAATCAGAGAGACTGATGATTTCGGCTTAAACTGCCCCCTAATCTGGTCACCCACTAATGTCATGTCAGAAGAAGTATCAGCCTGTTGCCTACAAATTCTGCTCGTTTGCGTAGTGTGTGAGGGTGTACCAACATCTTTTCAGTCCTTTAAGAAAGGAAATTTCGCTCATTTTTGTCATTCTTGGACCCTCAAGGTTGGCATGTTTGTACAAAACTAAAAGCACACGTTTTTTGACTTGTCCTGAGACAGCATACCAGCAGGTGGGGTTCCAATGAACAGGACTAATGCATGCATATGGGGGTAACCGTAGCTTAAATCAATCTCATTTCAAACTAGAACTCAATAAATGCTGCTAAATGACAGTATCGAATCTTGTTAAAGAGACGGAGCAGTAACAGTAACACTTACGGTAGGATATGGCCACTTGGAATGTGATTGCCACCAAGCTTTTAAGACTGAGGTTGTGTCCCCAGGAAGCTTTCCTGCTCTTCTCTTTCGCAGAATTTCCTCTCTAATGTCAACAATTTTTTCTTTGTAACCCTGCAAAACGTAAAGAAAATTGGTTACAATGAAAATGTCAAATCCTTCAGATTAGATAATTTTGGCCATTACCTGTTTTAATTCATGCTTCAATTCTTGTCTCACACGCTCCATCAAAGATCTCTCACTCTCTGTAGGGACCAAGGGACCAAACCCCAGTGTATCTGCACCCTCCAAACTTCCAACGAACAAATTGGCATCACTGTCAACTTGGTCTTCATCGTCATCGGACATTGTTGCGCCTGTACCTTCACCTGGAGAAACTCCTGTTCATGTAGCAAATGGGAAAATATTAAAGCTTCATGTCATGAATACTTGTCCCGGTATCTTATTGCTCAAAGTATGAAAGTGATAGAATTCTAATGCGGCAGAGACATAAACATTTATCAGGGAAGGCAAGAAAACTTGAAACAAAATCAGCCTATAATGTCAGTCATGTTTATGGTTTACTAGTTTCAACAGGTTACAAAGGGAAAGCATAAGATCCCAAAACTCTCCAAAGAGCAGGAGAGAGTCTTGTAAAGAAGGCAATAAAATTCCCTTAATTCTTTAGCTTTTGCCCTGCTTCCTCCACCGGATGAACCATGGCACAGAAAAACAACAAGAATCATGCCTCCGCAAGAATCTAGCAGCTTAGAGGCTTATAAACAAATTTAGGTAATATAAGATAATGAAGTATTACCCGTTAAACTCTGTAGGGATTGCTCTATCTCCCAGCACGCCATCACTGCTTCCATTGCATGAACTCGAACATGTTGTTGCAATTGTTCTTTGAAGGAACAGAGCAAAAGAAAATAATGTGTCTGCAGCATCAAAAAATGAAAGGATCAACATTTTGATTCTTTTTTCATGCTTCAGCTTCAAATTAACTCCAAAAATTGTCAATGAACACGCACTATGCATTCCAATTACATAGGGAAAATAAGACAAACGATCTGAATTAACTGTCTGCTAGTCATGGCAGAATCAAAAGAATCAGAAACGACAGCAATCTCTTAGCAACACCAAATCAAGAGAAATTCACTATGACTTAGTGATATTTTCTTTTAGAATGTGTGGATTGTACACACTTTGAAGTCATTTTCACTGAAAATGTTCTATTATAGAACTTAACTCTGGAACTGTAGGTTACCAAATATGCACATACTCGTTGTAGTATTAGGTTATTACATGTCAAACACCATAGTGAAAAATATTTTAGTTGCACGCTTCACTTAAAAACTAACTAATAGAATTTCAAGCAAGCATCTATGCTTGGGGCAATCAGACCCGAAAGGATCAATAGCCGAGACAGATCCAAAAAACCGTGGGATGAAGAACGTATTTCCATTCAATCAAGTAGTGCAAAGAATTTAGGTCAAGGACGATATCTCAAAGAGTTTGTCACAGACACTTGAAGATCATGACTAAAATCAAAGTATCCAAAAACTCAATTTAATGGCTTTGTATCTACCCTATACCCACTTGAAAAATCAAATTTCAGAGTAAGCTAAATCAGATTCTTTGTTTCTGAAAACATGCCATCAGCCATGTCAGGAAAGCTATTAGACCTAGATAGAAATTATTCCTAACCACATTTAATTTCATTTCATCCCTCATCCCTGACATTAGAGTTGTTGAGAAATTAAGGGACCCCGAGATCTTTAAAGGAGTCCGTCATACTGTACTTTACCATGCACATCTCTTAATCTCTTCTCATCTTCCCCCCTGTCTGATATTTCAATGAATTAACTTCAAATGACCTCAATCACTTCAATCTCCAAGACCGACGATCAAATTCAGATCGGTCCCTCATAAAGCTCTGCTGCACTGTGGACCACTATCGTTCTTCGTATTGGACTTGGCCCCTTGAGTTTTGCAAGCACAGTCAGTATCCAGATATTCCAGTCTTTACTACATCAAGAATTGAAGATTACAGCTGTAACTACAGTCTACCAGTGGCACTCCAAATTCAGAAACTTACAGTTATGGCATTATAACCCTTCTTCTTATACCATTACATACGTCCGATCCCATTTAAATTCAAATTCCAGCTTCGAGCCACAAAAGCCCAGCTAGTTTTGGCTGTAAACAAACTCGCTTGCAACCAAAGATATCTCCTCCTCTATTATTGTCACAAGGAGCTAACACCTTTCCCTAAATCATCAACAATTTATCTGCTAACTAAGCACCTAACAGCCATCCAAAAAGCCCACCACCAAACTTCCTCTTATAATTATCCCACCAAATAAAACCCCTGTCGGTGCATCCACCACCCTTCAATCTCAAAAAAGAAACCCACATAAAATCACTAACTCAACAAACCCCCCTAACTATAATCAAACAAACCAAAATTCATTCCAATTAACAAAAACTAAGCCAATTTAATTAAAAACTATAAACTTTGGGGTGATTTGAATAATGCCTGTGGTCATAATTAATCAAACCAGATTCATTCCAAAAATAATAATTAATCAAGCCCATTTCAGTTCATGATCCAAACTTTTTTGCACGAGAAAACACAAGTGGTCTAAAAAACATGTTTGTGAATCAAACCAAAAACACACCAAAATGAATCGAACCCATTTCAAATCACAATCCAAGACATTCAAAAACATAATCTTTGCACCAAAAACAACATAGAAAAAGCAAAAAATTGGTCCAAATTGAAAAAAAGAGGACCTTTTTTTTCAGATTTCAAAGAAACACAAACATGATTAACTAACATGGTAGCATACCATAAACTGATCAAGCTCTTTATCATCAGGAACCAATCCTTGGTGACTTCCAAGAGCAGAGTACTTAGTTACTACTTGCTGTGACTGAGCCAACTGTGCATCAATCCTCGGCAACTGATCAACTGGCGTGGCAATCCTTAAACACGCCACGTGTGCCGACAGCAATTGATCGTACAACGGATGCGTCAATATGTCCGCTTTATACCTTGCATTTTGCCAATTCACCACCGACTCTCCTCCACCACTATCCATGGCTTCACCTTCACTCTTATTCATATTCTTCAATTCCGACGATTCTTGCGATATACTAGTTATGATGGCGTGGTCCCCGCCGGCGGCGACGTCGTCGATGACGTCACTGTGGTTGCGGTTTAGGAGGGAGGAGGAGGACCGGGAGAGCCATTGAACTGGGTTATGAGAGTTTGAGTCAGAAGTGGTGGCGGTGGCGGTAGTGGCGGCGGTGTGGAGGTTTAAGAAATTGTTTGTGTTGTTGTTATCAGTGAAGTGGTGGTGAGTTTGTTGCTGTGGTGGTTGTTGAGAGCGGAGGAGGGCAGTGTTCAGCCAATTCGGTGGTGCTGTGTGGTTCTCTGTTGCTTGTTGGTCTGTGAAGTGGTGAAGAGGGAGGTCTTGTGATGACAAGTTATGGTGATAGGCCATGTTCTTTGCGCAAGTCTTGGAGACAGACAAAAGAGAAGAGAAGAGAAGATTGTGAGTCTATTACAACATGGGATGTGTGTACATGTGCAGGAAAGAAAGAGTCTATTACAACATGGGATATGTGTATATGTGCAAGAAAGAAAGAGAGAGATGCAGAGGCAGGTGTGATGCAAGTACTCTAAGTAGAAGCGAGAAGCGAGAACGCGGTGAATTTTGAAAGTGTAGAGACAGAGAGATTGTGGTCTTTGAGAGAGGAGGGAGGGAGGGAAGGTGATGAGAGATGATGGTTGATGATATGTGGGGTTACTATAAACGTCCAAGTTGAAGAAGAGGGAGATGGGACTATGGGAGTGTCAAGAGAGGCTGTAGGTGAGAGTGATTTGGTTTGTTTGTAGTGGTTTTCAGGTGAAGAAAACTGCTTGCAATCAAAGAAATGAGACTTTATATATGGAGATTTTTATTATTATTATTTTTTCAATGTTCACGGTATTTATGCTATAATTTTTTATATATTAAACCTTTTTTCCTTCAATTTCTTCAATCTAGTTACGATTTTAAAGACATTTATCCACGTCTAAATTAAAAACAAGGATGCTTAATATTACTAGTGCCATGGCTAGAATTTTTGGCATTTTAATGTTTTTTTCCATGAGATAAAGAAATATATCACATTGGGTTTGAAAAGAAAAATAATTCTTCTCTAGTTGTTTGGGGATTTGCTGTGTGTAAATTTTTGTGTAGATTGGATTTTTATATATGGGAAATAGTTTTTGATTAGTCATGAGATCAATAATTTTATTACCGTAAATAATTAATACAATTCAAGCAAAATTGGTCTGGTTTTTGTTTGTATTAATTCTTGTCTTGACCTTTCTCAACGCAAGTGTGGCTAGAATTGCCTGAGAGATGATATCAAATACCTTATCGAATCGGCTAGCCAGGGCCAGCAATGTAATTAAGGCCATGATTTGGTCAAGAAACTATTTTTCCACGTCAATTGACAAGTATAAGTCATTTTTTATTTATTTATTTATTTATTCCCATAGTATTTATGTTTAGCTATTATATTTATTTTTCAAATGTCAACACGGTTTTACTTGTAAATTGATAGTGTAATTATCGTTTAAATTGCTATTGCTATCATTACTTCGTGTACATGGGTCGGATCCTTCCCTAATTCGGATGCTAATCATTCCCTCGATGCACGTAATCTCATTCGTATCAATGCTAATTATGTTTTCTTTTTTCAAGATAAGACAAAGAAAAAAGAAAAAGAAACGGTAATTCTTGAATCTACCCTTTTTCCAATATTCCTACGATATTCTTTAAATCGTTTTTTACACTAGAAACTAGCTTTAGTTTTCCATGTAGACAAAAAAATATTTCAATATCTAATTTTACTATTTATTAGTGTGTGGTTGTTATTGTTTGTGATGTGTTTTTAATAGTGTTTTTCTTTGAAATACGATGATAAAATAATAATTTTTAAAATTTTATTTATTTATTTTTAATATAATCATTAAAAAACTTTTATCTATATAAAAACAATTTGAAAAATACTTTGAAAAATAAAAAAATATTGAATTTAAAATGATACGTTTTGATAAAAAAAATTAAACTAGATTTTTTTATTGAATCTATAGGGTCATGTATTGACATGATCAATTGCATTATAAAGAGATAATTTCTATATAATTTAGAAATAAAACCGGTAAATTAGATCTATAAATTTGAGTTAGACTTAATAATAATGTTTTTTATTATTATTAATGGATGTTTATCTTTGCGGTTGGATTGTGGCTTCATTTTTTTTAAAAAATATATATTTTAAATTAAATATTTTTTGTATTTCAAGATTTTTTTAATATATTTTAAAAAAACACTTTAAAACAAAATATGTATCTCCTTTCCAAAGACGCAACAGTAAACGACTGCCAAAGAGGGCAAAGAAAACTGCCGAGTTAGGTTTGGAGAGATTACAGTTAGAAGCGCGTGAGCACAGGGTGTAATGAAACAGTGGGCGTAGGTAGGTATGATGACGTATGCTTGCCGTACAAGGGATGCAGCTAATCCATCCATGATCCATCCATCTAATCTTAAACTGTGGAAACATACGTGTATGTGCCCCAAGTACTGTTTGCAGCACCAAAAAGGCCTTGTTTTATTTATATTTATTTATTTATTAAAAAAATAAATACAGTGATTTATTCCATGCCCTAATGATGTGCCATGCTCCCCACCCTCTCCCTCTACCGTTTCATGGTGTCTTTGGATGGATCGACAAAAGCCACCTCAAAGCTGTGGTTGCCACAGAGATGCATGGGACGTTATTGACTTATTGTGCCCTATTTCAAGATATTATTGAGTTATTAATAAGATTTGATTGCGTCCTATTTCAAGATATTATTGAGTTATTAATTTAACATCAAAGATTGACATGACCTTTTAAAAGTCCCTATTTGAAATTCATTTCAAAAAGTCTATTTGATTTAAAAATATATTAAATTAATTGTTTTTTAATTTTTTTTTATGGTTTTGATGGGATAATGTTTGAGGATAAAAAAATTATTTTAATATATTTTTTAAAAAAATATCATAAACCACTATACTAAATATACTTTAATTAATGTTATTAAATTCCATCTAGCTTCGTAAGTTAATTTACTAGTTTGCATCCGTCCATGACTAAGTACCTGACTTTGAAATTACACTAAATAATAATTAATTTAATGTGATTAGATTGATTTAATGATCAACTCATGACCCAGTGAGACCAGGCACGAAGCATGACAAAAAAACAGCCACCAACTATTCATGAAAAATCATACATGACACTCGTGACTTTTTCGTTAAACGAAATTCTTGCTGTGCATCTTTATCCTTTTTATAAGTAGGTTTTCTTTATATATATATATATATATATATATGCATACTGACCTAATTAACTCTGGGGTATTAATTTGGATTTTAATTCCTTCAAAGAATTATTCTTTTTTTTTTAATCGAAGAGAGTTCAAAAATTGTCTAAACAAATAAATTATCTAAGGAGAGTAATGGATTAGTAACAAATTGAGTATTTATTTTTTTTAATATCAGCAATGAGTTATCTAAGGATTCTTCATTGCTGATGTGATAATATCAACTTTATGTTTATCCACGGTATCTTGGCTTGTTTCCGCGCTATAATTATATTTTTTTATTGTATTTTGACTTATTTGCATTAATGAAAGCTTAGCTGAGTTTTAAATTGTATTACAAATTTTATTTTTGTTCCATTTATTATTATTAATAAAGTAGTTTTAGATATTAATGTATGTTGTTTATATAGTTATTTATATATGTTCTACTACTTTCAAAATATCCATAAATAATTAATAATAATAATAATAAACCAAAATAGAAAAAAAACATATAAATTAATAAAAAGATCTATATAACAATTGATTTTTCTGTTGCTAATCGCTAGCAAAGGATTTCAAAGAGAAAAATTACTGATTTTTTTTATTGCTAATTTTTATCAACAATAAAATTTAGTTTTATCTGCAATTAATTAGATAGTTACCAATAGCTCTATTTTTTTAGCAGTGGAACAACAACATTGTTTAATTTTCTAAAATAAGTCGTTAATCGTATTTTTATTTTTTAAGAAAAATCAACCCAGAAAAATCAAACATCCATTTGAAAAACAATTCAAGTTATATAAAAACCCCCCGAAAACCGGTTTGAGTTGCCATTAATTTTTTATTACACATCAGAAGCATTAAAGTGTTAGTCTTGAATTCAAATATATATATATATATATATACACTTGTAATAATATTTATTTCCAATAACATCCATGCAAGATATAAATGAGATTAATCGTGTCTGAAAAATAACAATCAAGCCAGCGAATTGAATGGTTCCCGAGACCTGCATGCATGCACATGAAGAAGCCTCGAGAGTGAGAAGACAGACCTGGACTCCTGTCCTCCGGCAAAGACACATTAATTTCCAATATTTCAGCAACAAGTCCATGAGACAAAATCTTGCTGGGCATATAGAGGATGCCTTTGTTCGCATTTATGACATGCAATAATAATCAGGGAAATACGAAGGTCAGAACCTGTTCCAGAAGAGGATGTACTAAACTACAAATCCAGGAGTTGTAATTTCTTATAATTACGCCATATAAAGTTGTTGCCAAGCATTTTGAAGTCAAGAACATTGTTACATGCATGCCCCAGTTGAACCAGCTCAACTGATTGAACAAGGCTGGGGCTTAAAAGATGAAAATTGAATTATTATATTTCATACAACACGTACACTTCAATGTTAAAGCAATATGAACGCTGAATTTTCAGGTAGGAGTGTTTATAAATTAATCACGTGCAAGAATCCCAAAGCTAGCTGGCATAAATTAATTATCTGGGGTTCTTTCAACATGAATTAATTATTCCAGGGTTGAAACTGTGGTAAATATTGATTTTTTAAATTTTATTTTTTACATAACATTAAAATGATTTAAAAATATAAAAAATAATAATTTAGAAGTTAAAAAATTCAAAAAAAATCTAAAAGCATAAATATTGAACATAATATCTAAAAATAATGTGTCTGTGTAAGCAGCTTATATAGCTAGGGGAACACGGTTTTGTTGCTTGTTTGGCTGTTCATGATATGTTTTACTCCGTCAAAACAGAGCAAATTGCTATGGAGAGGCAAGTTAATGCTATTTGTGTGCTGTGTGGAAAAGCTGATGTGAAACGGGTGACCATTTTTATTTGATTGTTCTTAATTACTCGAAGGCTAGCTGGAGTCGTGTTACAAACAGAAGTCATGGGAGCTGGTCTTTCAAATTGCGGTGGGCTGTGGCAAATTTGCGAAAAAGACTGTCCAGGCTAATTATTGGCAAAGTGGGATGGAATGCCGCTATCTAGGGTATTTGGAAGCAAAGGAACCATCGAGTATTTGGCATGGGAGCTGGTTAGTTCTACATCTGATGCAGTCATCGAATGGATTGGTCAAATGATTTGTTGCAGACTGCATGGGCATAGCCTGCTCGAGTCGTCTAAGGTTCAGTTTGCTTTGAAATTTGTAAGCTTTAGTTGTTGGTATAGTTTGTTTATATATATATATATATATATTTTGCTTACCATATACTTTGTTAGGGGTGTGAGTTTTTTTTAAATGTAAAAAATATATATACGTACTAGAAGTTTCTTGACATTGTTATTAATCTTGAAAATAAAATTGTTTTGGAAATTTTTTCTAAAAATAATTTTTTATATTAGTGTATTCATTGTTTATCTTAATCAACCCAATGTTTTTCACTAAAATTATCATTTATATTATAAAAAAATATCAAAATAATATATATATATATATATATATATATATATATATATATATATATATATATATATAAACATGATAAAATCATGCTTAAAACACATTTAAATACTTTGATAATAAAACACCTATCTCAATCACATTTTCATAAACAAATTATTATTGTATTATTAGCATTATTATTTTCGAATCAGATGCATAATAATTAAAAAATAAATTATTAATATTTAAATAAAAATTTTATAATAATATTTAAAAATCATATTAAAATTAACCACTAACTGAATCTAATAAAAAAATTTGGACCGTCAAAGAAAAAAAAGGGGAAAAAAGGGAAATGAAAAAAAATGGAGGGTAATTGTATGCTTTATAGTAGGGTGAGCTCCATGTTTTTTTTTTTTTATCAATGGAAATGCTCACTTATATTCAAAAAATAAAGCAATATGAAGCAAGCCTACTAAATTGTACAAAATGGTTAAGACTTGGTCTAAAATACGAAGATATAAAGTTCTATATTCAAGTTGTATGGATCGATAGTTTATAAATTCATAATTATTATTAATTGATAGCGTTATCATTTAAATAATATGTGCCACTTTTATTTTTTCTTTTGACCCATTAGACGTTATTCCTTTTAATTAATTAATTAATTAATTTTATATATATATATTGGCGTGAAGTGGCTGTCCCTTGGCATCCAGCAAGGGGAGACGTAAGCTTCTAACATACAAGTAGAGTACTTCCAGCGAGATAAATAAGGTGGTTGGGGGTGTTGTAATTGTTATTTTTTAAAGTATTTTTTATTTAAAAATATATTAAAATAATTTTTTTATTTTTTTTTGATATTATTATATTAAAATGATTTAAAAAATATTAATTTAAAATAAAAAATTTAAAATATTTTTAAAACATAAAAATAAAAAGCGCTCCAAAACCCGATCGAGGCCCTAAACTTTCTCCGAGATTTGCTTAGCTAATTGAATGTCATCCCTTTAACCTTGGAGCGTGCTTTCCACGTCACTTAAATTTGCGTAACAAATTATCACCTGATAAAATCCAACACTATAGACAGCAAACAACATTCCATCTATCTAGCTTACCGGTTTGGTCAAGAATCCATCTAGATGGTTTCCTTTGTGATTACCGGCTATTCCAGTCACTTAACACTGAAGAACATAGTTGTCACGCAATCCCACCTGCTCCGAGCATCTCGATGATAAAATTTAAAAAATATGTTAAATAATATTTTTTTAGTTTTCAAATTTTATTTTTAATATTGATATATTAAAATAATTTAAAAATATAAAAAAATAATTAAAAAACAAAATTCTAAATTTTTCAAAAATAATTTTACATCACAAAACAAACGATGTCTTATTAAATTATTATATCAACTCGAGTTGATTTTAAATAATAATTAAAAAAACTAAAATATATTATTTTAAATAAAAAAATTTAAAAGAATTCCTTGAAAGAGATTAGGTTTCATTCGATTTAAGTCAATCAGATTATAAATAGATAAAATTTAAATTTAACTGAGTTAATATTTAAAATGTTTAAAAAAAACTTGGCAAAAATTAATTTTCAAATTAACAACTCGAGTTAATTTTAAATAA
>Ga0307517_10011500_pt1 | contig 12256 bp, 8 predicted proteins | sample 23_EM_MG_FD_194515 | JGI IMG/M metagenome (GOLD analysis project Ga0307517, IMG submission 194515) | Populus trichocarpa ectomycorrhiza microbial communities from riparian zone in the Pacific Northwest, United States - 23_EM | ecosystem: Host-associated > Plants > Roots > Unclassified | place...
ATTTGTGCAGATGGAGGGGACTTGATCTGTTGCGAAAAGTGTTGGTCCACTTCCCATCTCAAATGTATGGGGTTGGAAGTAAGTAAATTTTCTTGACATGATAAGTTTTTTTCGAAGAAGTAAAAATCATTGCTCCTCTGTTTTTAATGTAAATTTTTCAATTTTTTATTAATTGCGCAGAGGATTCCCCAAGGAGATTGGATTTGTCCCTACTGTGTGTGCAAGCACTGTAATAAAAACGACAAAGACCTGCAAACTTGCGTTCAATGTGATAAAAAATGTATTTACTTTCCTATCATTTCCTGGTTATTATTTTTTTAAAGATTCTCAATTCTTGTAGTCACTAATGAAGCTGTATCCTTTGCTGTCATAGATCATTGCCAGTGTTTAGTTAGCAATAAGGAGTTGGATCTTAATGCCAGTGGCGAAACCTTAGCATGTGATTCTCACTGCGGAGAGGTATATATTTCAACACAATTAGCTTTCTTTCAATTTCCTTAACAATTACCATTTTACTGTTAAGAATATGTAAGATTAACCCAACACATTAACATTTAAGACTTGTCAACTTGAGATTTGAATTGATCTTGAGCTTTATTCATAGGTTTACGAGAAGCTTCAGAGCCTCGTAGGTGTGAAACATGAGTTAGAAGGGGGGTTCTGTTGGACTCTCCTCCAGCGGATGGAGCCAGACAACTTGGACTTCAAGGATCTTCATTTAATCACCGAATGCAATTCAAAAATTGCATTGGCCTGGGAGGTGCTGGACGAATGTTTCACGACAATCATTGATCGGCATACGCAGATCAATGTAGTTCAGAGTGTGGCTTATAGTCGAGGGTGAGCGCTTATAGATTTTGCAGAGCTGTGCCTTTTTCCCATTGTATTTATGTTTAAGCTCCTCGGTACAATTGTGGACATAAGGCTGTTTAATACTTACCAACCTCGTAACATTTTTTTCTTTTGTTTTACATGTTGTGTCATATACATACTGATGCAAGAACTTCTCTATAACATGATCACTTTTGCTATTTACGTTCATAAAGAATTCCTCAAAAGTCAAAACATATGAAAAATCCAAGAAATAAAGACTGATATTTCTGTCTTTTCAGATCGAACCTCAACAGGATAAATTTTCGAGGCTTTTATACTGCGATCCTGGAGAAGAACGATGACATCATTTCAGCTGCAACTATAAGGTATCTTCATTTGTCGGAAACAAATTACACATGCTGTTCTTTGTGCAACTATCAGCAAAATACATACGTAGGATATGGTTAACTTGAAATGTTTGTTCCGTGCTTCTGCAGGGTGCATGGGACCGATTTGGCTGAGATGCCTTTCATTGGAACTCGGCACCTGTATAGGCAAAACGGGATGTCAAGAATGTTACTGGTTACTCTTGAATCTGTAAGTTCTCATGTGAAATTCTCTACTATCTGAAAGCATTTCTCCACATTCTCTTTCGTCTTGATTAAGAGCTTCCAAAAGTAATTTCTGCTAACTGCTTCACATAAATTATGGCAAGTTCGGTCAAAACCTGGAACTTTCACTTCTGTTTCATTTTTTAAGTGCTCATTTAGAAAGAAAAAAAAATCATGGAGAAAAACTATGTGATCGAACTAGGTTGGTCTCAATTCTGCCCATTACGCTATTTTATGCTACAACCCTCGGCAAATCACAGAGAAAAAGCAGTTTTCAGCCAATGTACTCTCTTATCTTTTCTGTCATTTACAATTTCAGAATTCAGATTGTAGCTGATGTTATGCTCTCAACTGCTAAAATATATGGTTCAATTTGTACTGATCATTAAAGCCTTCAGTTTATATTATAATTTTCAGTATCTGACCACGTTGTTACTTCTGATTTAATTTCCAGATTTTTTCAGTTATGGGGGTTGAGCATCTAATCATCCCATCAGTCCAGGAGCTCACTGAGATGTGGGAGGGGAAATGCGGGTTTTCCCCCATTGAGGATGCTGTTAGCCAAAAGATCACCAACTGGAACACCCTCACGTTTCCAAGTGCAGTCAGGCTGCAAAAGGCCCTTCTCAGCACCCCAGCTAGTAGTTCTTCTGCAGTCATGAATGCGGACGTGGGCGTGGATGTGGATGAGGGTGTGGATATGGTCAGTGATAACTGTGCAAAACTAGCTGGTCTAGATTTAAACCATGAATATATTGAATCTGGAGATGAAGAGGCAGAAGACAAGTGACATATTGTGCAGTTTAATCAAACACCAGGGACCTGATTTTTTGGTCATTTAAAGGATGGTTTCAGGCCAGATCCTTCTGTTCTAGAATGCTATTAGATTTCAGGTTTTTGTGCTGTGCAATGTCTCTTGCGATGTTGTCTTAGTCTTGCTGGATTTAGGATTAGTTCGTCTGCTGGATGTTAACTTGCAAGCTTGGAGACACCCCTACTGGTGCTGATAAACTACATTTTGATCATCTGCTACTAAAAACTTAAATTTCGAATTGTCTATCTTATTGATTATCATAGTGATCAATGTAGTAATAATAACCATTATTTCAATGTCAAATTTATGAAAATTAGCACCCCGTTGGTCATTGAAATTAAAACCCAGGATCTCATTCCCTATACCACTAAATGTTTTTCAATGTCTTAATTAAATAGTATTCCTGAAAACGCACATCCAGAATTACCTCCTTGAAGTGTCCAACAAATCATCTTCATGGTGGATCATCTCATGTGGATGAAACATGGTCCAACAAATATTTTCGATACGAAAGTTTCAAGCATTAGTACCTATACTTTTGTTTTTTTATCAAGCAAAGTTGCACCATATACACCACTTCGTAATACGGTAATGCAAGTCCTCCAGAAATTTCTTCAAAATTCTTATTTTAGTTCGCATTCAACTTAAATCACGAGTAACCATCAGTTTGCAAATTACCTTGGTGTTATTTAGCAAAAGCGCATATGAAAATGTTGGAATGCAAGAAGAAAAATGGTTTGACGAGCCAATAGTTCAAGTGATCCATTAAAAATTGGAAGATACAGGTAAAGTCTGATAAACATCCCTCGAAAGAAACGAAAAAACACCAAGGAAAACAGGTTGGAAATTTCAAAGAATAATAAAAAAAAAGAGCACAAATTTTCAGGTATTAGCTAATCTTGAGCAATGCCCTTTGCATAATAGAAATCATTTATCTAGTTCAAAAACAAATATTTTGAGAACCCTCAAGTAAAAACGCATAACCAGTAGATTCTTTAAAGTCTACTGAGAAATATGAAGTGAAGGAAAACACGTGATGCATTCATTTTCTTAAGACAGTGGAAGGAGGGAGGAGGGGAATAGGTAGACCTAAGATAACCTGGAGGTAACTGGTATTGAAGGATCTAAAATCCCTGATATTGAGGCAGATTAATTTGGTTTGTAAACAAGATGAATGGCACAAAAGCATCACTATGCTAGATTGGAACTCACACTTAATTGTTGTTGTTGTTCTTAAGAAAATTCATCATAGAATGATAGCCTCTAAAATCTTGAAGGGATGAAAATAATGTAATATTCATTTAGTATAAAAACCTCGGATGTTACAGTTAATTCCATCACAGCAGACGAGTAACCGATAATCAACAGGCCAGACAAATGATGCAGCAGAAAGTTGAAGGTAACAGGTTCAGTAATAATTAATCACCTGAACTCTATGAGTGACAAAATTGTCGTTCCTGCAGAAGTGCATGGCTGGAAAAAGAAAATTTCAGAAAGGATTAGAATTCCAAATTGAGACAATTAAAGAGAACATATTTTTGGTAGCAGTCTCCGCTTTATACGATGTTATCTATGGTCCCATGTCAAGCTTCACAGTCCGCCAACCTCCTTACGTATGTCAATTATCTGATAATTTTACTAATTGTCCACGGTCCAGCAATCCCTCACGGATTACTCAAGGATATTAATAAATTTAATAATTGTTTTGATTATTTATAATCCATCAATCCCCTCACAGATTATTAATTAATCAGATAATTTTTCTGATAGTCGATAATCTAACAATCCTTCTGATTATCACCGATTCAACAATCTCATTAATGAATGTCAATAAATCTTCTGACAATATCATTTTGATTGTTAACAATCCAACAATCTCCTAATAAATATTAATTAATCTGGTAATTTTATTAATTGTTCTCCTAATAAATATTAATTAATCTGGTAATTTTATTAATTGTTTATAATTTGGTAATCTTTTCATGGATGCCAATTAATTTAAATTCTACTGATTGTCTACAAATTGATAATTTCCTCGTGATGTTAATAAATTCGATAATTACCGATAATGTTTTTTATTGTCAGTAATCCGGTAATCCCTCACGGATGCTAATTAATTTGATAATCATTATGATTGTTTACATTTTATAATTTCTTTATGAATACCAATTAATCCAACAAACTCAATTATAACTTAGAATAACTTCACATAAACTTGTTGAAATGAGTATAAAACACCTTATCAGATGATTTTGTGAGCCTTAAATGTTCTTCAGGGGAATTTCCAATGGTTCCTCTTCTTCCTTGGTACTCGGCTAAACCTCCCTATTCATTTTCTTCCTTCCTCTCACTTGTTTTCCTCTTAATTTTGCGTTTAAAAAACTTAATCCTCACAAACTCTCAAGACTTTCCCTTTGACTTCTTGTTTTCTAAGGATTTCTAAGATTTTTTCTAGAATTTTCTCCAAGTTTCTCTCATTCACTTAATCCTGAGATCTATTTCACTGAATTTAAACTAGGGTATATTGAATTTTATTATACTACATTTCATCTTAATTCTTTCGTTATTTATTTATCCCATTTGATTTTAATTCATATTTCTGTTTTTTTTTGTTATTTTTCACAATTTATTTTTTAAAAACCCATACATAAACATTTTATTCTAACTTCTCTTATCTATCATCATCCCCATAAGTTAAATATTTCTTTTACACACTTAGCATAATATTTCCTTCATCAATTAATTTTTTTTTCCAAGGGTTGACAACTTGGATCAAGGGATTTACGGTGGTTAATTTTGGAGTCGGTTTCTATGCTGATCATCAATTTAATCACAAAGCATCGTAACAAAGTGGACGCTAACTACACTACGGTTAATAGAGCGAAGGAGATCCTGCCCAGGAAATGCGATGTTAGAGCTCAACACATATTTAAAGAGGCCAATACAATAGTAGATTGGTTAGCAAACTTTGGTTCGATGAAATGTCCATATAGTAAGGACAATTGGATTATAGATGGCCCAACCATGGGTTTATTTTCAATTTTGTATTATGATTTTATTGAGTACTATTAACTCGATTAATCTAATCATGGTCGTTAAGCCCCGATTTTCATCCCAAAAAAAATAGAGAAAAAGTGAAAGAAAAGATTAATTCATTTTTTATATATATATAAAAAACTTAACAAGTTTTTAATTGGGCTAACTGGATTATAGAGCAATTTAAATTTTTAACTAAATTAAGTTAAGTCAATTATTATTTTTTTTAATCTAAATTGATTTAGGTCTCATGTTGCAGCCAGGAAGAAGTTTTATAACTTTACATTGGACTTTGTTCATGCTTCTCGTCGAGCTACCAAAGCCTATAAGCCTTGGCCTTTCTTTCGTTTTCTTTCACTTTTCTCCTTGACCGCTAGTATACTTCCAAAGTGCTTTTAACATTATCCCGACTCCTGAGCCGTAAGGGGGAAAAAAAGTGCTATGAATCTTTCACCGTACTGTTACTATAGTGTCTATTGACTTATTAATTTTTTAGGGCGTAACACCCATTAAAAGGTACGTTATAGTGATCTGCTTCTTGTTCCTTCAGAAACAAGCAATGAAACATTGTTGATGACGCATGCCAGGCACCAGCAATTGCATGAGCAAGAGAGGAAAACTCAACTCTAAATAAATAAAAAAATACAAGAAAAGTATTAAAGATTTTGAATCATGGTATAGATCTTGTACTTCTGCTCTCACGGTGGTTTGGCCCTTCATTTTGTTCGTGTTTTATTGTTGACATTGCCTCAATTCTCCACCAGTCCAATTCAATGCTTATGACTTGCCAGAGCAGCAACATGGCGTCTACTTAGAAACCCTTTGTGGAAAGAATTTAATATTTTATTGATTTCTCTAAAAATTAGTTGGTTAGACTAGACTACGAATTGTCCATATTTCACATTGGGATTTTCTAATTCGTACTCCACTGTTAATATTTAGAAAGAAAAAAAAAGGGGGGGGGGGGGGGGGTTCTATTTCCCTGTCGGGGAAATCATCAAATTACTTCATAGGCTTTGTCATTTTCTTGAGAAATATAACCTTTTTTGTTTTTTTGGGGTTCCTCGAGACTTCTTCGTGTCTAACGTGAGTACAAGTATGCGATAATGTTTTCTATCATGTACTAGTCGCTTTTGTTTTCTGTGCACGCAACATAAAAGAGAAATTAAGGAATAAACACATAAATGTGAAAGACTGTATCTTATTTTTATTGACTTTTTCCTTTTGAATTATGCACATTAATCTCCAATATATATCCTTAATTATAACAAGGGAGGGGAAAGGAAGAGTTGATTACTTGAAAAATCTTGCTAAGATAGTAGAGAAGAAAGGAAGATCAAAGCAGCATGCATGAAAACAAAAACAAAAGGAATAAAAGAATCCCTTGCCTGTTTTTTTTTCACTGTCATGATTTTTGCCAAACTATGAAGATTGGAACAAGACAATTTTTATTTTCATTCTAAGAACATGATCCATCAAATAAGGATTCAGCAAGAGTAATGGTGCCTTTAATTAGTCATATTGGAATTTCATCTCTTACCAGTTAAGATCTGTCTCTTTCATTTTATTTTGTTTGAAATGTATGAATCCCCTTTTGATCTGAACACCTTTACAGCTTAGACTGGTGTGCCTTTTCTCTTAAGATTTAATCACGCCAATCAGCTTGGACGGTGGAACTTCCTTTCTGACTAACCATCATCAGAGCACCTTCCCCGCAAGTCTCCACTTTTGCTGATCTTTTTAATTGCAGTGGTTGTTTTCTACTGCATGCGTGCGGTGCAAATATAATTAATTTCTTTAGTCAATCCTACAAAATTTCCTCGGCAGAGCCTTTCCTCGTATGCTCGTTGACTTAGCTACAAATTTTGAAAGAGAATTCAGTGACCAGGACATGCAAAACACAAAAAAAGAAAAAAGAAATGAAAAGGAAGAAGAAGAATACTTCTCGTGAGAAACACTAGCTGTTTTCTTTGCATGCACTTAATTTAATTCCATTGTATGGTATCGAATATCTATCTATTGCTTACCTTTACACATTTGACATTAATGCTATCCTACCCAATTGTCAACATGGTTTTCTCACTGCCAGATGCCCGGCCCCTCGCACTCAAGGAAACAGGCAGCATATAGTGTGATTTCATAGGGCAAAAGCCTAGCACCGACAGTCGACTAGATTGTCAACCAGCATGTCGTCTCTAGACAATAACTATCTTGTAAGAAATATTATAAACTATACGATGAAGGAGGACCAGATAAATCAAAGTAATTAACACTTGCGGGTTAAAGAAAGATTTTTCCTTATCTTTGAAGTCTTTTAATATAGGTATATGGTAGCCGATTTTCAACCTGCAGTCACGTCATTTAAATACAGTAGTGGATGTTAGTTGGCATTTCTAAGGGGAAGATAATCGTCTTCCTCTTCTTGTTCTAGTTGTTGTTGATTAATTCATTTCAAAATAATCCTTTAGACTCAGCCTTTTCAATGAAGTGCTCGTTCAATTCCATTTTCAATATCACGTATATAGCTTTATCCTTTAATTTCCTTCCCACTACCAAACTGTTCCTAATTTCATTCACCAACACACATGCATATTCGTCCAGGCAGCGTCTCATTCAAATATATCGAACTACGGTCAAGGAAACTCTGCGCGCGTATTAATTCTAGAGTAGAATGGAATTGTAAAAGATATATAACAAATGGGATCAGAATTAAGGGTATTTTTTTCTGAGGAACTATTTAATTTCCATTGGCAAGGAACATTAATCTGTTGCCGACGAAATGTTTCCTTTGGTTTTTTTTTTAAAAAAGTTCTCTTGTGAGGCACATAAGATTGAAATAGTAATGGAGATTCTTGATACACACATATAAAGCGTAATTTACACTCCCTGAGAGTTTAAGTGTGATGTTGCTGGTATTTGGCTCATGTTCATACTGCTATGCATGAGATCTAGCTAGTGTTGGCAAATTCAAAACCGACGTCCCCACTTATCCAATCTAAATGCACCCGTAAACATTGGGTTATGGGTGTAATATTTTCATCCTGAGACTTTTCAGTTGAGTCAACCTTACCCGTGGATAATTTCTCAGGTCACTGATCCAATCTAATGTGTTTACTTCATATAATAAAATTATATTTTTTTATTTTAGATGAAAATCAAAAGATATTTGTAATTCATATATATGTATATAGATATTAGTTTACAATAATATATATTTCAATTCTTTCTTTTATACGGAAAAAAAAATCTCTCAAATCTATAGGTAAACTTAAATCCGCCCCAATCTGTGGGTTAGAATTTGAATAAGGAATATTAAAACAAAAACCAAAAAGACAAGAGATTCAATGTGAACCACGACACAGTATATTTTGATAGCTATTGGCAGCAAAATAATTTTTTTTATATGGTTTATTTATCATTATTATATTAATATGAGACAAATCACTCTTTTAAAATTTTAGATGGATGATAAAATAATTTAAATAATTTTAAAATGAAAAAACAAAAAATATAGCCCAGCCAATAGCTTTTCAATCTTTTAATACATACTCTAATTGTAGAGTGAAATGACTCCATTGCTTTTAAAAACAAAAAAAAAAACAGTCTAGTAGCTTTTGAGTCTTTTAACACTTTAAAATCTACTTTGATTTGGAACTTTTAATATTTTCAAGGAATTTTTTGTATTTTCATCATGGTTTTTTTAATTATAATTAATTTGGATAAGAAGAAAATAATATTTTTAATAAATATAAATATAATTAAAAAAATAAAAGTGGTTGGCACCTGTTGGACACTCGCCAGCAAGTGAGAGGCCCCAACACTCTTTAGGGGGCACATGTGGTATTTTTTGGTGGTTAAATATCACCTTCCATGACTGCATTAATTGAAAGAATGATGTCATTCTCTTCTCAGTGATCAGGCATGTGTGCTTGGTGTAGCAGCGGTTGGACTCTAGTTGATTATTTTTCTCCCTCTTTTCTCTCTTCTCATTTTAGATTTCATCCTATCTATTTTAAAAATTAAACATGTTCTGTTAGTTTATATTTAGAAATTTTAATTTGTAATTTTTTTGTGTTTACTTCTGTAGGGTAATTATAATATCAGGTAATAGATTTCAAAGATTAGCCAATTAATTTTGATTTTTTGAAGTTTTTTTTTTGAGGTTTTTTGCTAATTTGTCTGTATTAGTTTTATTTCGTGTTGCTTTATTTTGTACAACGACTTAGATGCATCATATATGTAAAAGGAGCATCAAGTGTAACAAAATCAAGAAACAGAAAGAAGAGCATTGACCGCCTAGATCACAATAAACGAAACCAATTAGATCCATGTATATAAAAACGATATATATAATAATTTCTATGAAAATAATAAATCGAGGGAACGTTAGTATTTTTTATTTTTTTTTCGTAAAAAGCGAGGTTCATGTTTATGCGGAAGATTGGATAACACAATGCAACATGGAATCATATATATAATAATTTCTATAAAAATAAAAATAAAAAACAGCGATATTGTCTTTGAATATAAAAAAGAATACTAATATACTCGCGCTCTCCTTTTTTTCTTCATGAATTTGGGTACGAGCACGACTACCCTCGATCATCACACACTCTCTCACTTGGTGCTGCACGCTTTCCCCCCTGTTGGTGGTTCGTCAATCTGCATCTCATGTGATTCATGCTTCTGTTTGTTAATTTTTCTTTGAAAAAATAATTTATATAATAATAGGAAACAGCCCCTTAATTTCTTTCATTGACAGATAGATGTGTCTCTGCAATAATTATTTCCCGAAATTCTGCACCAGAAGACGTCAAGCACAAGCATATTATTCATCAAGTCTTTCTCCCTTTCCATATAACGGCATGATCGGTAGCCAGTGCTCTTAATTTGTTCAGAACTCAGTATTTTCCCTCTTATATCTCTATACCATTCTCTCATCGTTAAAGTTTTTCTTAAAGAAAGTAGGGCGTCACTTGGCAATGGCCAATTGCTTGTTGTTCTAGCTAGCCAAGCAAATCAAAAATAAGTAGCATGATGATGATATGTTTAATGCAACTAGTAATAAACTAATTCTTGCCGTGTCCCACGTTTTCCATCATACACTCAGATTTTATAAGCCCAAAAGGGTTGATGATTATCTCCGAGTATGTATTACGTTAAACCCTATCATCATTAAGAACTAAGAAAGTTAGCTATTGTCAAATGGAGCATGATCAAAAGTCAGCAACAGCGGGTCATGAGACACGCCAACGGGATTTAGTACAGTAGAGGAGAGACCCGTAAAGAACGAGACATGATGTGTTTGTACTGATCTAAACGAGAAACTCATTAAACGTTCATGTGTTGTTTCTGTTTCAGAATTTACTCAGTTGCTTCGCTTATATAACGCATTGATTCAATCGTTTACATATAAACTAGCTAGCTAGTTATATTTTATTTTAGTTTAGTTTGAATATTAATTATAATCAATATATATTATAATTCTCTAAACATATTAGACCAATGTCATTAAGTAGTGCACGTTTAAAACTGTTTAAGAATAATTTAATCTCAATTAATGTATAAAATTGATTTGAAATATAAATTCGTTATTATAAAAATAAAAATTAATTTCAATAGTATTGCTGATTTGGGCATGTATCATGACAACGGACAGAGAGTATACTTGTAGAATTCTTTTTCTTTATTATGTTATCTAGCTTGTTTTGTCCAATAGTTCAATGTCAGTGCCCTAGCTTTAGGAAGGAGGGAGGGGCCTTAAATATTTGATTGCTGAGAGATTCTTGTCGTAAAAAAAAAAAAAACCATCGAATTGATGGGACGCCCCAATCTTGTCATGGGTATGTATAATTTTTGCGTTTTGCATCGTAATTCATTCTCAATGTCATGGATGATCTACAGCATAATTGCTTCCAGTTTTGTAAAATATCCTGCTTGCATGTAAATCGAAAACATGTATGGTATGCAATCGTTTTTCGTGATGTGTAGCATGATTTTCTCCCTTTTGTAGTATGAACAGCTTATAAATGAAAAGAACGTTTTTGTTGTCCGGAAATTCACATATAAAAAAATAATTGGCAAGTGAATTTATTTATTTCATGCAAGCATATGAAAACATGGTAATCATACAATCGATATAAAAACTATCATCCATACTAAATAAATATATAAACTTGTGAAAATATAGGAAAAACAATCATTGAATGCAAACTAAAAAAAAATTGAAATTATACTTAAACAAAAATAGTTTAGAGTACTTGTTAAAGTTCTTAAAAGATATCCAATTTAAAATTTTATTTCTGTCAAAGATTAATTATTTATTTTTAAAGCTTTATTGCTCCTCAATTGATGCAAAATGACTTTCTTCAATATGTTTCTCATGATTCCAACAACTCCTTATTTAGATGTACTTTTAAACAAGGTTCAATAAACTCAAAGGAATTGTACTTAATATCTCTCTATAAATATCGAACCTAAAATCTAAACTATAAAGAATGAATAGAAGAACACGATTTAGAGAAAATTAATAACAACAAAAGGAGAAATTAACTCAAAAATTCTTTCTATCCCTTTCCACTCATCCAAGATACCTATTTATATATAGAACAGGAAGACGATCGTTATGTTGATGAAGCAATTGAGGAAAATGATTTAGTTGGGTCAATAAACCAATTCATATGACCTCTTATTCCTAAATTTAAGGATATTAGTGGGCCGACTCAACTGATATGCAATTTACTAGGCTTTGAGTTGTAAAAATTTAGGTTTAATTATTGAGTTGAAGGATAGACAAACCTTTCAATCCATGTTTAAATTAATTATTGTAGTTAGGTGGTGGCATACAAAGAATTCATTATATCATAAAGTGTAACGCTCAACAATAATTTATATGTAGTTACCGTATATGTATGAGCCAGTATATTAATGGTATTTGTGTAGTGTATATCGCAATAATTCTTTTTCATTTGAGATTTTAAAA
>Ga0307517_10011501_pt1 | contig 12255 bp, 4 predicted proteins | sample 23_EM_MG_FD_194515 | JGI IMG/M metagenome (GOLD analysis project Ga0307517, IMG submission 194515) | Populus trichocarpa ectomycorrhiza microbial communities from riparian zone in the Pacific Northwest, United States - 23_EM | ecosystem: Host-associated > Plants > Roots > Unclassified | place...
GGGCCCTGAAGTTAACGACCATGTAAGCCTCCAGTGGCCATCATATGAGCAACCACAGGGCTTGAACCTGAGACCACAGAGGGAGCAAACCTCTTGGTCCCAAACTCTTACCACTGGGCCACCACCTGGTTTGAACTCTCAATTTAGTTCTAGATCTACTCATATAGTTTCAAATTTATATTATAGAATTATATGAGTATCAATATTATTAAATCCACTTCGACACAGATAGTAGTTCAATTGAAAAAGTAACCATATAATTAAAGCAATTTGAATGTAAAGTAAATTTAATAACTTAAGATATAAAATGAATATTTACATTTATATAGTGATTCATATTTTAATTACATCCACGAATTGAAAAACTCCTGAATAATAAAACATCGTTTTGATATTTTTGATTTATGAAATTGAAATTACAAGCTTACTAATTACAAAGAAAATTACAAGCTTACTTAATTATTTCCTACAAAATTATCGCTTATATATTGCATATTAGTTTCCGGTTTGAAAGGTTTTGAAAATTTGATAAAACTATAATATAATGTTTTGAGTTTTTTATTGAATCGTTGATGATATTCCTTGTAATCCCCCTTATATAGTGTGATGTCAACTACATATTACCTTCCACCTTTCAAGGTTCTGCACTAACTGCATGTTAATTACTAATAACTTTCTATGTTCAGAGTTCTTTTCACGATCTCACATCTATAATACGTGGCTTATTATATTTGCTTCTAGAGTTATTATTGGGTGCATGTCTCTTTTTAGTTTAACATAGGTGTCCGGGCCAGCTTGCGCGCACCTCGACTAATTCCACGGGCCCTGAAGTTAACGACCATGTAAGCCTCCAGTGGCCATCATATGAGCAACCACAAGGCTCGAATCTGAGACCACAGAGGAAGCAAATCTCTTGGTCCCAAGCTCTTACCACTGGGCCACCACCTAAATAGTTATATGTGGCAGCAACCCTTACGTTCTAAGTTTCTTTCAATTAATCCAATATCATATAATTATCATATAACTCTCTTTATCTATTTCCCATAAAAATTTATAGTATGGCACCATTAATGTCACATGGGAACTTGGAAATCTACACTCACGATGAGTGCTTTTAAAACTGGAGACATGATATGCAGAGTTCATAATTCTAATGTGATAGTATTTGAGAGGAAAAAAACAAATAAGGTAATGCCTGTTGTATAGGAGGCAATGGAGTGTTTGGACACCTTGAGATCAAGAGACCGTGGCAGACTTTTAATTGATTAATATCAGGAAGTTTCCTGTCTTTTGCATTATGTAACTGTGATTTGATTAGCCAAATCATATTTAAATATCATAATTGGCTGTGCCAGCCAATGAACTAGTGATGGTCACAACCCGGTGGGGTAACATGGTGGTAAGTTGCACGTGCAGTGGTCTCCGGAAAACGAGAACCCCCCGGTTCCCAAGCCCAGGCACCGCCATGACCTCAGGCACAGAAGCCAGTGATTATTATAGCTCTCAGGGCTGGTATATGTTTTACAATTGATAGTTAATTAGAGAGGCACAGCAAGTGGATCGTTACAAGTAAATGGCATCATCTGAGGCAGAAACTCACAACTCATAATCTGAGAATTTCAGCATAACCCAAGAAAAATAAAATGTAATGGCATGCTCTTTGGCAATCTGGTAAGATCGCTGTCAAAAAGATGACTCTGTGAAAATTGCACCAGCCGGGTTTCGAACCACTAGACATCCATTGCTTCACGCATCCCTTTGAGCATAAATAAGTTGGTAAAGTAGTTCAGTTCGAGGGATCCCACGCTGAAGAAGCAACATGTGAACCTCTTGTCTGGACCGCACGGGAAGTCGGAAGCAACCGGTTAGCTAGTGTTTGTTTTTGTGTTTTAATTTATTTAAAAAAATGTTTTTAAATTATGTTATAACTTGTTTTTTAAATTGATTTTGATGGGGAGATGTTAAAAATAAAAAAATTTATTTTGATATATTTTTAATAAAAAAAATATATTTTTAAAAAATATACATCTTAATACCAAACACCTACTAAGTAGGTCTTGCTTGATATTTATTAAGAAATACTCTAAAAAACAAATGTGTGGAAAATATTACTTCTTACACCACTGATAACAAAGGAACAAATCATTGTGAATCAACAGATTTGTTTTTTTTTATTATATCTTTATAGACCCAAATTAATGACCACTTGAAACACATTTATTAAGGAAAACAAGGCAAAAAAAGAGGGTTTTTTTTCTTCTAAACTTGGGACTAAACATATATTTTGATCCTTCAACTTTTTAAACTATAAACTTTGAGCCCCTAAACATTTATGGCATTCAATTTTGGTTCAAAACTTCATTTTCTAATTCTTCGGTTCCTGATTTGATAGAGTACAGAGAAAGTTTTCGGATTCCAGTAATAAAAAAAGAAAATCTTGATTAATATCGATTTTGACCATGAAAATAAGTGGTGTTTGTATCAATGAGTTTTTTTTATGAGAAAAGTTTATACAAGGTGTTTGTTTTCCCTAAATTTGCATGAAATGGTAGATTTGAACCCAAAAGAAATTTTAATTTCGGGTTAATTATGAGTTTTAGAGCTAATTTTTGAGTTGTTAGAGGTTATAGATATGTTTTACAAAATATTTAGGTATTTAAGATGTTTTTCTAGTTAAAATATAATTGGAAATAGGCTTATCTTGGTTTGAAACATACCAACCTCATTTTTCGGCGACCTCTAGTCGACGAAATCCAGGCAATGCAGGCTTCATTTATAAGCTGAGCAAAAGGGACCTTTCGATCTGGTATAAGCCGTGGCTGGAAGAAAAGCCAATATGCATCTAATTAATTGATTATGTGTGAATGTCATCGATGATGATCTGAGAGTTAAAGATCTTTGGTGCAATGAAACCTGGGACTTCAGTACTAGGGTGGTAACACGTATTCCCCAGCTTATCAAGCATTGCATTATGGCAGTCTCCATCCATTCGCTTCATGTTGTTGATGATTGCGTGGTTTGGGCTGACAATATTTCAGGTGTTTACACTACCTGTGGCTGTTACATAGAAATGGACATGTCCATCATAAATCGAAAATGGAGCTGGCTTTTAGAAATTAAATGCCCCAGAGAAGATCATCATGCTTATTTGTCTGATATTTCATGACAGCCTTCCAACCAATCTGTTGCGTTTTAGACGCCATCTCTCTACAAACTCTGTGTTGCCGCTACAACCAAGTAGAGGAAGATTCTTTGCATTGTCTGTGAGATTGCTAAAAGGTTCTCGGCATTTCTAACAGACCTGACTTGTAGTGTGCAGATGTCAACCAACGGTTAATCAAGCTGCTGTCGGGTGATCTTGATTGCATCTTTCTTGTGGGAGTTTGGTGGCTATGGAGACATAGAAACATCATAGTATACAGTGATAGTTATAAGGGTGATCACTAGCTGTTAAGACAAATCTTTTAGCTAGCCGAGGATTGTCGCGCTGCTTGGAATGATAAAGAGGCTGCATGCAGACAGATCTTGGCTTTGTTAAGTTGGATGTGGATGGCATCTCTCTGGAAAATCCTGGTCAATTTAAGTAGGTGGAATTTTCTCTCTCAAAAGAATGATAAATAAGTAAAAAAATCGACAATATCCTTAAGACGAAGAAAAAATTACTTGTGTACTTTATCATGTAAAGGATATCATAGAAAACAAGTTTAATTTGAATACAATTTTTATTTTGCATTTTTCTCCAAATGAAAAACAATATAACATGAACACATTTACCAGTTTTTGGGGTTGGAAATTGTTTTTTGAAATTTTGAGAAGTGAATATGTTTTTTATTTTTTATTGGAAAAGAAACACTAGAAAATAAAAATAAATTTATATTTTTTATATAGCTTAAGAGTACTTTTAGAAAAAGAAATATAGTTATATAAATTTAAATAAAAAAACTTGAAAAAAATATATTAGAAAATTAGATATATCATAATTTCATATAAATAGATACAATTATAAGAAAAACAAAATACATATAAAGAATGAGTGATTTACTCAAAATATAATATTAACATTCAAAAGCCACGAGCGTCTGCTCCTCCTCTCCTCCACAGCTCCACTCCCTTTACAGCATTCCTCCTTCCTTGGACGAACTGCCAAATCCAAAAGAACCCTCGATAATTTCAATGTCTCTCTCAATCCCAACGCTCCACCTCTCTTTCTCTAAAACCCTCTCATCCCAAAACCCTCTCTTCTTTCCAAAACCCTTCAGCCTCACTCTCCCTCCTAAAACCACAATAATAATTCGAATGGGCGGAGGCCCAAGAACATTCCCTGGAGGAGTCTCCAAGTGGCAATGGAAACGAATGCAAAAAAATAAAGCTAAACAACTCCTAAAAGCTAGGCTTTGCCGGGAGAGACAGATTTACGAAATGAGAAAAAGGGCAGAGCTCAAAGCTGCTGTTTCTGAATTAGAGCGTCCTTGGGAGGTTGTTGACAAAGCACCCAAGTTGTTTTCTGTAGGCGCTGATGAACAAGTTAAGGTTTTGGCTGACCGCTTTCAGAAACCAGGTGGGTTTGATTTGTGGAGTGAAAGAGATGGTCCCCAGTTGTTTGAGACCCCTGATGGGGTTCCATCTGCCAGATTTTTTCCAAAAGGTGTTGTTCAAACTGTGAAACCTTATGGTAAGGTTTCTGCTTCTGGTTTTGGTGAATTGAGTGCTCGAATGCTGGATTCTGATTTTGGAAGCTACACTGAAAGTGAATATCAGAATGACGGAATGCCCGTTAATGAGAAATTCAGTAATTTATTAGAAATTGAAGATGGGTCAGTTTCAGAGAGTGGATATAGGGGAAGTTCTGATGGGAAATTGGGGATGGATAAGAGGAATGCAAAGAGAAATACTGTTAAATACAGGAAGAAGGGGGATAGGAGGAGATTTGGGAATGTTTCTAATGCATTTGATTCAGGGCAAGTTGGTTTTGAGAAAGAGAAAAGAGTGGGTGGCACTACCAATCGCAGTGCTGGTCGTGATAATAGGATTAGTAGGAGTAACAATGGCAGTAGGATTAATAGGAATCGGAGAGATTCCAAGTCTGATGTTTATGATATAAGTTTGCAACAGGATGGGAGTTATGGATTCCAAGTCGAGAATGAGAAGTTCAATTCTAGTTCTTGGGATGTGGAGGCATTTGAGTTCGATTCATTCTAGCTTTAGACTGGCTATTGTGAGTTGCACTTGCAATAAAGGGTGCTGTTAAATTGTGAAAACCTGTTGCATTGCTGGTCTCTTTGGAGTTCTGACACTTCATGTATGTGCCGTGGCGACAACCAGCAAGTTATAACTTTTTTTTTTTTTGAGGAACTAATATGCCAACTTATGGATGATGATCAGGTATTCATTGTCGCCTTTGTAAGCACGGATTGATGTATATGATTGTATAATATGTTGTGTGCTTTCTTTTACTAAGCTGTATATCAAGTCTTTCACTCTTTGCTGAAATAATATAAGGAAGTTTCGCTATAATTTAGCATTTGTCACTTTTTATGTTTGATTTCTTTTTCCTTGAGTCCAAATATTGCATGGATGGAATGGAACTATTATATACCTGAAAGTTTTCTATATTTGTTCACTTGTCAAAATAGATAGGTGTAAATCGGATTAGACATTTAACTTTTGACGTGCGAAACTCTCTAGGCTGTTGAAGAGGCTGAAAGCAAAAGAAAATATTGTTGTTTTCTTGTCATGAATTGATATATATATCTGTTGTTGCCGAGAGATATAGGCATTGTTAGCAATTGCATTTGTGCGCCAAGCATGGTGCCATGCAGTTTGGTGCAATAGAAAACAGATAAATGCCATTGATGTTCGAGAGATAAAACAAGTTGAATAGGTTTGCAGTCACCTTTCATGTGTGATATATGCTATTAACTCTTTGACATTGAATGTATTAGAAAGGGGAAAAAGTGTAGGAGCTAACTCCATCACTTCAAGGTTGAGTGAAGAACAAATTTGCCCAAGCTTTGTCTAGTTGGCAGACACAGTTTATGTTTGTATTTCTGTCCTACATTATGGTGGTTTAGGACTTTGAAAGTAAGGGATTAGGGGTTTAGCTAAAGAAGAAAGTGTTTTAGGATTTGTAAATTGAATTGGGGATGAAGGTGGAAGAATACTAAAATAGAAACCAGATCTATAAATTTCCAGAACATATAAAAAATTGCAGAAAATAAACCTTGACTAGTGAATTGAAACGAATTAAACTGTGTTGGCAGCTGCATCATTCTCCCCTGGTTGGAGAAAACATGACCTCGAGCTTTGAAGTGCAGAAGTAGCAAAACATGAATATGAACAGCTAGTGAGAACTTGATGGCAGCTTCTTCTCTTTGTTGGAATAATTATAATTTTTATCCTTGGATATGAAATGGTAGACTTTTCCTGGAAATTTTTATCAACAATTGGCAAGAATTGGATTAATTTCATTCTTTACTTGAACTGCTCAAGCTCAAATTTTCGTAACTTCATCCTTTTCAATCTTGATTGTCCTGGACGAACTTTCTTTAATCTAACATCAATGCACTCATCAACTTGTGCTTCAATTTTTCACTACTTGTTCTTGCCTTTTCACTGCTGTAGTATCAGATCCAAAATTGCAGTCTGGTGCCTTTCTTTAAGCTCTTCTTGGCAACTTGAAACTAAGCAGTTTCTACATTCCACTGTCCTTGAAACTTCTTGGATGTTGGTTCATCTTTTTCTTGGATAGCTTGATCGAATCATCAATGAATCAGCGTTAGCTTCTTTCACTTCATTTTTTCATAGAAATTTCTTACTTAAAGACAGATTGTAGTTTGGATGATTTTTCTTTAAGTAGTAGGAAACAACTCTTCAAATATCTCCTTTGTAGCATCTCTTTTCATTTGAAATATGCGTAGTTAGGTAGAGGGTAATAGAAGATTTATAGTAATGCCTGCTTCTGTAATTTTCAAGTGAAGCTTTACCCTATCCATATTGTGATGGCTTGACTTGCTGATTCAAAGGTTAGATGATATCACTACGGTGCTTATTATTTCAGTACATTCTGCAGACACAAAAACTGAAAATCGAATATCCATCTTGCAACTATTACCATAAACACAGCTATCATGCAGGGAAAATTGTGCCAAAATAGCACTCCGCACAGATTTGAAGTTAGTGCAGGCCATCTTTTCGTTCTTCAAACATGACTACAAAATCCACATAGAAGATAACTAAGGATCATTAAAGACTTGATGCTGCTATTTCTCTGTAGAAGGAATAGTCTGAGAAAATTTGACCTTTTCTTCTTGGAAATCTTCTGCACTCAAGTCTCATTGAGTCTATCCTACTAAATTTTAGCAAATAAACTCCACTTCTAGAATACATCTTCCTTGCCAATCAGTTAGCGTTGACATACTGTTTCGGATTTTTTTGTGTCTGTCTCAATGAAAAATACCTTGAATTTCAAAATTAAATGTTAAATTTGATGTTAGCAATCTGAACTCTAGACATTGTTCTTACAACTCCAAACTTGTAGTTCTAGACTTTTAATGATGTTTTAAAGTTTTTATGGTCTTTTAATATGCAAAAATCAAATTAAAAATTGTGATCAAATAATCTAAATGTTTTGGATATATAAGACAACTTAACAGCTTGTGATTAAGGAACTTATATTTATTAAATGATTCTTCAATTGATTATAAACATGCACCATGCACTGGAACTTCTTAATAGAAGAACATGAATTGATATATATATTTTTTATATTTTCTGGGTAAAAATGCAAGTCTAATGGATTATAATAGAAACTACAAGCCTGCTATTATAAATCTATTAATTATTACCTACAAACTATTAGATTACAAACTAGATACTTACAAGTTATATACCTGCTGATTATCGCCAGAATTACAAATTTATTGTTGAACAAGTTTGAAAATCTTGAAACCTTGATTCAATTGCATAATGACTATTGCTATTGATTTGATGAGTTATTCATCCATCCTCGATATAACTATCTACTAAGTACCTACTTTCTCCATTATTCCATATTTTGAAGATGTACAAATGAAGCTGTCTAACTTCGCTTGCTGTTTCTTTTACAAGTTTTTATCACATCTTTTCTATATTTTTTCTTTTATTAGTCCAAACTTCATGATCCACTAATTAGTTCTGAACCGCATCTGTTCTTTATTGTTTTTTTGTTAGTACAAATTTCATGATTCACTTCGTTCAGCCTTAAGTTTCTCCTCGTTATCAACTGGCCTATACTTTGTTTAATATGAAAACACTTCTTAAATCCAGTCTACTATTTTATCTTTCTTACCTTTGACTCAAATTACCTGTCTCACTAAAAAATTTATTGAGCAACAAATACTGCGAAAAATCAATCACTAACAAGTGTCCGTGGCGTTTTAAGACTTTGGAAAAATAAGGGATTTAGGGGTTTGAGGGTGATTGAATCGAGGATGAAGGTGAAAGGTTACTGCAATAACGTAGACCTAAAACTTTCAGCAAAAATTAAAATCATAGAAGTACCTCTGAACATTTGGAAATACAAAATGGACTCTGACATATGAAATCAAATAAAAACACATCTTTTTATTGGCTGCGTCATTCACTTTTTGTTTCTTCTTTCTTCCCAACTTGTGTTTGGTCTCTGAACTGATGAATGAGAAGCAGGAAAGCAGCTTCTCCTCGCTACCCGTGGGGAGGAAGAGAATTTCTCTTGTATAAATTGGTATTTTTGAGTTGCCTATTTTGAATAACATGCATGCTGCTAACTTTAGCAATGAAAACTTGAATAATTGAAAGTGAAAGTTAAACAGAAATGTAGATATTTTAGATGGTATGGGTTCTTGAGAACTCGTTAAGCCAATTTGCAGCACAAAAACTGATTTTACCTTCTTTTCATATTACGGGTTTTAAATGACACAAGGTTAAAGTGTGATTTTATGCAAAATTTCATACATTTCTGTTTGGAAAAATAAAATAAAAATCATGATGTGATAGCATCATCTGCATGGGACTAGCACGCTTGTTATAACTACCGTTGAGGTGTTAAAGAATCTTAGCCAGTGGCTCAGGCTCTCCTTTTATTCCTGTACATGTTCAATAGATTTTTGAAGAAAGTGCATTTAGAAATTTGGACTTGTGGAACCAGACTGTAGTGGTAACTATGACCTTGAGGAACCAGACTGCCAGATTGTTCAGGGGACATTAGTGGTTGAGGTTTGAGGATTTTTTTTAAAAAAAATGATATCTGGAGTGTAATGTTGGAGCGTTGATAAATAGATTGAAATATTTTTTCATTAAGGAATTTTGACTGATAAATTAGGGCCCCAAGAGAATTGATTAAGATATATCCGAAGAGACACTGTGGGCTGTATGAACAGTATCAACTCAGTTGCACTTCATTTAGGTTAACTGTTGCTGGGTCTGCTTAAGACAGAAAAAGGAAAAAATTGTGGTTTAACTGCCCCCTAATGTTTTTTTTCATCCTCTGGTGTGCCAGCTTTAATGACACGAACAGCACTGGTTGGAAGCTACATTGGTATGGAAGAACAGCTTCCACTGTGAATGGAGTAATATCTGTCATAGGTAATTAGGAGTTGTTTCACAACCCGCCCTTTGTCGAACAGTTGGGAATTGTAGCTTGAGCCCACTATGCTTGAATTGAACCATTTTCCAACTACATAATCAAGGGAGTGAGGGGACTAAGGGGAATGGGTGGGTGGCTCTCTCCACAGAATGTCTTGGAGAAATGGTTTTGTTTATGTCATCTTATATATTCTCAAGATTTTCGCTCTCTCTCTCTCTCTCTCACGCTCACACAGAGACGTACACACACAATGTCCTGGAATTGAAGCTATGGTCCCTGAATTTCAAGGCATGGGATATCTTTGTTAGGACTGCAGTTGCATCCTCCAGTTTTCATATTTTGCACGGGAAAATTATTAGAGGCAGTCTTAATGCGGAATATAGAATGACCTTGAGATCTTCCTAAACAAGATACAGGCTACTTCTCTGCGCAAAAGGCTCCTTATCTTCTGAGATATCTGGTTTATCTCCACTTCAAGAGGGTTTAGTTCTGTGTCATTGTCTAAGTATAAATGTCAAAGAATCTCATTGGATACATGTACACTCAGTTCTGTTGTCGGTAATCTAATCCAAAATCTTATGAGGTTTCCGTTTCACTTTTGTTCATTAAGAGTCAACACTGCTGCATCCACATGTTTTCCTTCAAAAGCATGAGTGATTTAGTGGGCTGCTGCACTCATCTTCTCCAACCCACTAAAGTTCATGCTAGTGGATTCCATTTTCTATCATCAAAATTGCCGTCATTATTTATCTTTAAAATTTGACTTGAGATTGAGGATTTGTGGGTTGTCACACTTCCATTTCTTCTTTGGTGCCTAAACAAGACAGTTAACACTTTTCATAACGAGGGCGATCGTATCTGTGCTTTTTTTACCTTGATTTTTAGATGAAGTCTTGATGTTTCTATCTTTTTCCCACAGATGTTCTCATAGATTTAATCCAGGCATGCTTCTTTGTTATATATGTTGGGCCAACAACAATCTGAACTTCCATGGTTTTTTTGGGTTTTCTGCTTTCATACATTTTTCAAATGCTCGTTGAATTGATGCAGGCTTCAAATATGATCAAGCCACAAAGGATTCATTTAATTTGACCATTAGAAAGTCAACTTATCCGGCATGCAGTTGTTTTGAATGTTCGCTTGCTCAATGATTGAAAGATTGTAGTGGACACCTTTCTAATGCATTGTTGTTAAATCCAAGTTTGCATCACTATGGTTAACAGGGCTAACAGAGGAAATTGTTATGGTGTTTACTGTTTAGTGCTCCTACCATGGTGGCGGCTGCTGCTGCTGCTCTTAATTCTTTTTCCCCCAGCTAATTTGTCCTGTAGGGATGAGAATGTGTAGGGTATATGTGGTTGCAAAAAATGCGTGAACTATATGGATGGATACATGTTGAAAGAAAAGCATTAGAAATTAAATGCGTGATTTGTTGATTTAACAGGAAAAATGTTGCTTAATGCTGCTGTGGTTGCTTGTTCTTTTGGACCTGCTTAAAAGAAATGAAATGACATGCTTCATGTTGCGTTGGCAACAGTTGACGGCACCATTAGCCAAATTATAGTGGCTCAAGGGACCGCCTTGTGCTGGTGGCAATTGAGCAACCACGTTATAAACCTTCAATCCTGTAAACCTTCCATTTAAAGATCAAACATGATCCTGCCTGACTCAGCAACCAAATTATAGTGGCTCATTGATAGCTGTACTCTTAAAGCACTCATGGGCTCGTTTTAAGACACAGCTTTTTACAGAAAAAACAGCAAAAAGATAAGAAGCGATCCAGGGAAAATCTTGGGAAAAAAGCTAAGTGTTTTTCTATTCCATTTTTCATCATGTGAAAATTGTGGTCATCTTCGTTTACTTCCCTACAGATTAACTTTACTTTTTTAAAAACCTTGACAATAAATCTTTTTTGGAATATAACGATGATGATGACGACGACGGCATTATGGATTAAGATGCATCATGCTAAAGCTGGCATTATATGAATCGAATAAAGAAGCCATCAGAATCAATATACACAGGACGCGCGTACGATGATATGACTGGAGTGGTGATAAAGATGAGCTCGTGGTGACATTGAAGATGGCAATAGCAATAGGTGAATGGAGTCAAATTATAGCTATGTCATCTTTTCTAGACATAAAAAAAAAGAAGATGATGCAGATGAACGACTACCAAGTGATGCTGGCGCACTTCCTTGCTTGAAGTAGACTGCAAAAAGAAAAGCACATTAATTACTTTCAATCACGTTTAGATTTCTGAAATGTTGCTGTAACAGGAGTAATTTACACTGCATTTATAATACACAAGCACTGTTTTGGTCAGGGAAACAGGATGAAGATACACGAATCTTCTTTTCTTTTCTTTTCTTTTTTCCTGCTAATTTAACCACGTTTAGAGTTCTTAAATATATAATTACATCCTGGTCATTATTTTGGCACAAGAAAACAAAATGAAAGATACTACTGAATCTTCTTTTCACTAACCTCAAGAATTTTAGTCTCGCTTAAAGATTTATACATATTCTAGCCTGACTTAAAGGACGCTTGCTTGTTCACGAACCAACAACTTAACCATGCATAGATTTTCTTACTATCAATAGATCTACAATGTTAACATGTTGATGAGTCTTGTACTGGCCTTGAACGCTT
>Ga0307517_10011502_pt1 | contig 12254 bp, 13 predicted proteins | sample 23_EM_MG_FD_194515 | JGI IMG/M metagenome (GOLD analysis project Ga0307517, IMG submission 194515) | Populus trichocarpa ectomycorrhiza microbial communities from riparian zone in the Pacific Northwest, United States - 23_EM | ecosystem: Host-associated > Plants > Roots > Unclassified | place...
GGGTCAGGAAAGGAACGACCCGTGTGAGGCGCAGTATGTGGCGTTGACTTGGGCCATGAAGACGGTAAGTTGGCAGGTGGGTGAAACATGGAAAATGAGGGTTTAGAAATTGTGGTGATAACGTAGGCGCCGGGGTAGGGTAGATATCACACTAAAGGAGATCCTCGTAGAAAGATCCTCGCCAAATTATGGCGGTAGCGGTAGCGGCGTTGGTGGTGGTGGTGGTGGTGATTAGATTAGATGGTCAGGTGAGGCGCCGTGTATAGCGAATCACGTGCTTATTCAACCTCCGCTGTTGATCCCAGTTTGATCCCGACCCCTCTTACCACTGCCCAAGATGAAGATGAGAGTGATTGGGACGGCGTCGGCGGTGACGATGAAAAATCACGGCTACTATCCTCGCCCGACTCAGCACCTTGAAGCTCCTCTCGGGCATCTGAAGCGACAACCGACTCTCGTTTCTCACCACCTCCCCCGTCACCGTTGAAACGCTTTTTTCTCCTCGCGTTCGTTGTTCTCTTCCTCTTTGTTGGGTTTTAGATGCACATTGGTCTGCTTGAACCAAAAATCATTCATGCCTCCAGGTTAGTTCTATTCATTAATGGTGATGTTCGGATGGAATGTAACAACCCTTTTCCTCTCTCCTAGATACTCGAAAGAGTACAAATTCCGCCCCGCTGCGAGCCCTATTATCACGGAGACGCTTAAAGACGGGCGGGTGCGTTTGAGAGGGGCACTGCCGACGCCAACCGAGACGACCACCCCTGTAGTAACAAAGAAGAAAGCACGCGCAGGAAAGGCTACTGGGAAGAGAAAAGCGGGCAAGTCGAAACGCAAGCAAGGCGCTGGTGCTGCGAAGCGGATGTAGTTAATGTAAGCGGTTTTATTGCGTTTCCTCGGTGGTGCCGCAATTCTCACCGTTCCTCTCTTCTTTTCACCTTCAGTTATTTGAGTAAGGTTTAATTAGAGATACTACCGCGTTATTGTCGCGATACCTTGGTCTATGTTGAATCGGAATTTTTCTTTACCCTCCTGACCGGAGCGGCTCGTGGATGTCCTCTTCGTGTCTGTCGTCTTGGATTTCTTTTCCTTGTGGTATTGGTCCGAGACCCCTCTAACAGGATTTAGGGCCATGGAGCATTTGCAAATGCAGATTCGTGAGCACTTTCCATCGATACCGGGCTGTCGCGTCGTGAACTTCCTTTTTCCGCTCTTATTCGTTTCTTTCGTCCTTATACTAATCAGCCTACTTTTCCCCTAGCGTTGTTCCCATTTCTAATTTTTACCCCTCGAGGTGGCTCCGGCAACCTACGCTCAGAAGTCGAAATCGTCCCAAGAAGATCCTTCCCGTACGTAAAGGGTAGTCCACGAAACATTTGCTTTAATAGATACTAACATTCGCCTTCACAAGACGGTTAAGTACTGTCGCATACTCCCGTCGTATCTCTATTAGGGAACGCAAAGGAGGACCGCCGTGCCGCTTCAGCTTCCTGGATTCGTTTTCCTCTTTATATGTCTTTGATACACATCTAGCAAGAAAGCTGCGGCGGTACAGCATTTTGGAAGGCCGATTCATGAGCATTTTCTATCGGAACCCGAGCTGTTGCACCCTGGGCCTTCTCCGTTCTTCTGCTATTCGTTTCCTTTTACCTTGTACTAATCGGATTACTTTGTCCCCAGCGTTGTTCCACTGGCCGTTTTTATGCCTCAAGGTGACTCCGAGAACATGAGTTCAGCGGCCTCCTTTGTGATTTGTATGTACTCGATGTGTGGATTACTCAAACATATCGGCATTGATTCATGCTAGTATTCACATTCTCAAGGCGCAAGTTGGTTACAGTGGCACACTCCTTCCATATTTCTATTACGACGCTCACTCAAGGAGGACGGCGATGGCGCTTCAGCTCGCGGATATACCACCGAGACCACTCAATGGTCATTTTCTGGGAGAAACACTCGACAAAGACCAGCATTCATTCCGCCCATTGACCGCCCCGAGGCTGTCTTCGAATGGGCAGAAGTCTTCAGCCATAATATCAAAAATCCCTCAAGACATGTTTGCGATGTCACCGGTGCCGAAACTTCAAAGCTTCCATCGACGAAAGTTTCGTGCGACCCCATGCCTGGCAGCGGAAGACGCACACCTTTTCTTTGATCAAAACCTCAACAATATACTCCCTGTGGTCACAATTGCCTCAAGGACAACCTTTTGCCATTTTTTAGACGCGCTCTGTTGTAGCCCACGCAAACATATGGGCTTGAATCGATAATAGTATATGCGAGACGCAAGTTGGCTACTGTCGCACACTCCCGTCGTATTTTTATAGATAGTCGAGTGACGATCGGGGTATGGGGCACAGATACCCATCAGGTATATGCCTACATATATTAGTTGTGACGAGCGCAGTGCCATGCAACCTCGCTCATCCGGCAGGAGTCCGTTGCCAGTGGTAAGTGAATCGAAGTATCTTTATTTTAGCACCAAATAACACATACAAACTATGTAACACTAAAGATATTCACGAGTAACGAGGTGCAATGCGACAGGTAGGTAAATAAAGGCCATATCATTCCTAGTGTTATCGTCGATTAATCTGTACTTCTTCGAGGCAGTACCTCTTTCCAAGTCATTGGCCAACGAGCCGAAAGTAAAATCACGATCGATTTAAACATGCTCCGCTGCTGTAGACATGACAGCGTGCGCGGTGTCAACTGCATGTAAAAATCCTCTGGTGATATGGGCAGTCAAGAGATGGACTGCGTAAATGAGGAACTGCAGGACCGTGAGAATAACCACTATGATCCCCAGGACGAGGACCGCTGCTGGCCATATATCATATGCTACGATCACGAAAAACATCATAAGTGAAACAAATGAAATCGAGATGCAGAACGCGGGCACTCGCGATGAGAGGGAAAAAAAGAAGTATGTGCCGTAGACGTCACGGGATCGGATCTACGGGTCGGAAATAAGCGCTGGTGGAAGGACGATAGGCACAGCTTGTACGTACGATAAATGTTTCAATGGCTATCCACTGGTATCGAAGGTGGAACCATATTACGCATGCAATTCCGAGGCCTGAAGCAATGCTGCTGGCGACCACTGCTGAGTAGGCTGAAGAGCGGATTTTGAAGGCCGCATCAGGAGAGATGGCGAAAATGGTGGCATCTATACTTATGAGGCCAAAGTGGAAATCACAACCGAACTTCAGAAAGGTATTGAAGCTGTGAGGCTGTGAGATGCTCACGCAACAATTTGCATGAGCTGGAAGGCGTGTTATTGATGAATGAACTATGGAGTAATATTTAAACGTATACTGACAAATGCACCAATGCATAGCCATTCACTTTGCAATCGCATCCGTACGCGTTGGAAGTCTTTATCCTCTTGTGCGGTGGACAGCTCCCCATACATAGTGAAGTAGGAGATGACGGTCCAAAAGGGGGAGCTCGCTATGTACGAGCAGGTAAGATTATTATTGGGCGTATGAGCGATATGTAAACACCTGCAGAAAGAATAGATCTCTGACAGTCGGAAGCTGAGGGAAGGATTGTGAGTGTCCCTGATGTGCCATCCTTGAGCGCCTCATGGGAGGCTGGGTAAGAAATACTGTATGGTAGATATTAGAATTTAGAACCCTTCTGCAAGTATTGAGGTTCGACTTGCCTAGACATCCTTCCGGCCGCCATTATAAAGTTGTATTTGAGGCTCGCAGATTATGTATCATTCAAGTTGATAAATCAGGGTGAAGCAGGAAGGTTTAACACGGCGTCTTCCAGCTTAGGGTTGAACCTTCTTATAAGGATGGCTCGAAATATAAATTGTATTGATTGCGCAATACCCACAAGAAGATTAAATTTTTTTCCGTATAGGTGGGGCGTGGTTGCCGTTTTGGATTGACCTGCCTCACCCCAGCTTCGACAGCGGAACATGCCGGTCAGTTCCCCAAGGCTATGAGTGAGGAACGATGGTGAGAGCCACCGGGCAATTCCTCGGTTCCAGCCATACTATTACTAGGGCATAAGTCCGCCAAGTTGTCGGACTTGACATCTCAAAATGTATGTGATGTTCTTTCTACCGCAAGGATGCGATGGCAATGACCGCCACCCATCCTCTCCTGTATATCCGGACACATGTGCAACGATTACGACCATATCTCTGAAAATAGTATCTTCGGTCCGTCATCCGATTTTTTTTCGGAATGCGGCAAAAAAAATTGCATTTATTCTTGCTCGCCAAATCCCTCTCCTCTCGATTGGGTCACCAACCCTCTCATGTACTTTCGCATTAACTTCTTCTCTTGTTTTAGCGCCGCTCGTCTTTCATCTATTCACTTGGGCTACTCGTTGACTAGTAGTTGGTGTCAGACGCCGGTCTCCATTTTGGAACTACTAACTTTACAAGCCTATGGGAATACTTATGCCAATGAATTCGAAGACTAGAGAACTTAATTCAATCAGGTATATAGCATTAAGCACGAGATCATGACACTCTGTGCCATTTGACATCCTCGGTGGTCGGTCCGAGTGATGTTCCTGGGGCTGTGTCCCTGATGCTAAATATGGATTCGAAAAACCGAAGTACGGCGAAAGAGATTTAGAGTATGTTTAGATGTGCCGTGGGGAAAATATGATTGATCCTCACTATGGAAAAGGTTTAAGTTGATGGAAATCCGATGACGAAAGATGGCCTCCACAGGAGCCCTGATGACATCCGGGTGGGGTGGGATCAGTCTGACATGAGGCATTATAACGAAATTCACCACTCTCACCACAGTGAGTGTCGCCCTCGGTGTCGGGACTGAGTGCCGACCACTTGGTCATTCCGTGTGAACAAGATCTTGAGATAACATCTGATCTAGGCGAGGGCACCCAAAAAGGCACATCCACCAAATCGCGCTGGGAATGTGTTTCTTTTTCAGTTGTCGGGCAAGTACATTTCAGCTTTCCATTTCAGCCTTCCATTTTATGCAAATTCTAGCGATCCGCCGGTACATCATGCCATATCGAAGTCTGCCTAGGAGAGACTGACCTTTCATGCGTCATCCATTACATGATTATCGTACTCGAAGCTCCAAATAACAGAGGCTGCAAGCTGTTAAGGAAATCCTTCTTTTTTTCTATTATTCAATTCATTCCATTTTGTCTACGACCAGCAGGGACTTCGATTGTGACCAAGCTATAGGATTTACATAAGAGTTTGGGGGCATGATTTTGGGGGGCGGATCTTTCATCAGTTGACAAATTACTAGTAAACCAGGATCCTAATCAAATGAGGCATAATTGATGACAGACGTGGAGATCACGGATCCAAGCTACGACTCGTGTACCGGTAACGCTGACACGCCACACCGGAAATCAATTCTCGGGAAACTCGCTCCGTACAAAGTTCATGTAATAGACCGGTACTCCACGTCATACGCCATCAAAAACTACCTCCACTGTGGACCCCACATCGGGTGAATTTTAATGGTCATTTCCTCAATTTATCGGTTTAATGTAATTGGTTTGGCCATTGAAAATCATCATGTAATCAAATGTTTCGTCCGATGGGTGGATGGATTTACAACGCCAGCAGTGGGTGAAAACCTGGGTAACTTCACACGTTTTATGACCGATTTCAGCAGGCATTCAACGGGTTTTTCCAATGTCTCTAATTTGTTAAATTTCCCCAGAACCGTAGATGAATTCAAGTCATGAGCCCTCCGGGTTAAATTCCTCCTTTGTTCCATCGTTAATTTCACTGGGTAATCGGGTGCATATTGATGGGCAATATAGGTTAAAATTCAACTAACGGTTGGGGAGCTGAGAGGTGTTCCCACCGGAGGTAGCTGCAGAGCGTCGATGACGAGGCATCATCCGCCCTTTCTTGACCTCATAGCGGGGGTGGTTTCGCATGGACTGCTTGACGAGCTCAGCTGCGCCCAGTTCTGGGAATCGAGCCTTCGACATGCATGGGTGCGCCTTTCGAGTCTAAAGCAGTGCGGTGAGCAAATTAAAAAAAACAACAAAGCTTTAAGACTTACCTACTTAAATATAGCGCTCAAGTCATCAGGGTCAAGTTTACGGAACTCGAGGCAGTCGATGGAACGTTTGATGATACTGTCGTGAACACTCTGCTGTGAAAGAAAATCACAAAGGTGACGGCCGCAGTCTGATAGTTGATTGCTTCTTGCCTCTCACCATGATAGCGCGATAAACATAGCTGTTTGTGCTCTGCTGTATCGTCAAGTCCCATCTCCCTAATTAACTTGAATCCCGTTCTTCAGACTTGGGGTGGGTAGTTATGGCCCCTTGTATGTTATCTATGGAGGAGAGTAAGCGCCCAGCGGCAATAGAGAGAGTTCGCTGGGTGGAGGTGTTTTCACGCGAGGGACGCCGATGATCGTGGATCAAAGGAAAAATGAATGATAAAGTAACACGCACGTTCGCTAGTTATTTCCATTTTTGTCCCCTTGAAACGAGGGATGTGGGATAAAGGGACACAGAACCAAAAGGGAGAAGGGATGAAACTTTCAAGAAGATGGAGTTCTGGGAGAAAATACGCACGCATGGACCAAGCTCAGCCCCATATCAAACGCCGGACGGCTGGGCAGGGTTGGGATCTGGTAGTTCTCGAATATTTGCATAGATGCCAGAATGCATAATGCCACGAGGGTTGCTAAAAATAATATGGTAATGTGACTAGTATGTATACGCAGTGAGAGAGTTAATGATGCTAGTAGTTGACAGGGTGGGGATTAAAAAAACGTGTCAAGGGGAAGAAGAAAATTATCTTATATGTACTCGAATAAGTAACCTCTTGACCAAGTCGCGGCATACTGGTATTTCGGGAAGGGCCTGATTCGCTTCTGATGAGTTGTGAATTAGTGAGTATTCGGATTGATGAGGCAATCTCGTGTGTGAGTAGAGTCCGAGAGAAAATCGTTGACATGGTCTTCGGAGGGCGATACCATTATTTTGGGGTGTGCACAATACTGCTCTGAAGAAGTCTTTAGCCGGCTCAGGGTGCGAGGAATTTTGTGTTAGAACACACGTATATTCGTTGCTGTTTCGCACAAGTTTCGCATTCTGCGCATTCAAAAATGGCGATGATAACTTTGTCAAGTTCCACTGACATGAACATCTCTTCCCAGAATCCCAATCCCTTCTGGTCGGGCTTTAGTTGGGCGCGAACTTCCAACTCTTGCACTTCTCGTTGATCAATTGAAATCAGATCAGCAAGATAAGATAAAAGATAAGATTTTCAGTTGTCCCCACACAAACGGATGAGTAGCTACAATACAAGGTCTCGGCTATATACTATAGACTACAGAATAAAAGGAGAGAAAGATAAAATAGGGGCTACAGCCCGAAGAATGAAAGAAAACAATAAGAATTAGGAATGTACCGAGATTCCAATTTCCGGGGATAGCGGCGCATTGCGCACGCTCGCACAGCCTCCGGATATTCCAACAGTACCAACCAGTTCTTTGAGAGCGTGTCAGGTTCATTCTATAGTGTAAATATCTGGCTTGAGTTTTTCCTCGTCCAAGTTCGACTGCGAGCGTCGGTCGAATAACCAAAAATGGTTTGTAGTGCCGTCTTGCTTACTAAGCATCATGGAAATCGAACCAGGAATTCGATTGATCAACAAACTTGAACTTGACTCCCGCCACTATGGCTGCTGCCCCTGGTCCAAAATCCGCCCATGCTATCCCGAGCCTCTTCCAAGTCATTCACACCTTGCCTGCCCTCGGCAATTTGGACGTTAATCGTCCCATTGTGGTTAATACACCACTTGTCCCTGCAAATCTGACCAACGCTAAAGTGGTGGCCAAGAAACTGAAATCCACGATCGGTAAGTCGTCCACGAAATTTATCTCATCCGAAATACTGGTTGACCCTGTAGACTCACCAGTTAATCCTCGAGTGACAAACGACATGGTAGAGAGCGCGGAGCTTAGGTTGCGGGCCATTGAAGGAGCTCGTACGTTGTCTTACTTTTTTCTCTTGCGGCCTATCCACTCAAGCAGGTCTGCAGCCCAATATGCCCCCGGCGTGATGGAGGGATATCCAATATTACGCAGCGCCTAGGTGCTATCGACGACCACCTAGGTGCCATCAACGACCACCTGGACACGATCGAGGGCCACCTCGGCACGATTGGGGACGATCCTCTTCTTAACAACGCCACGACCCTCAACCACCGGACCATAGCGCGAAACCAGATGAACCAGCTCCATTGCGAACCACTGTACGCTTCCTTTAATTGTTGATTAATGGCCTCCTCACCCTACTCCAGATCCCTGGTCACAACCTCAACCACGTTATTGCCATCACACGAGCGGCTGACCGACGAAACTTGGCTGCGCACCCTCAGCCAGCACCTATTGGAGCTTTGCCACCCCACTTCAACACGAACATCTCTAGCTACTCCGCGAAGGAAATTTCCAAACTTATCTTGTTTTATGATGATGACTTTGGTATTGGTGAGAACGATGACGAGGCCATCCGCCGAAGCAAACTCATGTTTTTGTCTCGCTATTAGTATTTATCGAATCTCATCTTCTGATAACCCCATCCCCGTCTCAATTTGCCACGTCAAATTAAGCGCATGATTGCATTCTTCTCAAACTATGGCTTTGGTCGCTTCTGCCGTTCCCCATACCTGTTGTTGTCACTCTCCACAACGAGTACGTGCTCCACGGTCGACTGGCGCCTTCTCGCTGACATGCAACTACATAGATATCGCGTGTATAGGGTAGGTGGGCCGAAAGAGTGATAAGTTCGTCCATCGGATATGGTGATGGAATACTGTAACCGTAAGTACTTCCTTTCGGCTGACGTTGATGCTGCAGCTGTTCCTCGCCATAGTCGTCGTCTGCGGTGTCCAACTCTGATCGTCCTAGAGGAATACGCCCTGCTTTCAGTGCGAACGAATCTTTAGGTGAGCCTCTGCTTGTTCGTTGTTGCCTTTGGGTGGTTACTGACGTACCCGTCAAAGCTGCCGCGGACGTCTGCGATAGTGAGGGTGTGCATTTGAGGGGGCTAGGGGCGTAGGAAATGAGGAAAGAGGTGGGTGAGTACGAAATGGTTATGATAGAATGATGGGCGATGATTCACATTTCTGCCGTCGCCCTCGCCGACGTTCCGCGTCTGTGGTGCCCTAACCCCCTAACCTGCTCGACCTTGGAGGAATGCCCGCTCAGTGTCGGTGCAAGCGTGTGGCGGCTAGACATCGTCTCCCTTCGTTGGTCAGCGAGTTGTATGGGTATTGACGCGCCTGTTGAAGAGGCATAGTGTGTGCGTTACATTTTGGCGGCGATCGCAAAGAGCATGAGCCATCAAAAGAGCTAGGGACGTAGGAACCGAGGAAAGGAAGAGTGAGGACGAGACCTAATGGATGTGATAGAATGATGACAATGACTTGCATTTCGTCCTTTCCACGGTTCCTGGAATTTTGAAGACCCCACTTGGCACTTGTCTCCTCGTTCTCTAGCCCACTTGTTATCGTTATTCGCGATTGAGTCGTAGGGGATATCAACGGCGACGGTTGTCAGTTTGTGCCCGAGGATGGCTGGGTCATTGTCGTAGTCGTTCACCCTGATGCCCAGGTTCTATGACGAAGAAAAGGATAGTAAGTTGTTTTCGCACAGCCTGAACCTTCCTACCAATTCACTTCGTTTTGGTTCATTCATGGCAAGTCCCTGCCTGGCATTGTCAGCTCCCTAAATGTGTAAGTTGTTCTTCTCGTCGATCTATGCGCAAACTTGTAAGCATCGAGTCTACTGCGTAGGGTACCTACTGTCAGATGATGGTAAGTCTCGCCTCGATTGAATGTCATGAGATGGAAGTTTACAGTGTGTCGTAAGCAATCCACCATCGTCGACGATGTCTCCTTCCATCGCACCCTCTTCCCACTCTCTTTCGCTGCCGTCGTTGTTGTCTGTTGTCCAAACATCCTCATCCTCAGAGGAATTCCCCGCTGTGTTGGAGCAAAGGCGTGGCGGCTAGGTAGAAAGAATACCACGCCCTCCCAAGTTGCCCAAGGGCCCCCGTCACCATCATCCTTGAGCGCCATTACTCCGGTCGGCGGTCTGGCGAAGACCCAAGTGAGCATGTATATGATAGAACGCAGTCGTTTGCAGAAGAACGACGAAATTGCAGATGTGATCGCTTGGGAGTGTCCGAAACTGAGGGTGGATCATTGGGAGGAAAAGACGGGAAAACTTATCGTGACCGAGATTGGGAGCACCATAGCCGTGGCCACGATGAAGGTGGGAAGGAGAGGGAGGCCAAAGCAAGATGGGAGGTTAGGCAGGTTCGTCGCTAGCTCAAGTTGGAAGTTTGTTACCCTTGTTCAAATAAATTTCACGCAACAGCTTCAGGTTCTCCGCATTCCATCTTTTGGATGCCATTTCCTTAGAGTCATGGCTATTACATTTCTCAATTTCTTATCTCGCGCAGAATTTTTGGCGGCAGTCCAAGTATACATCGGAGATCGCATGTGCCAAATCTGCCTTCGGTCGCGAATGGTATGTATCTTTTCAGAGGGCATCTCGAACTTGGAAAAACCGGGTGTCCGGCTGGCTGGCGGCTGGCGCCTGTGGCTGGTGTTTGGCACAGGCGTTGCTACAAATATATGAGCACGTGTTGGGTATCGGCATAGCCGGTAAAACCGGGCTTAACGTTGGGCTCGTCACTCGACATTACTCCTTGAATTAAAGAGGATTGTGGACACTTATTTACATTTCGGCAACGGATTATTGAAGTAGAGTATAGAGTAGTGTACACTGGAAGAAATAAATTCAATCAACAACCCAAAAAAGTTATCGTTGTTTTGTTTTTCCATCTGGCTGTGAGTCATAATGGAACTTGTTACTTGAACTTCGTCTCTCATAATGATAATGTCCTCAGGCTCTCTTCTGCCCTATTCTTCTGCGGAGTATCTACTAAGGTCATGATCCACTAGAATTTGCGCCTCCTTTGCTATTATCTTGCTGCTTCTATCTCCTTAAAGTGCACCGGTCAGACTCTTCCCGACCTTGTTGCCTTGTTCATCCTAGAGGATCCCAATGGCCGCTTATCCTGCCACTGACTCCGAGTGAGATGGCTGGTGCAGGCGAGCATTGGCATAAACATCCATCCAAGTCTGTAACATGAATTCCCTTATTTACAAGCACGTTGTTCCTTTCGAATCCTTCACTCTGAGAGATAATCAACAGAAGTATTCGCAAGCATATGGAGACGACATTCTATCTGCCAGAGTACATTATTCTTTTGAAACTGATGAACATATATAAACTCTGCCACTGCTCAGTGCTCAAACTCCAATCCAGCAATCGTTGCAGCTTTCCCCACTTTCAATGGCTGAACTGCTCCAACTTCTTGAGCTACTCAGGACCAATGCCGATGCGTTGACCACTATAACTCTTGCGAATCTCTTCCACTTCGTGACCTATGCCACTCGTCTCAAAGACGACATATTGCTCCCACAGCCTGCAGTCTATTCCCCGTTAGTTGCACCTGAATTGTTACCTCAGAGCGTGCTTCATTTCCTCTCTTCTGCCTGTGGATTTTCCCTTGAAACAACGGAGCATTGCTGGACCATCCTGAAGGACATTGTTTGGCATTCAGACAACTTTTCCCCCGAGGGGACAAACTTTGAGGCCTGCGCACGCGTCTTTCTTGCTCATGGCCACACCTTTGGACTCTGTATGAATTTATTATTTTATGCAGGCCCCAGCTAACCTGGTTCTCCACAGTACCACGCTCGATTTACCCACACCAACGGCACTGTTGCAACCCTGATTGTCAGCGAACCAAGGGGGGCCTAATGCTCAAAAAGGCCGAGCAACGACAGGCAGTCTTGTACACTCTCAATGATGGTCCACTCCCAGTATGGTCGATCCATTTATACTGTGAAAGTATGTTCTGCTTACTCTGATGTCCAAATGGTTGATTACTGACTTTTGGAGAACAGAATGCAACGTTAATTACCATCACAACTTTTATGTTCATGACGGAAAGCGTATCTACCATGATATAGGTATTCCAGACATTATTCAGGTTGGAGAACACCAATTTGTCGAGCGCAAAGTTATCGAACTCTGGATCACATCAATGGTTGTTTCATGGACCTCCGCTACCAATTGTGCCCGACTGTATAATTCAGCACTTTCTGGCAATCGTAAACTGCCTCCAGGTTGGAAGTTTGGATTCACCTTGGACTCGGACCATGTCTGGAATGGGTTCATGATCCTTTCCCTTCT
>Ga0307517_10011503_pt1 | contig 12254 bp, 3 predicted proteins | sample 23_EM_MG_FD_194515 | JGI IMG/M metagenome (GOLD analysis project Ga0307517, IMG submission 194515) | Populus trichocarpa ectomycorrhiza microbial communities from riparian zone in the Pacific Northwest, United States - 23_EM | ecosystem: Host-associated > Plants > Roots > Unclassified | place...
GTTATAAAACATTCTCCACTATTAAAACATCCAACATGATGTTCTTCGAGTAGAACCTCTTTACTCAGAAAATCAATAATCCTTTTATGCTTAATAAACCCTATAATAGGTCCCTAACACCTTTGTGTGATCCACCCCATCATGGATCCCACCACTAAGCTTTCAAATATCAACATGTATAACAAACCACTAGGAATTGTTAGGTAATGATACCAACTAACAAACATAGAAATAACACCAGAAATATAAGAAGTACAAGAATAAAATATTCAGCCGAAATGGGTCTCCACACACAAACCCTAATTTAAAATTTTATTGACATTAATGAATAATTTATCTTTAAGTAATTTGCCTCTCAAAGAGATTTACAAACCCTTAACTAAACCTAAAAAAACCAACTTAAATGCACCTTCTAGGCCTAATTCGGGGGCCTTCTAATCTTTTTATAAAATTAAGCCTTTGGAACTTCTTAGCCAAATTTAAGCATTATCCAACTATTAGATCGAAAGTTATAGGTCTTTTTGTTATCTCAATGACTATGTGTAACCCAAACCTCTATTTTGGCGTATCTTTATCTCATTAATCCATAAATATCCCTATAAGGCGTTCCACATAGCCTAGTTATGGCATATCCATGATTTATTGATCAAAATCACCTCTATTACTCTTCTCGGATTGAAAAGAACGTATCCTAGTTTTGGTCATCCATCCTTTTACATTGTCATGTTGTTGACCATTAAAACTGGTTGTATGCCCTTTTGTTCCATTGATGTCTAGCATGTTGGTACTATATAGTTAAAGACTCAAGTGAAAGAGGTCAAAAACCAATTTCCATGACACTCTCGATCTTTATAAAATCAATACTTGTCGCCAATGACTTGTTCCATATTGTATATTTTCTAACATCATTTTGATTCTCCTCACTCTCTTTCTTTGCTTCCTCCTTTTCTAAGCTAGGATAAAAACAATATATTTTTACCCTTGCTCTCAACAACTACCCTCTCTCTCTTCTGAATCAACATTGTATACTTCTTATTTATATTGAGGGTATATGTATTATGACATTCATCATGTATGGCATTCTTTTTTTATTGTCACGGTTTGTCTAACAATAATCAAACACATCTTTAAAAACCTAATTACACCAAACATATCAAAATATCTATTACCTATAAAAACCAAGACAAGACAACATTTGTCTATAATTACCTTGCTATATAAAATTGGCTTGTTTAGTTTATAAGTGACATAGAGCTCTGATATCAATTTACGCATATTCAAATAACATAAGAAAGATAGAAGAACAAGCAACATAAAATTATATTGAATATGGTCACACGACAAAACCTAATTTAAAATTTTATTACTGGATATTTCTGTACACCAATATTCTAATCAAAACTCAATATTACAACTCTTCTAGGATGCTTATATACTAGTAAAAAGTTATGAATAAAGTTGGAAGAATAATAAAAGAGTTCTAAACTAAATAAAAAAAAAACCTAAACCAATTAGGAAAATATAACAAATCTCAAATAGTAACTTCTAATCTTTATTTGAAAATCTTCTTGAACTCTGATGGCTATGAAATTTTAATCCAAAAGAAAACATGGTTTCAGGAATCTTTTAGAAAATTAAATACAAAACCAATGGTTGGATCATTATTTATACCCATTAACATCAAATTGTGTGTTATAAAAAAAAATCTCTTACATTAGTTTCCTTGAGTTGGAAAACACTCATCCTCAAGTTCTGGTCATCCATCTGCTTACCTTGTTGTTGTTGTCTATCATTAAAAGTGATGTTAGTTCCCTTCTATTCCATTATCCTCTAGTTTGCTAGCATTATACATTTAGCCGACTCAGAAAAATAGGTGAATAATCATTTTCCAAAATACTCTAAATCCTTAAAATTCATTACTAGCCATCAATGATTTTTTCTACATCGTACCATTTCTTAAATCATCCTAATTCTCTAAAATCTCCTTTATAATTTGAGATTAAAATAACATATTTTTAACCTTACTCTCAATAATTACCCCCTCTCCTAGGTATTAATATTACATGTTTCCTCTTTATTCAAATGATATATGTATTACATCATTTGTTATACATAAAATTCCTGTCATAATATCATGGTCTACCTAACAATAGATGACACGCATCCATATATACTATATCATACCAAACACTATTGAAATATCTATAGCGTATAAAAAACAAAACAAAACAATATTCATCCACGATTACCTTGTTATCTTGATTTAACCACTTCAATTTGTAGGGCCATGGGTGTTTTTCAATCTTAAGCTACAACTTCTCTACTCCCTTGGATGATACCATGTTCTCACAATTACTAATGTTAATGGTCAAAATACATGTCTTATCCTTGATATTAAACAAAAAAAGACTTGTATGCAACTAATTCATATCAGAATCACCCTCAAAAGCAATCAAGTTTTTTTGAATGCTAAAATAGTGCCACCATCACCTTAAAAAACCTTCTCACTACCATCTAAATCATCATAAACAAGAACACATGTTCCTTTATTAGTTTCTTCTATAACTAGATTTTTACATGGATTATTCTAAAGCTTATAACACTCAATAATTCGATGCGCTAGCTCACCATAGCTGAAACATTAAAATTTAAAACCAAATCCAAATCCAGAACTCTAACTTATAGTTTGTTTAGTTTCTGATTCAAATTGACTGGATGATTTTTGTTTATTGTGTGCATCTCCCTATCATTCTAAAAAAAAACTAAAGTCATCTCTGTTAGTTACCCGAAAAACTTGTTGTTTCTCCATGGTCAAAGCTCTTTGATGGACTTCTAAAATTTTCCATAAAGATTACAAACACAACACGTCTAGGATGAACCACTATAATCCGCTTAGAAACCAAGAAAACCAAATGCTTTTCCATTTTGTACATATCATTCCAAGCCACTAGTTATTAGAAATTGTTATTTTATTTATCAGCAGTTCTCCCACCTTGTCTTAATATATGAAGTTGTTGGTATAAAGTTTGAGTATACTTGAATGGAACGAAGTGTTCCTTTATCTTCTTCTTTATTTTTTCCCAATCATCAATCTTTTGTTTGCTTTATCTCTTCCAAGACCTCTTCAACTATTCCCACCAAGAAGAAGCTTAGCCCTTCAACCTTTTTGTGATCAGCTTCACTTGTATCTATTCAGGAACCTTTTTGTACTAAAACATCCTACCGACCTCGTTCAACTAGTCTATAAACTCCTTTGCTTATAAAGTTCCTATAAATTCAAGAATTTTGATAAAAAAAAATCTAAAATCTTCAATTTTATATTCTTCATGATCAAAAGAGTCCCTTGTCTTCTCTTACTTATAAAATGGATTTTTGGTATTAGCCAAAGACCCATGGTCACTCTCCTTCTCGCCTTGGTCTTATCGGTCCCTCTTTTCCAATCAATGAGTTAATTTTACAATCTACCTCTACATATCTTCTACCTAGGATTGCAGCACATAACAAGCAATAACTTAGGATCATTAAACTTTGAAACCAGCTCGTATAAAGCTCTGATACCAACTGATATAGATGAAAACAACACAAGATAAATAGAACAATAAGCAACATAAAATTGTACTGAATATGGTAACACCATAAACCCTAATTTGAAGTTTTATTACTAAATATTTTGGTACACAGATATTCTAATAAAAAATCTTTATTAGAACTTTTCTAGGCTGCTTATACATTAGTAAAAAGTTCTACACAAAATTAAAAAAAAAAGATTTTTAAACCATATAGAAAAAAGAATTCTAAATCAACTAGGAAAATATAACAAATCCAAAATAGTAACGTCTAGGTCTCATTTGAAGAACTTCCCAAAATCCGATGACCATGATATTCCAACCCTAAAAGAAATAGGGTTTATAGAATCTTGTAGAAATAGGGTTTAACATAGATGTTTCCAATAAATAAAATTAGAACATATTTTACCAACGTTGGATCTATCCAGAACATTATTATACATACAAACACATATGAATATAATTAGAGTTAAGTGTAATAAAGGTGATTGCTTGAATTGTTATATACAAACATATTTTCTTTAAAATACCAACGTAGTTAGCTCGAACAATATTTGTCGTGAAAACTAATTGTCTTATGTATAATGGTTTCATATATATTTGTGCAATATATAAGTGGTGTGTGGATATATTGATTATGTAATAATTATTATGTGAAAAAATTGATAATTTTATGGGATAGCCGGAAACTTTCTATTGAAGTTAAATCGATAGCATATTGAAAATCACAACGTTAATATTATATATATATATATATATATATATATATATATATATATATATATATATATAGTTTCTCAAAAACAAAAAACATAGCATTTTAATAACTGAGCCACATGCAGGTGTTGCATGATTTATGAGATGAAGAGTCACGAATTTATGTGGTATGTACTAGCTATGTGAGTAAAGATAAGAGTATATCATGTGCCTTTGTATTGGACGACAAAGATAGGCCTAAATAATAGTTGAGACAACAAAATTGAAGATTTTTCATATGTGTGTTTCATTACAGAGACATGATGATCAAAATACACGCCTCACATATATATATGATGGATTTTTCTTCCACCAAATCCACTAACCATATGCCGTAAGTCAAATTGACTTAATTTAATCAATCTCGTCTAGAAGTTTCTATTGCATTGATGGCTAACATGGTTACCTGCCTAAACTCTATAACTTATCTATGCTCTAAAACATGTATGGTACTAGTTGCTACTTTGCTTCTATGAATTTCATATAACCTTAGGAGCTAAATTTTTTGGTAAATTTAATTTTCCACTCCTAAGGTTCACGCTTTCTCTAAATTTGTTCCCTTGAAATTTTATATAGTATCAAATTATCCTTAAGTTCTTAAAAATGAAATGAAAACCCTCTTTTTTCAATCTTAATTGATAAATCTAATAGCGCTATGCTTCCCCTGACAATAAATCTTCCTTTTAAACTATCTTAAAAACACATTTCTCACAATTACCTAATGCATTCAAGATAATAATTTTTCTAAGATGTCGGTCCTTAGTTTTGACTTAAAAAAACTAGAAGCAAATCTATTGACTATTATGGAAAATGGTAATGTAGGGTATTATTATTCACTTATTATACATATGTATTGCTTATTCAATGTGTATTATATAGGGGACCTATACTAGAGTTGTATATGTATGAGAACTCTTACATATTCAATAAGAACTCTTGTAATCTTATATTTATATACAATACAATTTATATACAACATAACTAACACCTTAGTGGTTTTGGTTTTCGGCTTCTTGATCTTTGTTTATCTAAATTGTAACTTGATACAAGAGCTTCAACGAAAATTGCAACTGTGGTAATCAAATATTTATATTGACCCCTCTTCCTTAGCTAGCAGGATCATTATTATTCAAAATCAATCTTAGCAATCGCTCATAAATCTAAGTGTAACCCTTATTCCTCTTTGTAATGCACATAACTCTATTTCCTTAAAAGTAAGTACTTACAATTGCTTATACTTCAAAATGTAGATGAAATCCTTCTTTCATGGACAAAGAATGTTCAACTTTATAGATGGAACGAAATTGTGACCTTCATCTCATGAAATCGTTAAGAATACTTCTAAAATCCAGCCAAAATCAGCATATAAGACATATCAATTGCTAATGACATATTGATTACTTATTTGTCAAGAAGTTCTTTATTTAGTTCCTGAATGCTTAACTTCTTGCAGTAAATGGTAGACTTTGGAGAGTACTTTTACTTCACCATTTAATACTCAAGTCATGACTCTGCAGAACTTCATCAAAATTATGAATACATTTTTGTATTTCTTTTAACATACAAAAATAGTATAGTGATGAACTAGCAATGGTCAGATGAACTCTTTCAACTACTGATTTCAACCTTTATATCTTTGATATAGGAGGATTTAAAAAATACATGTTTTTCTTAGTTATTATTATTTTCTATTTAGTTTAGGAAATTAAATATTGAGATTGATATTTTTTTTTAGTTTAGAAATTCTTAAAATAACTCTATAATTATTGATTAAGATCTTTTTTTCTTCAAGGTAGACCTAAAACTAGTATAAAAGGGTTGTTTAGCTTGTATTTTAGCATAATATAACATAATTTACCTTCTGTCTTCTTGTTTGTGCTTTCATTTGATATTAGATGATTAGTACTTAAAAGTGCATTTTCATTAAGGTTTTATATCATCATATTGCACTTAAAGTATCATTAAATTCCCTAACTTGAGCATGTTTTATAATAACAAGTCTGATAACATAAGATATCTTTAATTTATGGTAAATGTTTATTTTGAATGCAAGAATATCTCACAATTTAAAGCATTGATTGATGTGTTTAATTATTGAAAGTGAAAAGACAAAGAGAGGGCTAAGCTTAAAGAAGAGATGTTGGTTTAATTCAAACTGGAACATCATTCAGTTATTGGATCATAACTGGAGCTGTAGAACATGGATTTAAGTCTGGTTTATATGGATGGAAAGCTAAGACATAGGCCTAAACTTTCATGAAGAGTCCAAGATTCAAAATGGTCTTTTTCAAGTTCAAATTGTAGCAACAAAAGAGAATTCAGAATATATCATGCAACCCAGACACTGTTCAGTGTTCAACCCATATATCGAGTTCTAGAAGTCCAAATGAGCTCATTCTTGTGTTGTTGGAAAGCTGAGACAAATACCCAGAACTTTTATGAAGACTATCTGTTCAAATTATGACATTAGCAATGACGTTTTGTTCAGACAAGATGATAATGGTTGTCACCAAGTCAAAAGGTGGCCACCCACTCAATAATTAGTCATCAAATCAATAGTTCTGAATTTTAGCCTATAAAAGGAGGCATTTGCCATACATTTAAACATCTTGGTTTTCAGATCAAGATCATATTCTTGCTTTATCTCTTTGTATTTTATAATGTTTAAGTTTTATTTTATGTTATATTAATCTTTTGTTTATGCTTTTCATTTCCTTTACTATACTTAGTTAACTTATACCATGTTTATGTTCTTATATTGTTTATTTATGTTTTTCTTCTTCATGATGTTTAGCTAAGTTAATTTTGTCAAGGTGAAAAGGGTACACTAATGGTGTAAGAATAAATATAATATAAACTCAACATGGACTTTAATGTTTGATACTAACATGTTTTGTATTTGTTATCTTACTCACTCTTAATACCTTGCTTGTTAAATGGTTAATCTAGATTTGTGTTGTACAACCCTTGGTACAACAAATACTTGACACTTTCATAGCCTACTGTATGGTATAACCGACACTTGGCTATGCAAGGAACTTGATTTGTTGTTAACATAAGTTATAACCATGAATACCTGACCACATTTACAAGTATTGGCATTACTCAAATAAGATAATTAATATAATCATGTTAATAATTTACAATCCGATTGGAACCTCCTTTGTATGTGGTTTCCAGTTGAGTAATAAAAAGAGTTTATACTATACTTATTTGAAATACCATTAGTGGATCCTCTAACCTTGACAATTGTTTTATCCTTGTTTAATCCTTACATCAATATCACATCTCAAAAGTTCTCTTCAACTCCTTTTCATTTATTGTTTATAATTTTATATAGTTCACCTCCCTATGGTTCGACCTCGGTCTTGCCGGGTTATTTATTACTTTGACACTCCTGCACTTGGGATAAGACATCAATTTTTTGATCGTGTCATTATAGCTCAATGATCTTGGTGATTATATACTTATTGTGTGCTTCCAAACAATTATAGATAAAAGAGGTCATAGAGTAAGACATGCTTAGGTAGGAGGGGATTAGGAGGTTCATTCTCTACCAAGAAACATTCAGGATTTGGTAATAAAAGACATATAAAGGCAAATTGCAGAGTTGACCTACTAGTTAGTAGAGAGAACCTAAAAGGAACATGAGGAGAGTGACTAGGGATCCTTGGTCAGCATTCATAACCTTTTTAGAGGCGATAACATAGGAGGCACACTCTTGATTAGGAAGAGTATCATGAAGATTTTAGGTTTTGGATAAAACTCTCTAATGTCACAGGAACCTCGAAAACATAAGAGCTTTTTAATAAACTGAACAATGTACAAACTATTTTTTAGTATAAGAAAATTGTAAAGCAAATGAAGTTGAAACATATTGCTATTATATTAAGGGGGAGAGCTTTTATTTAGTGGGAGAAATTGAAGATAATTTGGGAAACACAAGGCAATTCAATGATCAATGATTAAGAGAAGATTAAAAAAATATGAATGAACACTTTCTTCTTATAAGATATGCACAAACTTTATAGCAGTGACTTCATATACTAAAGCAAGTAGGTGGGTTTATTGATGATTACACTAATGAATTTTTTGATCTAGTAGAGAGACATGATTTATTGAAACAGAAAAGCAGGTGGTTGTTAGATACTTAAGTGGCTTACAACAGTCTATCTAATACATGTTGTGTTGTCAATCTTTATGGATAGATTTGGAAGCCTATTGAAGGGACTTGACGATAATGAAGCACCAAGCTGCTAAGAGAGCCAACAAAAGTTTTTAAACTGGTTAAGATACTAGAAAAGGGTTTAACCATCATCAAATAATGATCGTTGTTCAACCAAAAATAGCTCCTTTATAAAATCAACAAGTTACAAGTCAAGGTTCTGGTTTTAATTTTTTTTTTGTTACAAATATGGTAAGCTAAGGCATCAAATTTATAAGTGCTATAAGCTAGAGAGTCACCCGGATAAAGATTTATTGGTAGAAGAACCATATAAGAGTGCGAGTGATCATGTTTATGATTATTCATATAGCAATGAGAAGGTTTTAGAAGGTGATGGTTTTACAGATCGCTGTGAAACAAGTCATTGACGCTTAGTAATGGTTTTGTAAATATTAGAAATGTTTTGGGAATTTATTTTTGACCCATTTTATCAAAGTCAATTAATTATATAGTGTCAACACACTAGAGATTAATAAAGCACAAAGGCGCTTACATAATGTTTAATGATGATACACTTCATTCGCTAGGATCACATGATATGGTCAAGGAAGGACATTTAAATAACTCATCTTCTAAAGACCATAGACATAGGATTTTCCAATCTCGTGGCTCAAATGATCATAAACAACAATAGTGCAATTCACTAAAGAACCATGATTTGAAGATAATTGATATGTTCAATATTTATCTCCTCATTTTGTAAATGACTAGAACTCAAGGACGAGTTCTCTCAAACCCAAGAAGAGTGATGCAAGAGGATTTTTAGAGAATATCTATTTTTTTATTATTATTTTCCTATTCAGTTTAGAAAAAATATTTTTATTTATGGTGTTTTTTTCCTATTTAGTTTAGAAAATCAAATATTGAGATTGATATTTTTATTTTCCCTTTTTAGTTGAGGAATCCCTAAAATAACTCTATAATTATTAATTGGGATTAATTTCCTCTTCAAGGTAGACTTAGCACTAGTATAAATACGATTGTTTAGCTTGTATTTCAGTAGAATATATCAAACTTTTATTCTTATAAATAAAATTATGAAATTGATTTCTTTATGTGCAACCTTATTTGACCAAAACTTTTTCTTTCTTGTATTTTGTTTTCTTATTTGTGCTTTTATCTATGTTTGTCTTCAAAGGCTTGTATGGTGAGTTGAAGGATATTGTCGCCATTTTATTAACTTGGCCTCATCTTATTTCTTTTAGTGAGATGTGTGGTCTTTTTATATTAAATGAGTTTTTATACAAGGATTTTCAGCAAACAATAAGTTCTTACATGTAATTAAGTGTATATTTACTTAATTATATGGTAATTTTATTGTCTTTTGTTTTCAAATAAAAAAGAAAAATCTAACTAGTTATGGTTTGTCTTGCAATTCATGACACTACAGTATTTGATAAAATACACATTAATACATCCATATTGACAAATATACTTTATAGAAAATTAGAATGATATGTTAAAGAAAAAAGCTCAGCTTGAGTTGATCTGTAATTGTTGAATATAATATGCAAGAGTTATGCTTATATGAGAATAAAATAACCATATTTAACTATCTAGCTATCTAAAATGTTAATAAGTTGTACAATATGTATCTATAAAAGCTTTATATATCTATAATAAACTCTATTTGTTGATAGATGTTTGTTGAGTATGAGGTAACTCTTCAAACTCACTTGGATAGCTCACCCCTCAAGCTTATAAGGTTTTTACAACAACCTAAGTTTCTTCCTTATTTAAAGAATATGAGAACTAGTTAGTAGTTTGATAAAAAAAAAACTCATCTTGAGTTGATATATAATTGTTAAATATAATGTGCAAAAGTTATGCTTGTATGAGAATAAGATAATCATCTTTAACTATTTAGCTATCTGACATGCTAATAATGTATACAATATGTATTTATAATAAGGTTTATATATCTATAATAAAATCTATTAAGACTCACTTGGATTGATACCTCACCCCTTAAATTTAGAAGGTTTGTGCAACAACCTAAGTTTATTCCTTATTTGAAGAAAATGAGAACTAGTTAGGAGTTTGGTAAAGATATTTGTTAACTACTATTCTTTTTGTAACATATAGGCACCAAGCCAAGGAATATGTTGTGCTCATGTTCCTAACAAAAAGAGACTATATTTCAATAAGACAATAATGTTTTTGTATAAATTCTCGAACACATAGCCTAAGCAAAAAGTTCTTTCAATTTGAAACTTGCAAAAGCCCCTTAATATCTTATACTTAATTATACTAATGTCATTTGAAAAAACAAAGATGATAAGACTCAAGTTTATGGAAAATTAGTCATTAAAGTTTTATTACCAAGTTAAAATAATATATTGGTGGGAAAAACTCATCTTGTATTTTTCTATAATTGTTCATTATATAAAAAAGAGTTACGAGAATATAATACGCTTCTCTAACTCTTTAGTTTATGTAATTATATTAACAAACTATATGATATGTATTTATAACAAACTCCATATATCTAGAACTAATTCTATTAGTTGGTAGATGTTTACTGAATAAATTGATACCAATTTATCCTATATAGTGTGCTAAAATAAATGTAGCTGGAAGAGAACATAAAATAAGATGTGCTTGTGTAGTAAGGAATAAAGAGGTTCCTCTTAGGAAAGGAACGTTTAGAAACTGATAGTAAAAGATATGTAGAGAAAGGTTATAAAATTAACCCTTTAGTTGGTGGAGGTGAGGAACCTGAGGGATCATAAGAGTGATCTTGGATCCATAACTAACTTTGAAAACTTATTTTAGAGGCAAGAGTATAGGAGACAACTTCTTGATCGAATGGATATCATAAAGATTTAGGTTTTTTAATAGAGAAGTTTATCGATTAGTTGAATGAATAGAGGTTTTTTCAGTGCAAGAAAGTCTCAAAATAGATAAGGATAAAGCTAATCGCTATCGAATTGAAGAGGCAAGATTCTACTTAGTGGGAGAAATATAAGAGGCCTAAAAAAAGACAAGGCACATAAAAGATTAGTGATTGTAAGGAGATGATGAATAATATAAATAAGAATCTTCTTCCTTTCAAATACACTCAAATTTTATACTAATAACTCCTCCATAAATTGAGTTAGGGAGGGGACTATTGAGAAATACATCAATGATTTTTACCAACTGGTGGCTAGGAATGATTTGTTAAAAATGAAAATTTTATTAGTTATTAGGTACCTAAGTGGATTATAAAAGTGTATCTAAGATGTACTATGTTTGTATTATTAAAAGCCTAGAATAACAAAAAGGTATGCACTAGCGAACAAAAATCATCTACTCAACTTGAATCAACAACTAAACAAACCATAGGTCAGAGTTTTTTTATTTGGTTTAAATTTTGATGTTGTAAATATTATTAGTTGGGGCATCGATCTTTGAAGTCTTGTAAGCTAGATAATCATCCGAGTAAGAATTTATTGGTAGAAGAACTTAACTAGAAGGCTAGTGATCTTATTTATATTGATTTGAGTGGTAGTGAAAAGCTTTTTCAATATGAAACTGGTGCTACCTTACTTATCTAAAAGAGATTGCTTACTTTTAAAGGTCATTCAAATGAGAATTGGTTATGTATTAGCCTCTTCTATTTAATTTGTACCATGAAAGATAAGGTCTGTAATATGATTATTGACAATGCTAGTTGTGAGGATGTGGTGCTGGCTAAGGCATTGGAGAAGTTGCAGTTCCGGACA
>Ga0307517_10011504_pt1 | contig 12254 bp, 11 predicted proteins | sample 23_EM_MG_FD_194515 | JGI IMG/M metagenome (GOLD analysis project Ga0307517, IMG submission 194515) | Populus trichocarpa ectomycorrhiza microbial communities from riparian zone in the Pacific Northwest, United States - 23_EM | ecosystem: Host-associated > Plants > Roots > Unclassified | place...
GGATCTTTGAAATATAATCTAGTTAAGAACACAGGCTCGAAACAAAAGGCTATGGTTTTGGGCTGGTCTTTATGTTGGTGTTAAGAACCATAAACAAAATCTAAAATTAGATTTAAAAAAAAAAAAGAATTAATGGGTTGATGAATAGGTCATCGGTCAACCGAGTTTTTAATTGGGTTAGTTTAATTTTTTTTATTGTTTATTTTCAAATCGAAACGCTCCAAGTTCTAGTCAGTAAAGTCTCGAGTTAACTTTTCAAGTTGATCCAAGTTTTAAAATAATACTTTATTCAAGTAACTTATGGAATACATGAAAAGATAGGTTAAAATACTTCGAATAAATTTCAAATTTGTTGTTTTATAAGGTTAAGGGTTCGGCATCTTGGATTATTTATAAAGGGTAATATCGATATGCAATAGCTTTTTAAAAAAATATTTCTTTCAATGTTAGAAATTCTAATGTTAGGGAGAAATTATATTAACTCTAACTATTTGTTTGATTTTTTTCGAAAAAAAAAATCTGGGTTTCGGCCAAGAACTAGTTGGTTGTTCAGTAGATTTTGATATTATAGTAATTTTGAATAAGAAGCTTGTTCTTTTCTTGTCTTTTTTCCTAAAAATTATCTATGACGACTAGATTTTTTTCAAGTCCTTTTCGTTTAACTTTCCAAAATCTACATGTTGGATCTTTGATCACTCTTTTGCTCTTTGCATTGCATATCAATCAGAAGAATTTGGATTTGGCTGTATAAAATGTTCATGCTCACCCGATTAATTATGGGACCTTTTCCATAAGCTTGTTGATAAAAGAATTTTGCTTGAATTAGCAAGCAAGCACAACAAATTTTTCTTTCCCTTGCATAAACGAAAATTTGATTTCAACTATACCAATGGTGTTAAAAAGAGATGAATACTTGTCCTATATATGAACATATCAGCTTGTAGAAATGAACCAAAATTGTTTCTTTTTCTTCCCCTCTCTCTATAAGCAGAAAGAATTGCAAATACGGTCATGAATTCTCATGAGAAAAGAATCACGGGCAGAATAACCAGTCCTAAGTATTGTTGTCAGAGGCAAGCACGTTTCTTCTTCTTCTTCTCTGAACCAAATAATACCCAAGCCCTCCAAAAACAAGCAGGATGATGAAACCATCAATCACTCCTACCATGACCAACACCCATTTCTTCACATTTGATTTCCCATGGAAAATCTGGGTTCCTTTTGGAACCTTAACCATGTAAGTCAATCCTGTTCCCCTTTCAACCTGCTTAACACCTGAGACCAGTCCATAAGTAAAGCATTCTCTGAAGCTTGTGCCATCCTCGCCAGTAGAATATAATGCAGCAGCACATTTACAATCTTGTAGGCATAAGTCTTCACATACTTCTTTGCTAACATTGACCCTCTTAGGAGCAGTCCTTAGAACACTACTTACACCACTTAGTTCAAGCATTTCCTGCTGTTCTCTGTCACAAAACCCTTCAGAAAACCCCCCATTGCAATCTGAACCAACCCCTTTTTTCGCTGTCAACAGTCGGATACATGAGCAAGCATTGGACAAGGTACAGATACCATAAGGTCTACAAGCTAGAGGAAGATCACATGTAGTATTGAGTGCTTGAAAAGCAGCCTCAAAACTTCGTTTCTCCGGGGAGTAAAAATACAGCCCCATGTTTCCTGTTTTATTCCCCAGTGCTAAGAATCTTAGGGGTTGAAATTGCATCCCGAATGATAAAATCTGCGCAATTTTCTTGTATTTATCATTGAATATTTCTAACCCTTTTGAACCTAATTCAATAAATGTGATGTTTCTGTTCTTGGTAGGCTGAAATTCCCAGTAAGAATAGTTCCACTTACCAGAACTCAGGTAGAGAGCAATCTTGTTGTGCTGAATCTCAAAAGAATAGAATGCTGTTGAATTGGTAGGAAAAGATGTCAAGCGAGTGGCCACATTTAGTCTCTGTCCCCATAGCATTACATCAGTCGGAAAGTTGAAACTCTGCCACTTTATCCGGTTCAAGGCATCAACAAGGACTAAATTGCCCGTCTTCAGAATCTGTAGTCTCTGCAATGAAGGGGAGAGAACAGAAAGATTAGTTGCTAGAAAACATGTGCGGTGATTTGTATTTTTTCAGGTTTTGCTGATGATTCTTTTACTATTAATGTTACCTCCACACCTTGTCCTGAAGTCCCTGTTCGCCATCCGATTCGATCATTCGAACCTTTCAAGTGTAAATCTCCATCCTTTGTCAGCGCAAGCACACATGTATCAGAAGTGTAAAAATGAGAATAATGGCCAGAATTCCACACCTTAACATCTCCAAGAAAGACTTCCAAGGAACATGAATATTTTCCTCTAATTGGTTCAACACTCAATGCTACTCTAAAATCGGGCTCCATTTGGTCAGTCTCCATCAGAAATGCTCTTCCTAGTAATTCCACACTGTACTCACTAGGTACTTCTACTGTGAGGCTATAGTCAATGTGAATGTATGTTTTGCAATAGACCTGATAAGCCAACAGAAGAACAAGAAAAACGAGCTGATGGAGCTTCATGACAGGAAAATTGCAAAATCTGAATTTTCACTTTTGGTGCTAACCTTTGCTTTTCCCTGGCAAAAGGGTATTATTTTACCAGGAAGAAGTGATGAAAAAAAGGAAAAAGAAAAAAGCTGGGCATGAGTGTGGAACTTTCCAAGTTCCAGCCCACTACCAAAAAGGATATGTGCCTTCATTTTGCCCATTATGCACTATAAGTGTAAGTGGGGTTACTGATGGCATTATGCTGGATAGCTTGTTAATTTTGGTTACTTATACAAAAAAGCAGCCCACTGAAAGGTTGACGAGGCACAGGCTGTCCCATGTGAGAGGGTTTTAGGAGTGTCTTATTATGATGATATTTCATCCTAGCATTAGTACTTTTACCGACCTGGACTCCATTTTGTTTATATGTTTAAAAAGTTTTTTTATTTTTTTTAAATTAATATTTTTTTTATAATTTTATATTATTGTGATGTGTCAGTTTTAAAAATAAATTTTTAAAAAATAAAAAATATATATTATTTTAATATATTTTCAAGTAAAAAATAATCACACAATTCCAAATACTACTTTAACATAATATTTATAAAACCTCACCGGTCACCGTTGAGTTTAAAAAATTCAATTTAATCTTTACGATCAAATTATAATTGATTTAAAAAAAAAAAACAAATTTATTCTGATTTTTTTAGTAAAGAATCCAAACAGGATCTAAAACATGGGTATGAAATTCATACTATTTTTGTAATATCTTCTTGTGATTAGTTTATCTATACATCATTTTCATTTTATAAAAGGAAAACGGATTCTAAGGTGGGACACAGACTTATCCAATTTTGCTGGGTAAATCGATTGCTTCTTGCAATCTGCTCTGAGTGCGCAGGGGGACTCAAAAAGCCTTTTTGAGTGGGTTCTGGAAAGAGTGGTGAAAGGTGCTTGCAACTTGTAATAATGAAAGATGAGCCATTTGTAAAGTGGTTTGTGTGCTGACAGTGCTCTCACGTTTGAATGATGCCATGCCCTAATGCGTATCAGCATTTCACAAGTGCTGCTGCTGCCATGCCCAGCAATCGGAGGAAAAGTTGCAGGTTTCCATGATGGTGTGTTCTTGGAGATATCATTTTGGGGTTTTAGTGGAGTGAGAGTATGCCGGAGGCTCTGTACATGAAGGCCCGGTTTTATGATGTTGCTTAAACTGAATTCTGCACAGCACCAAGATTTTGCTTAAATAGTAAAAACCTTAAAAAAGAACCACATAATCATTATTTTTATGCGCGATTTGATTGTTTGATCTAACAGTCCTAGAAATCTGTTTTGTTCGTGTTTAAGAATAAAAATAATATAAATATATTTAATTTAAGGGGCAGGAATGAATATAGAAATAAAAATAAATAGATAATTTAGAGTGAATTTATGTTTTTTTCAAAAAAAACAGGAGGTATAAATTTGGTAATGTGGGTGAAAATATGTTCTTAAGATTATTTATATACGAATAGGCTTGTTTTTAAAAAATATTTTTTTATTATAAAAAAATCTTTATTAATTTGAGAAACTGTAATGATTAATAAAGTGTATTCTCTGTTTTATAGTTTAAATTCAAACCAAGAAATATGAATTCTCACAAGGGTCATTAATTATGATGCGAATGTTTTACTTTTAATTCAACGAAAATATAGACTTATTGATGCATCATGCTGCCATAAGACATCAATAATTGAAAAAAATTTAAAAAAAATAGAAACTTGAATTGTTTTATTGGATTCTAGATGGCATGTCCGCGCATTGTCACGGACTTATGAAAAAAATATATATAATGGTGTTATAATTATAAATCAACGTTAGATAAATAATAGAAACTAAAGGTGTGATGAAGTCAATATTCTATGAGGAAAAAATATTTTGTTGGTCAAAACTTAGATACAAAATAGAATGAGTTGTGTGAAAAATATTGATATTGTAGAGACATTGGAAGAGCAAAGACTTACGTGATTGGAGAATATTTATAACATAAATTATAATAATTTTTATATTAATACTTAAAATTATAATAAAAATAATAATATTTTTTTATGAATACTTTGAATTATAAGAAAAATAATTATATTTATAACACAAATAATTATATTTTTTATATGAATATTTTGAATTATATTTTTTAATCTTTTAAAAAAATAATGGTTTTACTTCGATAGTAATAATAGTATTTTTTAAAATTTATTAATGATAATAATAATAATAATTTTTCCAAATTTATTAATTATTTTATTAATAATATTAATTATAATAAAAATAATAATATGTATAATACAAACAAGAATATTTTTAATTATAATATTATTAATTATAATAAAAATAATAATATTTATAAGACAAATGATAATATTTAGAAACCCAAGACCCAAGAACATTGGGTCCTGCCTCTAGACCCAATGCTCTTGGGTTCTTCATCAGGACCCATTACCGTGGGTCTAGACGCTTGGCCCAACAGAATCGGGTTCCGACCAAGGGGGTTAGGAGTTGGGTGTGTGGCAGAACCCAAAGGGGTTGGGAGATGGGTCTGTCTTCGGACCCAAGGAGGTTGGATCCGCGTTCGGACCCAAGAAGGTTGGGTCCGCATCCGAACCCAAAAGGGTTGGGGGTAGGGTCCGAGTTCGAACCCAAGGGGGTTGGGGGATGGGTTCGTCTTCGGATCTAAGGAGGTTGGGTTTGTGTCCGAACCCAAGGGGTGGGGTCCTTGGCGGAACCCAAGCAGCTTGGGGTTTGGGTCTGTGGCATGACCTAAAGGGATTGGGGGTGGGTCGTGTCCGGACCCAAAGGAGTTGGGGGTAAGGTCCGAGTCAAGACCCAAATGGGTTGGGGGATGGGTCCGTGTCCGGACCCAAAAGGGTTCGAGGGTTTGGATCCATGGTCGGACCCAAAGGGGTCGGGGGTTGGGGATTGGGCCGTGTCTGGACCCAAGAGGGTTGGGTTCGTCCGTGTCCGGACCCAAGGGGGTTGGGCTTTGGGTCCTTCGATGTCAGGACCCAATAGGTTTGGGGTTTGGGGTTTGGGTCCTTTTGTGTCCGGACCCAGGGGGTTTGGATCCTTCTGTATCCGAACCCAAGGAGGTTGGTGTTTGGGTCCTTCGGTGGCCAGACCCAAGCGATTTGGGCTAGGACGCCTGACCCAACAGAAGGGGGTCCATGTTCGGACCCAGTGCGCAAGTCAGCAGACCCGCTGGCCTGGGTGAGCAGCCAAGCTCGTGGGTCTGGCCCCAGCGCCAGGGCATGAAAGCCGAAGCGTCAGGTGTCCGCAGCCTGAGGCGCAACCTCTCCCCCCTGCAGCTTTAGAACTCGTTGTGGGTGGGCATTACTACCCTTGTGCCAGGTGTCTGTGTCTAGGGCTGCAGCACATCATGCCCCTACCAAATGTGCAATCCGCAATGGAATGAGTTTTGTTGAACAATGATTGTTTTTAGTACTATTCTAATTCACAATGCAATGAATCTTGATAAACAGGATTTTTCCCATATAATTTAGCACACATAGCCCATATGTACGAGCATGTATAATTTTACAAATAGCAGTCTTCTGCATCATAAATATTTGAGAAGGTTGATAAAAAAAAAATACTCCCTCCTTAATTATTAGGAATTAAAATTTTAAATGTTCTTGAGAAACAAAAATGAATCCCATAATTACGAAACATGCTTTTAAGGGGTTGATCTGTTTTTTGTTTATTGTTTTTTATTTAAATCTTAGCGTTCATCCATAGAAAAATTAATTGATTTTCTCTAAATTTCTTTAAAAAAGTTCTTTAAGCCTCAATTAACATATAAATTAGTCTCAAAATACATCTTACCAGGCAGAGATATACATAAATTTAATGTACATAAATTATCATATCAATTTTCGGATGAGGAGAAAAAAATAGAAGCTGGATATTGCAGCCAAAAACGATAACCTTAAAACCACACGTTGTTTTCTTGAGTTTGTTTATTTTTACGGATAAAAAATATTTTTAAAAAATATTTTTATTTTAAATTAAATATTTTATATTTTTATATTATTTTGATATATTAATGTTAAAAATAAATTTTTTAAAATAAAAAAATATTATTTTGATGTATTTTAAAATAAAAAATATTTTAAAAAGCAATCATTACAACAATCTTAAATATTATTTTTATAGAGTATGTTTATTTTTATATTTTAAAAATATTTTAAAAAAAATTAAAAGATTTTTTTTTCTTCACTTCAAATTAATTTTTTTATATTTTTATATTATTTTAAAAAAATTCAAAAAAATTAAAAATATATATATTATTTTAATATAATTACAAACAACTAAAAATTAACAATTAACGCTATTAAAATACATATTAATAGTAAAACTGAAGATTGAAGAGGCAAAGGGGGCATTTTAGTGTGTTTGTAATTGTAGTAGTAAGTAATGGTTTAAAATATTTTTTTATTTTTAAAAAATTATTTTTAATATTAATATATTAAAATAATTTAAAAATATAAAAAAATTATTTTAAATAAAAAAAATTAAAATTTAAAATAACTTGATTTTCATGCATTCCAAACACACTAGTTGGAAATTCCACATCGAACAAACATAACTTTTTTTTTGGAAACATAGAGTATATAAACTAATATGTTTTAAATTCACATTGAAAAAACATAATTTTTTTTCATGGAAACATAGAGTATATATACGAGAAAGGATTTCAAATCCCACATTGAAAAAATATGATTTTTTTCAAGGGAACATAGAGTATATATATTAATGGGTTTCAAATCCCACATTGAAAAAATATGATTTTTTTCTTGGGAACATAGAGTATATATACTAAAGGGCTTCAAATCCCACATAGAAAAGATATTATGTTATGCTTTTAAGTTGAAATATTTAAACCAAACGGTATTTTATCCCACATTGAAAAAACATGACTTTTTTTTTTGGAACATAGAGTATATATAGTTATATACTAATGGGTTTCAAATCTCACACTTGAAAAGAAAAAAAAAAAAACAGGGTCTCGTCCGGGTTCGCCCGGGTCATGTGTCAACCCGCCGGGTCGCCCGGGTTTGACCGGGCTGTTGTCCTAGCCGGTCTTTTAGTAAACCCGGACCGATCCAGCCACTGGGTCCCGGGTCGACCCGCCGGGCTGGGTTTAATAACACTGGTTGGAATAGCTGCTTGGGTATAGGTCCGCTTCCTCTTCGTCTTTCCCAGGTTCCTGTCTGGCTGCTGGTGGCTACTTGCTGAGCCAAACCAGCACTCATGGTCTTTATGTACCGTCTAATTAAAGCAAAAACTTTCCTACTATTGACATCACCAGTGCCTGTGCCCTACATTTCCCGCCAAATTTGTTCTGGGCTTCTCTCAATCAGAAAGATGAATGGTGGAAAAGACAGCGTAAGTGAAGATTCAATGCCCGGTAGAGGTAATTCTACAAGTCTTTGTATCTATTTTCTTAAATTCTAAACTGAACATTGATGTTTTTCTGATGATGTTCTGTAAAGCTTGTCTTTATATAGATAATATTCCCTTTGTTCTGTAATTAGCACATGGGTTTTCGTGATTAAGGTTTAAGAATTGAGGAAGGTTGATTTTTTCTTAGGAAGCTATAAAAATGTAGATAACAACCCAAAAATTGGATTGAATGGATTATGTATCGATTCTTGATATGTAAAAGAAGGAGAAATGTCATGCAGAGAAAAAATATGATTATTGTTTTGGGTAATTAGAAATTAAAAAGGTAGAGACTTTGCAGGGGGAGCTGGCATCAAGTTGAGGCCTTCGCCTGATTGTATTGATCGGAGAGAATGTAGGGGTGCCGTGGAAACTAGTAGCGATAGTTTAGGTGTTAGGCATGGAAGTTTCGGTAAAAGGAGAAGTAGAATTGATCTTCGATCAGAGCAGAGGAGTGGGGATGGTAACTCATCGAAATTCGGGAACAAGAACATTCCTGCTCATGTTAAAAGATCTAAATCTGGCCAGAGTTATCGCAAGCCTGATGAAGGTGGCAATCATGTTGCACCATTTGATATCTGCCTTTCTGGGAGTAGAGATTCTGCTGTTTTGAAGTCCTTGCAGGAAATGGAGGAAAATCAGGAAAATGTTGAACATCCCATTGAAGAGAGTGGTGGACAAGGAGTGTTGCGGCCTGGGATGGTTCTTCTAAAACGTTATATTTCCCTCGGTGATCAGGTGCTTCTTAGTGTTCATGCACTCCTTAATTTATAGCTAGCTTTTACTTTTGCAGTTTAGAATTGGCAGTTGAAAACTATGATGTCTTTTACTTGTCTAATAAGTGCTTTTGGATTTTGATTGCAACCATGATGAGAAGCATGTTCTAGCCGCCTGTATTGTTTGACAATAAATTGGACTTGATCAGCATTTATCCGCATTAGGGCGTTCTCAATATTGATCAACTGACTCTGATGAAAATGCAATTGTCTGACCGTGAACATCAATTGGTGGATGACAAGAAGAAAATGTAAAATTGATTCACATTTAATATTCATTCATTAAGAGTAATAGATCTTTTACACGTTTTTTTTTTCTATTTTTCACACATTATTAATAACCATTTTTTGTAATTGCATATTATCAAGTTTGAAGCTATTATTATTTTTCAGATTGAAATGGTGAAGACTTGCCGAGAAATTGGTCTGGGCCCTGGGGGATTTTATAGGCCTGGTTACAAAAATGGAGCAAAGCTTCGTCTGCAGATGATGTGTCTTGGTTTGAACTGGGATCCTGAGACAAGAAAATATGAAGATCGAAGCCCAGCTGACGGTTGTAAGCCTCCTTGTATTCCTCGTGAATTTAATCAGTTGGTTGAAACAGCAATTCAAGATGCGCATGGTCTTCTAGGAAAGGACTGTACATTAAGCAATGTGGAAGACGTGCTTAAGGTCTGTACATTAAGCAATGTGGAAGACATGCTTCCCACGATGTCTCCAGACATATGCATTGTGAACTTCTACACAACCAACGGGCGGCTTGGGCTCCATCAGGTATGTAGTTAACTGTTATATGTTACTTTATCCTCTTGCATAAACTTTGAGCACAGACATTGAGGTTTTTTTTATTATAATTATTTTTCAGTGATAAGTTTATATTCTCAAATTTCCAGGCTTTGAGTATACATCGTTCTTCATTGACATGAAAAAGTTAGTGAAGTCCTAGGATTGTTTGAGATTGTAAAAGATTCCATGATTTTTTGGTGAATTTGTACTATAACACAATTGTGTTTTCTTTAAATTTTCTGGACTTAATTTTTAGAGAGAGAATTTACGATGATTTGCTAGTTGAGGTATAATATTCAAAAAAGGTTGCATCACCCTTTTTCTTTCACACATCTCAAGCCATGAGAGGCTCATTTGGTGGTAATGCTAAGTACTTAAAAAAGCTCTGGTTGAAACACAAGGTCCTGAATTTCTTTCTGCATCAGTTTGTTCATGTGTCCAGCACCCTGGTTATGTCAATTTGGTTAGTCGGTTTTTAAGTAAGAGGAGAAATATTGAGGGCTCAATTTTTAAGTAAGAAGAGAACTATAGAAGGCTCTGCTCGGAAAAAGAATTGCCAATTTTGCAATTTTGTTACTGGCAATTGCATGAGCGTTGTCAAAACCTTTTCAGATACTCTTTTTTATTGTATATATAAACATCAAAAGGGGCATTAAGACAATATTTACACTCATCTTGGCTTTTACATTTGTAGGATCGTGATGAAAGCTCAGAGAGTCTTGACAAAGGATTGCCTGTTGTCTCCTTCTCAGTAGGGGATTCTGCAGAATTTCTCTATGGGGATCAGAGGGATGTGAACAAGGCAGATAAAGTTGTATTGGAATCAGGAGATGTGTTGATATTTGGTGGCAAGTCTAGACATATATTTCATGGCGTAACATCTGTAATCCCAAATTCTGCCCCCAAGGCTTTAATTGAAGAAACCAGGCTTCGTCCTGGCCGTCTCAATCTTACGTTCAGACAGTACTAGAAACCTTCAACCTTAATCTGTGCTTCACATTCTGGACATGTTTCCCCTCTCATCTACCCTTAGCGGACTGCAAGTCTTACCTTTTCATCTGTAACAAATTTTAGTTCTTGTTTTACCGGTATAGATTGTATAAATTCGTATTCTACACAGTTTTGCACCTGAGATTGTTTACTCCTGTCAAATTTAGCAAGCAAAATAGCAGATATGAATGAACAAGTCACGGATAGCCATGCCTAGTTGTCTCACCAAGAATCCTATATCTATATATATATATATATAAAGGACAGAGTTTGTTTGCAATTTGACTACGAGATATGGACCTGAAATTCAGACACTGGATCAGGAGCAAGGCATGTGAGGAGTCTAAAACTTCCAAGTCATGAACTACGATTTCTGTTTATATTAAGTTGGATGGTCATCGTTAAGCTATATATAATCTCTTAAATAATTAAGTACTTCTGCCAAGAATCTTTGGACCTATCTGCTATGGTGATGAATCAATCTAGGCTTCAATAATCAAGAATATTTGTCACAAGTTAAGCCGCATTATATTAGTCAACACATACTTGAACATGAATTTATTACATCTTGCTTGTTAGTACGTGTCGTCTATGCCTTTTGTTTCACGTTTCAGTAGACATAACTAATCACTTCATAGGGTTTTTATTTTTTTATAAGTGTGTTCAAGTTCATCTCCAACAATAAATCCAACATGATCGAACATAGTTTTGGAAGGTGTTTGAAAACAGAGGAGTGATTATTTTTAAAAATATTTTTTATTTATAAATATATTAAAAAAATTGTTTTATATATTAAAATAATCTAAAAATAATAATTAATTAAAATAAAAACAAAATTTCAAATGCGTTTCCAAACCACTCATGGATCCACAGCCATCCCATCACATTGATAATGTTAACATGTCAGAAGTCAAATCAAGATGAGCTGGAAAATATAAAATATTAGTGAAGCCACGTCTGCAAGGCATTATTGGGTTAGCAAGATAAGGTGGTGAGGTTGGATTTTGCATGGTAGATAGGCTCCGACCATCTCCGTTATGGTCTTGTGCCGATTAATGAGGGTTGGAATTTATCTTTATAAAATTTATGTTGATTTTTTCTTCAAAGAGGAATTATTATTGCTTCTAAGATTGATTTTTTTAATAATAAAGTTTACCCTCATTTTAAAATATAAGTTTTTTTTTTCATGGAAAAGCTTGTTGTTAATTTTTTTTTATTATTAATGTGGATGTCTGGATTAGTTTGAGTATATCTCGACTAATCTCACGAGCCCTGAAGTTAACGATCATGTAAGTCTCTAATGGTTTTGAGAGGACTCAAACTCATAGTAAAAGTACCCCTCAGTTAATAATTATAAAAATAAATTTAAAATCTAATCAGTTAAGAGTGTGTTTGGTATTGCGGTTGCTGTTGTGGTTGTGATTTTAAAAAAGTTGTTTTTATAAAAAGTACTTTTAATTGAGGTTGGTTTGGAAAAATATATATTTGGTTAAAACTGTGGTTGAAATTGAGGTTGGACAAAAAGTAGTTTAATGTGTTTGGTTAAAAAAATGCTTTTCAAATTGAGGTTATAAAATAATTAAAAATATTTTTAATTTAAATATTGTAAATTTAACTACTATTATTACATCATGAAATAAATAATATTGATATCAAAATTTATTTATTATTCCATTAAACTACATACAATGTCATCACATA
>Ga0307517_10011505_pt1 | contig 12254 bp, 15 predicted proteins | sample 23_EM_MG_FD_194515 | JGI IMG/M metagenome (GOLD analysis project Ga0307517, IMG submission 194515) | Populus trichocarpa ectomycorrhiza microbial communities from riparian zone in the Pacific Northwest, United States - 23_EM | ecosystem: Host-associated > Plants > Roots > Unclassified | place...
GAATATAATATGATTTTGTGAAATAGGATACAACTAATTTAGGATAATCATAGCCTTACAGTCTGTAGGTGAAAATGATCCTACGACTCTTTGTTTTGTAGGGTAGGATTATCCTATCAGCTGATATATGTGCAGAAGTTTTGGATCATTGTCAACGAAACGGATATTGAAAGAAGCGGTTGCGAGCCTATGTGTTGCCAGCAAGTGTCTTTCAAGTTGTCGAAGAGGAGAGAAGTGTGTGTGTATATACAACCAAGATCTGTATTTTGGTATTTTCAATTTGCGTCCGCTCAAACGCTTATGTAACTTACCACGCCTGTTGCCGACTCCAAATTAGGAGTCAGGCAGCACTGCCACTTAAATATTATTCCAAAAAGGCTCCATCAGTTATGAGTTCCCTAAAAGGTCTTTTACCCGAATGGTGACTTTATGGTCAGTGACTGACCTCGTTCGCCGACCGGCACAACACTGCCTACGAAAGGGTCCGGCTTGGCAGACTCCGCGCACAAATGCGCAACACCGCTAAGTAGTGTGTGTGGCTCTGCAGTTTAAATATGAGCCATAATATCTCATTTCTCTTTGATTTCAACCGATAAAGATGAAATGTGGAGCAACTGATCGAATCTATGGCTGTGTTGAGAAAGGGCAGAGTTTCTCTCCTATGCTCAGTATGTGTCAAAGAGCCAGTTTCCTGTTGACTTTCGGTCATCGATAGGCCCGGGTTACAAATGACTGTTATACACCGTGACCTTGCTATAATGTTTACGGATAAGATTTAGGTTTGAAAGTTTCAATTGCAAGTATTTGATGCTTATGATCTCATTCGGGATTTAGTTGGACTGCATATGTTTGGGCGGGCTGTACAGAGAGTCAGAGACCACTCTCGTCAAAAGTATTTTCAAAATTTCTTACACATTTGGTTCGATTTTAAGCAACAATTAGAGCCTCAACAGCAACTAGAAAAAGGTCTGCACTAGATATATATCTGCTATCACTCGTTTCCAATACAATTATGTACTCTATATCTCGATTCCTTGTCGTGTCGAAATGCTAATAGTAAAGATCCATAGTCCGTTGGTACCACTTCTTGGCAGCATTACCGAGTGCAGTTCACGTTGACAGAGCACCCAACTGCTCGCCTTCCTCTTCTCCCTCCCCTTCTCCACTGGCAACTGGCGCATCGCCTTCCTCCATCCCAAAATCCCACACATCCAAAAATGTCCATTCCTAGTAGCAACACACCATCGTCCCTCATACACAACCTGCCAAACACCCTGCATACCACTCAACAAATCCCTAACCACCCCTCCCTCTCTCACATCTTCAAATTCCCATCCGATCCACTCAACACTTTCAATTCATCATGCACAAAACACGTTATCGCACCCGTATGAGCCGCCAACGTGTGTACCAACTCTCCAGAATCTAAATTCCATATGCGAAGTGTAGCATCAGCAACGCCTGAGACGAGGTACGAAGGTGATAACCCAATGAGTCCTACAAGGGACGTGTGTCCCATATGGACAAAGACGCATTCACCAGTGAGGACTCTCCAGACACGGACTGTTCCGTCCATCGAGCCAGAACATGCTTGGTTTCGGGACATGTCTAATACGACGCTATAGACTTTTTGGCTGTGTCCTACGAGGACGAATTTGGATTTTCCGGTGATCAAGTCCCAGATACGGACTGTAGAGTCGTAGGAGCCAGAGACGAGGGTTCGGCCGCGTGCTGCGAGGGCACGGATGGCCTGATCGTGCCCGTCGAGTATGTTACGATGATATGGATTTTCTGAAGTGTCCTGGAAAGATTAGATGAGAAGCAGGAATATTCTGGATCGGTAGGACGGGATAGTGTCCAGACTCTGAGTGAACGGTCTCTGCTTCCAGTGACGATCAACGACCTCTTGGGCCATTTTTGACGATGATGCCGTTTTCTCTTTCGACGTCTACGATCTCTGGTTATACAATCGCGAGACATCGGACGGTGCTTGTGTGGCCACCAAAGACGTGAGTGCACCTACCGGATTTCAAGTCCCAGATCCTGACTGTGCGATCGGTGGATCCGCTGACGAGGGTGTCTTTGCATGCTGCGAGAGCCCAGACGCCGCCTTCGTGTCCTTTGAGGGAGAAAAGGGGGTCGCCTGTCAAGGGAGAGTATACGTGGATGGAGTGGTCGTCTGAAGCGGAGATGATACGGTTATGGGAGAAGACAAGGCAGGTTACGATGGCGGAACCGTGAGCGGGGAAGGAGAGGTGTTTTGGGGAGGTCACCATGAGGGGAGTTGTGTGATGTTTATCACATTTCATCTCACCCTCTCATAGAGAAACAAATCTCTTAGGGAGTTCGAGTTACATAAAATGTCGCGATCGAATGGGAGGCCGGAACCAGAAGTAATCGTGAACGTAAGAGGTCCTCTTGAAAGACTTTTCTGTAGATTGATTAAATAAATAATCTTTCTAGTACACCGATGGGTTTGCATATTCAAAAAACAAGATGGAAGAGGCATTTCGTCCAGGAGGATTTCTTGATAAACCACCTGCAAAGTCTCCGCACCCATTAACGAAGGACCCATCTCTACCTCCTCTAAAGAGGGAAGACGTCGATCTCATCGTACGTCCTGTTGTGTATCCGAAAGAATATTCGAAGAAAAGTGATGGTTTCTTGTCGCAGGTACACGAATTCGAAATCACCCGCTTGCAAGCAGAGAAAGTGCTCTCTGAAAACGGTGGGGATCTGAAGAAGGCGTTGACTTCGTTCATAACCGCAGATCCACATGTCGACCTCCGTAGTAAACCTCTCGTTTGATAGTTTTCATTTGTCATATATATCATATATCCTCTACGGTCGTTCCCAATGACTGAAATTGGCAGAAACGCCGGTCTCAAGAACTTTACTTTTGGTTGCTGTGTTGTCACTAAAAATAGGTTGACATACAACAGTCATGGCACCACCAACACCATCCACGTCTTCCTCGTCTTCCAAATACTCTTCCAGGTTCTACCATCCATATTTCACACCTAGGGAAGTCGAACTACTCTCAGAAAAGCGACGAGGAAAACAAACAGCCACACAGGAAGAGAAAGTCCGTCAGAGTGCATGTACATTCATCGAGAATGTAGCCGCAAAGGTCGGATTGTAAGTTCACCCGTTTCTTTCTGGTTTATAAAAGTTTTAAAGACCTAACTATCTTGAAAATAGTCCAAGGCGAACGATTGCCACTTCCCAGATGTTATACCATCGTTTTCACCTGTTCTTTGCTCGGAAAGACTTTCAGTACTATGTCCGTCACTCCACCCACTTTCCTTCCCATAGCTCTCATATATCTGACTAAATTATCAGGACGTCTCTCTTGCATCCATGTTTGTCTCAGCAAAAATGCACGACACACTCAAAAAGCCACGAGAGCTCCTCGCCGTCGCTTATGGCATCCGCTTCCCCGATCTCGCAGCAAAATCAAAGCACCACGGCGGGGATGTTGATTTAGACACGATGGACCCCGGCGTAAGTGTGAAATACCTCTCTCTTTTCTTGTCCATCCAAAACAAATCTCAACGTCACCAGATAGTCGAAGCAGATAGGCAGCGTCTTATGGCTATTGAGCGGTTGATCCTGGAGACTATATGTTTCAACTTTACATCGAAGATGCCGTTTCCATATGTTATAAAGGCTGGAAAAGAATTGAAAGGTATCTTCCTCTTGTTTTCCTGTCTTGCTTTTCTAACCTGTGGTTCAGCATCCAAGAGATTGATCAAATTCGCTTGGAGAATTGCCATCGACTGGTAAGACACTCTATCACCCTTTTTTTTCGGCTTAGTTCTTATGCTTTGTCGCTTTTCATCAAGCCATAGAACCCTCCTTCCGTTGATGTACCCTCCGCAATCCATCGCTCTCGGAAGCATATACCTTTCAAGTCTCCTGCTCTCTTTCGAACAACCACCTCCGCCCTCGAGAGAAGGCGAAACAAGTCCTGCCGAGTTGGCCAGTTTATTGAATAAACACTTGAATTGGGAAAGCAAGTTCAAAACCAAAGCAGAGGATTTAGACGGTAAAGCAGTTCCGTTAAAAATCATAATTTTAATCCCATACTCATTTCCCCAAGATATTGCGCATACATTCCTCGACCTTCTCATCACCTACACACAATCGTCTGCTTCCACCAATGCCTCTCCATCCACACCATCCTCACCTTCGCCCCATATTCCGAGACAACCCCATCTCCCTCAACCGCACCTTTCTCAACAGCAGCAGCAACAGCAACACCTTTCACTGTACCAATACAATGCGGATCAGCTCATCCGTTTAAAGATTTTCATGCGACAGACGGAGCATAAGCCGAGGTCGAGGACTCTGGGGGGGTTAGTAGGGAGTGGGAGTAACACTGTGGCTGAGATTTCCGGGAATAGCAAGAGTGCTGGTGTTATTGAGGGACAGAATGAAGGGACAACGATATTTTCGTTCTGCCCACCGGGGACTTGAGGCTGATGTGCTTATGAAATTGGTTTTTACCCCAACATTTGAAGTTTCCCATTCTCATCTGAACCTGATTTATAAGATGGTTTATTTACACAGCGGGCAATGGTCTGTAATCATTTGACGTGTGAGTGAACTGTGAATGAAGTGGGCTATAATTAATGACGACAAAACATCAGTAAATTTTGGTCAGTCTAGAGCCAGTTGTTCTTCCTTTCCCCCCGTTTTGCCTGCCATTCATTCCTTCTCTCATGATAACCACACTCCCTGATTTGTCCCACAGTCCAACGGGTATTATATGGGATGATCTTCACAGTTCCGCTAAAACAACAGAGCGGGCATATCCACGCACAGATCTTTGACATTGGCATGAATTTGAGACCGAAATCCACAACACGATCACTGCTCACATGGGCCAAAGGAACATTCTCCCAGGTGCTCAATACGATATTGGGTCACTTCCAAAGAAAGTGTTGAATGTTCGCCACGAAGCATCAAATCAACTACATGATTTGGTCGTGGAAGTGCTGGAAATACTTGGGGTTCAGGACTTCATCTTCCGGAATAATCAGATTATTGGGGCCCCTGACTTTTCTTGGTTGCGGAATAATTTTCTGCACCCACTGTTGGTGGTGTGCATCTCACTGACCTCAATATAATATTGACCACCCTCATTTTATGGTACAGGCCGAGTACAAGATGAAATGGGTGTGGCACCTCGGTACACAGCATCGATTGGTTGGGCATTTTAACAAACAAAATCCGAGTGCCCTGGAGAGACAGTCAATCGATGCTGTGTACCAAGTATCGTTTAATGAAAACAAATACAGCGTCCTCACCAACATGCAGCATGCCTGGTTTTTTCAACGTTTTGAGGGAGGCCAAACCTTGAGGCACTATGGGCCGATTGGTATTGATCCTGCGAGCTCGCCAAGTATGCTCAAGGCAATTGTAGCCTTGTAGGCATCATTTTGCTTGCCAACGACTCCTGGTTTCATTCTCTCCAACCCTTGCCCGCTCCGAGTCGCTTCCTGGCTGACACTTTGGTCCATCTCCCACAGCCGCCCGTCAGCGTGCTACAGCCCTCATCATTATCGTTCAGGAGTTGTGGCTGGATCCTACAATGTCCTGCAACTTGATCCCCGCCTTTGCCATTTCGACTGTAGTTCCATACGTCATGCCCCATGACATGGCTTTACATTAAAGGCGAAACTGGAAACAGGAATGTTGACCAGAGAGGATGTCTTCTGCAAAGTAGTGGACCTTTTTCGGGCACAGGGTTCCATCGATTCGCTCGATATGGAGGTGCATACTAATTACGCAACCTTAAAGGACCTCCAAGGTATAGCTATTCCATGAGTCTGTGGATATTACGATATTTGGGGACTCTTGAGGGTCCTTGTTCTTGAAGATGTCGGGACTGCAATTCGCGAACGTCAGCAAATTGGCGTCCGGATGAGGACAAAGATGAAAGCTGCACTTTCTCGCATTCACTTGGCAGGATATGTACATGGCGATATCGCACGAAGGGTAATTCCGTTTTTCTGGTTGACTTTGAGACCTTGGCACTGGGAACTCTTGTTGAAAGGACAAATGAATTAGCCGCTATTGATGCATTGTAGATTGGTCCTTATTCCTAGCCGACTGTATTCGAACGTTAGTATCAGTATTAGTATTAGTATTATGGGGTCAACAGACTGCTCCCAGCCCGACATATGTCAATTCTGAGCGCGTGCGACCGTTCAACTCATCCAGGTTCCTCCAGTCCTGGCAGCTAAATCCTTATTCTCTGTTTGCCTCTTCACGTCGCATTCAGCAAGCATGTCAGGTATACATATCTCATTTCGACCCACAGGTCCCCACTCACCTGTCAAAAAAACTCAGCTGATTGCCCGCCATGTCATTGTTATGTACAGTAAAGCCTGCATATTAAAACTTCCCAACCTAGTGAGGTGTATAACAACTAGTCCATTTGTCACCTATCATAGACGACCGAAAGTCAACCCATCCAAAACCATGGCGGGAGATGACGAGGATAGCAGGCGGTGCGACCACTCGTGCCTCTTTTGGCACCCACATAAGATGGTCTTGTGTTCGAGAAGAGATAATCCAGTTTGTTTCTGTAAGATGCCAAGGAAACTGTCTGACCAAAATGGGGCGAAACGTTTCAGCAAAACTCATTCTGAAAGAAGAGATAAGCCATCACCTTGAATACGCAAGCGAGTTGATCAAGTTGTCGTCGCCTTTCAGCACATTCGGCTCTGCACCGGTGGAAATATCCCACACCCGCACAGATTCGTCATCTGAACCAGACACGATCCGCATGCCATCCTCCGAAAGTGCAATCGAGTTGACATAGCTCGTATGGCCTTTGAACACATTCAGCTCTGCACCTGTCAATGCATCCCACATCCGCACACTCTCGTCATCAGAGCCAGATAAGATCCTCTTGCCGTCCATAGAAAAAATAACCGAGTTGACCCAGTTGGCGTGACCCTTGAGCACACTCAACTCTGCACCTGTCGGTGCGTCCCATATCCGAACAGTCTGGTCACGCGAGCCGGACGCAACCAGCATGCCGTCCTCCGAAATCGCAACCGAGTCGACAAAGTCGGTGTGGCCCTCGAGGATATTCAGCTTTGCACCCGTTGAAGCATCCCACACCCGTACAGTCTTGTCATCCGAGCCAGACACAATTTGCATGCCGTCCCTCGAAAGTGCAACCGAGTTGATATAGTTAGTGTGGCCCCTGAGCACAATCAGCTCTGCAAACGTTGACGCATCCCACACCCGTACGGTCTCGTCATCCGAGCCAGACACAATCCGCATGCCGTCCCTCGAAATCACAACCGATTTGACACGGTTAGTATGTCCCTTGAGCACATTCAGCTCTGCACCCGTTGACGCATCCCACACCCGCACACTTCCGTCGGTCGCGCCAGAAGCAATCTGCATACCGTCCCTTGAGATCGCAACCGATTTGACTGAGCCAGTGTGGCCCTCCAGGATATTCAGCTCTACACCCGTCGAACCATCCCAAACCCGCACACTCTTGTCATACGAGCCAGACACAAACCGCATGCCATTCGTCGAAATTGCAACTGTCTCTACTGAACTGGTGTGACCGTTGAGCACTTTTAAATCTGCACTCGTCGATGCATCCCAAACCCGCACAGTTTTGTCATCGGATCCAGACACTATGCGCATGCCGTCCCTCGAAAGTGCAACCGAGTTGACATAATTAGTGTGACCTTTGAGCAAATTCAGCTCTACCCCCGTCAACACATCCCACACCTGTACAGCCGCCTTTTCCGAGCCAGTCACAAATCGCATGCCGTCCCTCGAAAACACGACTGAATTAACCGAGTCAATTTGTCCCACACTCAACTCAGCACCCGTCAACACATCCCACACCCGTGCACTATTGTCGTCCGAGACGGAAAGAATCCGCATGCCGTCACTCGAAATCGCAACCGAGACGACCCAGTCAGTGTGGCCTTTCAGCACAATCAGCTCTGCACCTGTCGAAGCGTCCCAAACCCGTACAGTGATGTCATTCGAGCCAGACACAATCTTCGTGCCATCTCTGGAAAACGCAACCGAGTTGACCCAGTCGGTGTGGCCCTTGAGCACTTTCAGCTCGGCACCAGTCAACGTATCCCACACACGCACAGTCTTGTCGTCCGAACCAGAAACGATCCGAATGCCGTCTTCTGAAATCGCAACCGAGTTGACACAGTTAGTGTGTCCCTTGAGCACATTCAACTCAGCACCTGTCGACGCATTCCAAATCCGCACGCTCCCATCATTAGAGCCAGAGACAATACCGTCTGTTGAAATCGCAACCGACTTGACCGAGCCCGTGTGGCCTCTCAGCACAAACAACTCTACACCCGTCGATGCATCCCAAACCCGAACAGTCTTATCACGTAAGCCGGACACAATCCGCATGCTATCCCTCGAAAATGCAACAGCCCCTACTGCAGCCCCAGCCATTATCGTCATCAATGGCACATCCATCCTGCCTTTCGTGTAACTGAAGAAAGGGATGTGGGAAAATTGGTTCTTCCACTTCCGACATAGCTCTGTGTCCTGTAACCATGTTGCCAATGCAGATATGTATAGATGTGGTGTTGATTTTGCAGCCGGGCTCCCAGTGAAATAGGTAGCAAAATTAGCGGCTTCGCCAATATCACGCGCCAATTCCGAATAATTGTTCCCGCACTAAAAACAGTATCAGTAATTGTTGCAGTACATCTCAAATCATACGATTCATACCTTCAACGCCCACTCACGCGCTTGTTGAAGCATTGGAGTGCATTGATTTCGTATTTCAAGCAGGTTCATGGCCTCAATCCAGAACAAGACATGGATTTGGAGGAATGCCGAAATGCAGGAAAGAAGGTTATCGGCATCAACTAACCGAGGTGGGGGTAAATGGTGGGTCCAGTGGCGAGTCGAGTACCTCAGAGCAGCACTGATGTTATTGTTAACCTTCGCGGAGAGTGACTTGGCGTTATCGGCGTCGAAGAGGAAAGATGATCCAATATCACCCATGTTGAACCGCAAACCAGACGTCATGACACGGAAGCAAGATTCGCCGAGAAGATTGTGGTGGGTAGCTTCGTGACACCAAAACGTGAAGTTGTCAAAGTTCGACCGAACTGGATCAAAAATGAAGTCGGGGAAGGAAGCATGATACCAAAAAACGCGATCGCCTTGGGTGTATAATACAGCATGGAGATCCTCCACAACAGCCATCGCGACGTCATCATCTCCTTCCGCGACGAGAGTGGCAACAATCGAGGCAGACGTGCGTTCAGCTGTACAGAGGAAGGTATAAAGGATGCGCAATCGGCACATCAAGAACTCATCCTCGAACCTTGAAAATGAGTCAACCATAATTTGTCGGTACAGGGCATCGATTAAGAATGTTGCGTTGTCGGTAGAGCCAGACTTGTGTGACTTGGAAACAAGGTTTTTAAGCATCTTGGTCTGCTCTCGAACCGTGATCGAGCGATGAGGAGTCAAGTACTTCACTGCCGTTGCGGCATAGATGAAGAGACCATCGGCCTGGTGAACAAGTTCAGCCAACTCTGGACTGCTGGCAAGCTTCGGCAGATTAGTCTTCAGGTACGTCTTGATATCCAACTGTGCCTCCTCGATTGGAACGAATTGGAGCCAACAAACGGCCTCGGATTTGAAGGACTCGCAGAGGGTCACCACTTCGGGATTGGGTCGACTTGTCACGAGAAACTTGAAACCTCTCAAGTTGTATTCATCGATTAGTGTGAGTAGTTCCCTCAGGAATTCTGATCCTCCATCGCCTTTGATTTCATCGAGAGCATCAATGACGATGAGGTGTAGTGGAAATTGTGGAGTGGAGTGTTGCCAAGGTCCAATAAGAAGATCTCTGAACTGGGTGGGGAGATCATAATGAACAGCATCGAAATTTTGGGCACTATGCAAGGCGCTTGCATACGATTTGCATCTACGGGTGAGTTGGTATGCGATTGTGGGGACGATACGAGTCCCTTCCCGAGTTTCTTCGAATTGTCGCGAGCAGAGAAAGGTGCCGCCCAAGATGGTTTGTGGTAGGTCGGCGTTGCGACCCTTCCCGAAACGTTTGGCTATTGTGTAAGCAATGGTGGTTTTGCCAGAGCCGGCTTGACCAGTCAGCCAGAATACACGCGGGCTTTGTGGAGAGGAATTGTTAGCCCATTTCGTGATATCTTCCAAAATCTTGACACGCGTTCCAGTTGTGCACTCTTCACGCTTCAGGGTGAGCTCTCCGAGAACAGTTCTGTAGTCAGCCTTGTGGGAGGGACGCAAACGTTCGAGGTCTTCTTTCTGTTCACCTGATGAGAGTGCATCACAGGATTGATGCTGAACTCACGATGTGGTTCTCCATTATGAATAGGCCACCGTTGATCTCGACGTTGCTAATGTCCTTGAACATGGAGGAAGACATATTCAAGTTGATCTAATCAAAACGCCGATGCGCAGATCAACAAGAAACCGAATATCATGTGACGGGAATGCTCACGGCCTCGGGTGGTTCCTCAATATTTCATGGATTTGCATACTATAAATCGTCAGATCTTGGCGTGAGAAAATAAGAAACCGAAAGTTTCGAGCTACGGTGTCTGTCGTTCCCTTCTCAAATGTATCAACGACCTCCACGTTCCCCAGCGCTGTCGTCGTCGTCGTCCCCGTCCTCGCCGCTGTCCGTATCCCGCGTGCTCACCTCTCCCCACCCCACAATATGCGGTCTCCCTCTCAAATACGTCTCCCTCCTCATCCTCGCCCTCCAGAACGCTGCTCTCTCCATTGTCATGCACTACTCCCGCGTCTCCATCCACCCTGACCTCGCCTACTCACCAGCAACCGCCGTTCTCCTCAACGAGCTCCTCAAGGGCTCTATATCCTTGTCCATTGCCTTCTTCTCCTCTCCCCACTTCAGAAACCCCCCTCCCCGCTCAAACGTCCTCTTTCAAATACCCATCGCTCTCCACTCCCTCTTCTTCGCCATCTTCTCCCCTGACTCTTGGAAACTATCTATCCCTGCCATCCTATACGTCGTACAAAACTCCCTTCAATTCGTCGCAATCTCAAACTTACCCGTCGCAACCTTCCAAGTTACCTACCAAATGAAAATACTCACCACAGCTGCCTTCTCCGTCATCCTCCTCAGAAAAAAACTCTCTGGCATAAAGTGGCTCGCTCTCTTCTTCCTGGCCATCGGCGTTGCCATCGTTCAGCTACAATCTACCGTCGGCATACACAAACTCCCTTCCCCATCCTCAGCAACCGTCGGAAGTGCACAAGAATACTTTCACCGAATGTCCCCCCTCAAAGGTTTCGGAGCAGTCACCGCTGCTTGCTTCACCTCAGGCTTAGCAGGCGTCTACTTTGAAATGGTCCTCAAGGGCTCAAAAACTGACCTATGGGTTCGGAACGTACAACTATCCCTCTTCTCCCTCATTCCCGCACTCCTTCCCATCCTATACGCTCCCAACAAACCCCAACACGGCTTCATCGACTCCCTCTTCCACAATTTCGGTCCTTGGGCTTGGGCGACTGTCTTTATCCAAGTGCTAGGGGGTCTCCTCACAGCGGTCGTCATCAAATACTCGGACAATATCCTCAAAGGCTTCGCCACCAGTCTCAGTATCGTCCTCAGCTTCCTCGCCAGTGTCGTCCTCTTTGAATTTAAAATTACCATGGGCTTTTTAATCGGTGCCATGACCGTGTTGGCTGCTACGTGGATGTACAACCAACCTACAGAGATTCCCCCTTCGCCTGTAGTTGAAAAGGTCGCAGCAGAGGACACCAAGAGAGAATACAAGTTCTCTCTCTTGACCGAAAAGGATGCTCTCTCCATCTCTGGAAGGACCACACCTTCGAGATCATACCCCGGAACACCCGTCCAACCCTCCTTTTTCCCAAACCAAACTTGTTCCAACACCAACAGCAACAACAGTTCAGGAAGTGTTCTTTCAACCCTCGGAGTTGGGTCCTTCATGCGTCGGAAACCATCGGGTCTCCCTCCTCCTTACAGCACCCCACCTCTCACGCCATCAAGTTACAGTCCGAAAACGCCAACATATACCCCTGCATATACCCCTTCTGCTCCGCCTAGTCGGACGAGTAGTACGGCTAGCTTGTTGAATTTGGTGTCGGCACCGATTTCGAGGAGTGGGTCGATGGTGTTTGGATTGGGAGGGGAGAGGGATAATTGTAATATTCCGGTGACTCCCAGTACTCCGACGACGATGATG